>Ga0334882_1002301_pt1 | contig 19910 bp, 16 predicted proteins | sample GraSluR1_MG_5_FD_207226 | JGI IMG/M metagenome (GOLD analysis project Ga0334882, IMG submission 207226) | Sludge microbial communities from methane-producing bioreactor in Wageningen University, Netherlands - Granular Sludge_15_04-R1 | ecosystem: Engineered > Bioreactor > Anaerobic >...
GAAGCCATTGCGGCCAAAGCGCGTGATTTGATCCAGGTTGAGTTTGAAGACCTCCCGGTAGTTGCTTCGCTTGAGGAGGCACTTGCTGAAGATGCCCCAGTGATCCATCCGGATAGGGGTTCCAATACTTTTTGTTCTTATAAAATTCGACATGGCGATGTGGACGCTGCCTTCTTAAATTGTGATGTGATTGTGGAGAGTGAATATCACACCCCGGTGCAGGAGCATGCCTATTTGCAGCCCGAAGCCGGTCTCGCGTATCTTGACGAGCAAGGACGGATCACGGTTGTGGTTGGCGGGCAGTGTAACCATGAGGACCGCCATCAGATCGCTCATGCGCTCCAACTGCCAGAGGAGCAGGTGCGGGTCATCTACCCTGTGGTTGGGGGTGCTTTTGGCGGCAGGGAGGATGTATCCATCCAAATCGTTTTGGCGCTGGCTGTCTATCGCTTGCGTCAGCGAGGGGTTGAACGGGCGGTCAAAATCGTTTGGAGCAGGGAAGAATCGATCAAGGGGCACGGTAAAAGGCATGCCTACAAGATCAAGGCGAAGTGGGGCGCCACCCGCGAGGGGAAAATTTTAGCTGCCGAGGTGGATGTTTACGGGGACGGCGGCGCTTATGCCTATTCTTCACACCCGGTGCTGGGTAATGCAGCCTTGATGAGTACGGGTCCTTACGAGATCCCGAATGTGAGGGTAAATGCCCGGGTGGTGCATACCAATAATGTGCCGGCTGGTGCATTTCGAGGGTTTGGCGGGCCGCAAGGAGCATTTGCCGCTGAGATGCAGGTCAATAAAATTGCAGAGATTTTGGGCATGGATAAAGTGGAACTCCGTCTGCAAAACCTGGTGGATGAAGGCAGCTTGCTGAGTGTGGGCTCCCCGCTGCCAGCCGGCGTCACCATCAAGCAGGTAGTGAAAGAATTGAGAAAACGCACCGACTGGGCGCATCGGAAAACCCTGGGACGGGATTTCGCTGCACGTTCAGGCCAAACCGCATCCGTCAGGCGTGGTATTGGGATGGCGTGTGGGTTTAAGAATGTCGGTTTCTCCTTTGGTACAGAGGAATTTTGCCATGCGAAGATCGAACTATTTGGCGAATCTGAAATTGAAAAAGCGGTGCTTTATCATTCTGGTGCAGAGGTTGGGCAGGGGTCTCATACGGTTTTCAAGCAAATGACAGCTGAAGCGTTGGGCTTGCCGCTGGAGAAGATCGAGCTGGTTTTATCTGACACGGGCACATCCAATTACGCTGGCAGTGTTTCTGCCTCCCGTATGACCTTTATGGCAGGCAATTCGATCCGCGGTGCAGCGGAAGCCGTGCTGCAAAAATGGCAGCAGGAGGATCGCCCTGCGGTTGCAGAGTATGTCTATCACGCGCCCCGCACCTCCTCCTTTGATCCGGAGACGGGGCAGTGCACGCCCAACTTTGCTTATGGCTACTCGGCGGAAGTCGTTGAGGTCGAGGTGGATACGGAGACTGGTGAAGTTCGGCTGTTAAAGGTGGTATGCGCCAACGATGTTGGCAAGGCAATCAACCCGATGCAGGTTCAGGGACAAATTGAAGGTGCTGTGGTGCAGGCGGCAGGTTACGCGATGCTGGAAAACTTCATCCAAAAAGAGGGCTATGTGATCACCAGCGCCCTCTCCAACTATCTGATCCCCACCGTGCTGGATATTCCTGTTGAGGTGGAATCGATCATCCTGGAATATCCCGACCCAATCGGGCCATTTGGTGCCCGCGGCATGGGCGAGATGCCCTACATGCCTCTGGCACCAGCGATTGTGGATGCCGTCCATGACGCTACAGGCGTCTGGTTCGAGTCTTTCCCGCTCACGCCCGAACGGGTTCTGCGCGGATTGGGAAAAATCACTTAGCGGTTTTTATTCAGCCATTGTTGGATATAAAGCCTGGTTTGCTCGCTCGTGGGTCAAATAACCAGGCTTTGTTGTTAAGCATGCCTTAAAAAGTTGTTAATCTCTTGACAGAAAAGCGAATCTCTTTTATAGTGATATTGTTCAGAACACATGAAGACTGGAACTATTGTGTCTACAGATTTTAGTATGATCCACCCCATTCATCGGCAGGACGTCACCTCGGGAATCGTTGATAATATCCTGAAGATGATTGCTGACGGCTATTGGGAACCTGGAGAACAGCTGCCCTCTCAGAGAAAATTGGCTTCTCTGATGAGTGTCAGCATGGCTTCATTGCGAGAGGCGCTCTATTCCTTGCAAGCGATGGGCATTTTGGAAATGCGACACGGTGCCGGCACCTTTGTTTCCAGTCATACCATGGATCCAGGAGAAAAATTGCTTGAGTTGAGCCTGATTCTGGGTGGACTGGATGTCAAAATGTTTTTTGAGGCACGAGAGGTGATTGAGCCGGGTCTTGCCTGTCTTGCAGCCAGCCATGCAACTGGCGCACAGATCACTGAGCTTTTTCAGATCCTTGAGGAACAAAGCGCAGCCTTTGAATCACAAGATGAGGACCAGCTGCACGATCTGGATCTGGCCTTTCATCAACAAATTGCTGATATGGCAAACAATAAGTTCCTGTTCCAAATCAATGATATCTTGTTTAAAAACCTGGATAAGCTTTTCCGGGTTTTGCCTTTATCTAAACCTGGGTGGGTGCTCCACCGGAAGGTGGCGGAAGCCATCCGGGACCATAATTGCGAAGTCGCTTATAGTGAAATGCAGGCATTGATCCATCGATCATTTACCAACTATCTGCCTTATCTTGAATCGGATCGGGGGCCTGTCGCTAAGTGAAGAAGGATTGATGTTCAGGATTAACGACCACCTATTTTAGAAATGACAGGATGCAACGTGAAAAAAGTATTAGTCAACAAACCCATACACAATGATGCACTCGCAAGATTAGCTGAGGAAGTTGAGGTGTTGACACCCTTTACCGCCTCACGGGAAGAAATTTTGGAAATATTGCCCGAAGTTCAGGGTATTGTCCTGTGCGCAGGCTTCAAAATGTTTGCTGAAGAAATGAATTATGCCACCAGTATGGAAGTAATTGGCAGGCACGGTGTTGGGCTGGATATTGTAGATGTCGCTGAGGCGGCCAAGCGCGGTCTACCGGTGGTCTTCACCCCCTATGGCCCCACCGAATCGACCGCAGAACACGCATTCACCTTGATGATGGCTACCACACGGCAGATTGCCTATCTGGATCGCGAGACACGTAAAGGAAATTTTGATATCCGCGATCACGTGGTCGGCTTCGAGCTTCTCGAAGCAAGGCTGGGTGTGATTGGTTTTGGGCACATCGGCCAGCGTGTGGCGGAAATGTGCCGTAAAGCCTTGAATATGAAGGTTTTTGTCTTTGATCCCTTCATTGATGAGAAAAAGATCTACGCTGCGGGCGCTGAGAAATGTGACACTTTGTTGGAGCTGATGGAAAAAGTGGATATTGTCTCCCTGCATATTCCATCGATTGAAAGCACACGCGGACTGATCAACAAGGAAGCTCTGGAAGCGCTTGGACCACAGGGCTTTCTGATCAACACTTCGCGCGGTGCCGTGGTTGATGAAAAGGCGCTGGTCGAAGCACTGAAAAATGGGACGATTGCAGGCGCAGGGCTGGATGTTTATGAGCCTGAACCGCCCGCAATAGATAATCCCCTGTTTGCCCTCGACAATGTCGTCCTGACGCCTCACCTGGCAAGTTTTACTGAGCAAGGCCGACGGAGGATGGGGATGATGGTTGTTGAAGATGTGTTGAAGGTGCTCAAAGGCGAACTTCCAACATATTGTGCCAATTTTGACGTTTTGAAACAATCCAAATAATCACAGGAGAATTAAGAAACATGGAACCGAACCCACTACGACTGAAGCTGGAAAACGGAGAAACAATTTACGGAACGATGACCCAGGATTCGCGTTCGCCCTCCATCTCGTTAATTATGGAGCAGGCAGGATGTGACTTCTTGTTTTTTGATATGGAACACGGACCCAATGATCTGGGTGTTGTGACCGATATGGTCAAAGTCTGTCGGTTGACCAAAGTGGTGCCTTTGGTGCGTGTGCCCAATGATGAATACCATTTGATGGCACGTATTTTGGATGCTGGCGCGCGGGGGATCATGATCCCACGCATTGAAACTCGGGAACAGGTGGAGCGAATCGTTGAAAACACCCACTATCCACCCGTTGGTGTGCGGGGTTGCTCGGTTCCGAAGGGCCATAACAATTTCTACACCCAGGATCTGTGGCAGTTCACTGAAGAAGCCAACCGCGAAAATATGATCATTTTGCAAATTGAACGCAAAAAAGCGATTGAAAATATTGAAGACCTGGTTTCTGTTGAGGGTGTGGACGCTGTTGTGTTGGGCCCCAATGACCTTTGCCTCAGTATGGGGGTGCGGGAAAAGGATTATCTCTCTGTGCTCGAACCTGAAATTCAGGCCGTTCTGGATGCTGCCAAGAAACATAATGTGCCATGCGGCATTCATGTTGGCAATCTGGATTGGTTGATTGAATGGCAGCGGCGCGGTATGAACATCATTGCCTATTCCGATGATATTGCTTTCCTGCGGAGCGGCGCAAAAGCTGGTATTTCAAAACTGCGGGAAGCCAAATCTCAGGAAAACGGATAGAAATTTAGAGGTTGACATCCTTGAGGTTTGATAAGATTAGGGTCAGTATTTAGATTATTGAAAAAGGAGGTGGTTCTGGCAGATCAGGATATTGGGATTAGAAAGTGTTTGAAGTGTAATCGAAAAATAGATACCAGAAGGTAAATGGAGATTTGAGATGAAAAAAGTTAGATTCTTAGTTCTTGGTTTGTTAATTGTTGTGCTGGCACTTTCAGCCTGCACGCCCCAGGCCACAGAAGAGCCCGTTGTGGAAGAGCCGGCTGTGGAAGAACCTGTCGTTGAAGAACCGGTGGTAGAAGAGCCGGAAGTTGAAGAAGTGGAAGAGCCGGTCGTTGAAGAGACAGAAGAAGAAGTTGTCGCTGAACCTCCAAAGATCGCCTTGGTTCCTGCTGGCCGTGTTGGTAAGGAAGGCTACATGTTCCTTGCTGGTCAAGGCTACAAGATGGCTGCTGCCGATTTTGGCTTTGAAGAGCGAATTTTGGAGAGCGAAGTGGCTGAGGAATGGGAGCGGAACGTCCGCACCGCAGCGCAGGATGGCTATGAGTTCATCATTGGCGTTGGTTCCACCATGGCGGATGGCATTGTGAATGTATCACAGGAATTCCCCGATGCAAAATTTGCGCTTGTTGATGCAAATCCCGGTGGCGATAATGTGATGGGTTTAATTGCGTTGGAGCACGAAGGTTCCTTCCTGGCTGGTGCATTGGCAGCCATGATGACCACTGAGACCACCCTCGAGGGCATCAATGAAGAAAAGATCATTGGTTTCGTCGGCGGCATGGAAGTTCCCTCCGTAGTCCGTTGGTTCAGCGGCTTTGAGCAGGGCGCGAAATATATCGATCCTGACATTGAGGTCAAGATTTCCTATGTTGGTTCCTTCAATGATCCTGCTAAATCCAAAGAGCTGGCATTAGCCATGTTCAATGAGCAGGGCGTGGATATTCTCATGTCCGTTGCTGGCGGTCCTGGTGATGCTGGCGTCTTCGAAGCAGTTGAAGAGACCGGTTTATATGGTATCGGCGCTGATATTAGTTGGGATGATGCTGTTCCAGGTCATGTCCTGACCTCTGTGCTCAAGAAAACAGACGTCATGATCTATGAGACAATTGCAAGCTATATTGCAGGTGAATTCCAACCTGGAGAGGCTTTGTTTGGCGTTGCCTCAGGCGCAATGGATCTCACCGACATGTCTGCTATGGGTGATGCTATCCCACAAGAAGTGAAGGATAAGATTGACGAGATCAAAGCGATGATTACATCAGGTGAGATTGTTGTTGAGCGACCACAGTAATTAGTTAAGTGATAAGATAGGGCCTTTTTCTCCGTTTATATTACAAGCATCGCAACATAAGAAAAAGGCCCTTCTTTTTATCCATTTTTATAAGATTGGTGAATTGTTATGTCAGAAGCTCTTTCCGTAAAAAACATCACAAAAGCCTTTCCGGGGGTTCTTGCGAATGACAATATTAGTCTCTCAGTTGAAAAAGGGACGATTCGTGCGATTGTTGGAGAGAACGGTGCCGGAAAAACGACCTTGATGAACGTGATTTATGGTTTATACCAACCGGATTCCGGGCAAATTTTCATCAATGGCGAAGAGGTTACATTCTCCAGCCCAAGGGATGCAATTGCTCAGGGAATTGGCATGGTCCATCAGCATTTTAAGCTGGTTCCCTCATACACATTGGCACAAAATATTGCCCTGGGTGTTGAGCCGCGCAAAGGGATTTTTATTGACGAACTCGCTTTGAATAAAAGCGTCAAGGCGATTGCAGACAAATACGGTTTTCAAATTAATGAACGGGAAGTTACGGCGGACGTTTCGGTGGGCGAGCAACAGCGCGCAGAGATTCTGAAAGCGCTGTATCGCGGTGTTGAAATCCTTGTCCTTGATGAGCCCACAGCCGTCCTGACCGATATAGAAACCAAGGAATTATTTGTGATGCTTCGCAACCTGGTGGAGCAAGGCATCACGATTTTGTTTATCAGTCACAAATTACGAGAAGTTCTTGAAATTTCAGATGACATTTCTGTCATGCGGGCTGGCAAGCTTGTTGGAACCGTCAAGTGTGAAGAGACCGATGAATGCCAGCTGGCTGAAATGATGGTGGGTCGGGAGACCATTGGTGGGCGGATGCGCGAGACCAAGCAAAAAGGTGAGCTTATCATGGAAATTGAGGGGCTCAGTGTACTCGATAACCGCGATCTGACTGCAGTGAAAGATGCCAGCCTCAACCTGTATTCTGGCGAAATTGTCGGTGGTGCTGGCGTGGATGGAAACGGGCAGGAAGAATTTGTCGAAGCACTCTTAGGCTTACGCCCTCTGACGAGTGGAAAAATTCGTATTGACGGCAAGGAAATCCAGGAGCTCTCTACTCGGGAAATTCGAGAGGCAGGGGTGGCATACATCCCCTCTGACCGCTATCGTTCCGGGGTGGCTGTTGAGGGAACGATCTGGGAAAATATGGTGCCTGGTGAATACTATGTCAAGCCCTATTCCAATGGGTTAGCCCTTGCCATGCCTGAGATTATGATGATGTCAGGGACGCTTATCCAGAAATTTAACGTTGCCACACCGGGTTTGGATGCGAAGACTGGCAATTTATCCGGCGGAAATATCCAGCGGGTGATTGCCGCACGTGAACTGGGTCTTGAAAAAGCCAAGGTTGTCATTGCCTCCCAGCCCACCCGGGGTATCGACATTGCTGGCACGGAAGCCATTCGGCAAATGTTGATCGATTATGCCAACCGGGGAGCCGCTGTTTTTGTGATTTCGGCTGACCTGGATGAGATCCTGTCCCTCAGCGACCGGGTTGTAGTTTTTTACGAAGGCAATGTGTTGGATGCGGGTTATTATGACGAGACCATTCGTCAGCGAATCAGCTGGCTGATGACATCAGGAAAGGATTATTGCGTTGATTAAAAATTTCTTTGACAAAGCAAAGAATAGTCATACCTGGAAAGAAAATCTCGTTAATCTCACGACCCAGCTGCTGAACTATTTGATCATTCTGATCATTGCATTGTTTATTGGCGCTGTAGTGATGTTTTTATCCGGGAAAGATCCAATTGCAGCCTATGCGGCGCTCTGGCAGGGCGCTTTCGGTAATGGCTATCGCTTTGCGGACACCCTGGATCGCTCAGTGATCATGATTTTAGCGGGTATTGCCGGCAGTATTGCCTTCAGAACCAATATCACCAACCTCGGGTTGGAAGGGCAGTTATATATTGGGGCTTTTGCTGCAGCCTGGGCTGGGTTCACTTTTACGAATTTGCCTGCGATTGTTCATATTCCTTTGTGCATGATTGCAGGCATTATTGGTGGCGCATTATGGACCCTGCCGGTTCTGTATCTGAAAATGCGCTGGAAAATTCCGGAACTGGTACCCACGCTGATGTTGAATTATATTGCCATCCGGCTCACCGATTATTTGATAGCTTTCCCATTCAGAGATCCGGCAGCCCCAATGGCAGGTTCCCCCCTGATTGCCGCCACTGCAAAATTGCCAAAGCTGATCAAGGGTTCAACAATCAATATCGGCTTCATTATTGCCATTGTCCTGATTTTTGTCACTTACTGGTTCCTTTTCAAAACCAAAATTGGATACGAGCTTCGCATGGTGGGTTTGAACCAGGATTTTGCCGCTGCAGCTGGCTTGCCGGTCAAGCGCAGTATTTTCCTCGCCATGACCCTGAGCGGTGGCGTGATCGGATTGGGGGGCGCGCTGATGATCCAGGGCTTCTTTGGAAGGTTCCTGGGCGGCTTTTCCTCTGGCTATGGTTGGGATGGCTTTATGATTGCCATTATCGCCCAAAATCATCCCTTTGCGGTCTTTCCCACGGCGTTGTTTTACGGCGCCCTGGCAAACGGCGCCCTCACGATGCAGTCCGTCACCGGTGTGCCGCAAGCTGTGGTCGCCATGGTTAAGGGCACGCTTGTTCTGTTTGTGACGGTAAAGGTGTTTGTTGAAAATATTAGAAAGGGTCTGAGAAAATGGGCAATGTAGACCTCAGCAGTATCCTGACGTTATCCTTATTTGCTGCCGCTTTGCGGATGGCGACACCGATCATTTTTGCCACCATGGGCGGGATTTTTTCGAGCCATACCGGGATTTTTAATGTTGCCCTGGAAGGTTTTATGCTGATCGGCTCTTTCTTTGCTGTCTTGGGTAGTGTCCGCACAGGCAGTCCCTATGGGGGCCTGCTCTATGCCGTGATCGCCTGCCTGGTGGCAGCGCTGGTATTTGCCATTCTGCACCTGGAACTGAAAGCCAATCCGATCATTGTCGGTCTGGCAATGAACATTGTTGCTATTGGGCTCACCAACTATTTGCTCACAGCCACATTCAATGTTTGGGGAGTTTACAAAACAGACCTGATTATTGGCTTTCAAGAAGTGCAAATCCCATTGATCCACCAGATTCCAATCATCGGCGAGCTGCTCAGCGGTCATTTCCCGCTGGTTTATTTCTCCTTTGTCAGCGTTTATATCGTCTACCTGGTGCTTTACAAGACTCCCTTTGGCTTTCACCTGCGTTCAGTGGGTGAGAACATTGATGCGGCTGAATCGATTGGTGTGAACACCAAACGGATGAAATATTATGGCTTGCTGGTCAGCGGTTTATTGTGTGCATTTGGCGGAACTTTTTTGTCCCTGTCTTACCTGACGATGTTTTCCGAGGATATGACAGCAGGGCGCGGCTGGCTGGCGATGGCAGCCATCAATTTTGGCAGGATGCGGCCTGTCCCCAGCATGATTGCAGGCTTAATCTTTGGTTTTGCCGATGCGCTGGCTGTGCGGTTGCAGCAGTTTGGTCTGCCTTCACAGATTGTTGTGATGCTGCCGTATTTGATGACAGTTATCGTGCTGTTCATTTCGGCGGTTGTTGCTGAACGGCACAAGAAATCACTTGTGGCGAAACAGAACAAAATCGACATTGCGACCCCGCTGCAGCCCTAAAAGTAAGGGTGAGTTCAGGTTACGCAAACTCAGACTAAAGCTGGAGGAAAGATGAAAATCCTCATATTAGGTGCAGGTGGATGGGGCGCCCTGGTTGGTGCTTATCTGGCAGAAGCCGGTGCGGAAGTCATCATGCTTTTCCGCAGGCAAGCCCATGTGGACGAGATCAGGAAGAATGGCAACCGGTTGATCATCGAAAAGCCAGAGGGGGAGGTTTTGGTGCCTGTACATGCCACCACCAACCCTGAAGATATTGATGAAGTGGATTTGATGATTGTGGCTGTCAAGAATCATGACACTGAAAGTGCGCTGAAAAGCGTAGCGCATGTGCATGTGAAGGCGGTTGCCTCGGTGCAAAATGGCTTGGGGCATGCTGAGCGGTTTGCAGGAGCCTATCCCCAGGCTGAAGTGCTGCGCATTGTGAGTCGTGTTGCCGGGTCGTTGCTCGATTATGGCAGGGTACGCCGGGGCGATGATGACTTTCCAACCTGGATTGGCAGCCCCACCCAGGGGATCACTCCCCTGGTGGCGGAGCTCGCCGCCCTTTTTAACAAGGCGGGCTTACCCTGTGAGGCAGTGGATAATATTGAGGAAATTGAATGGTGCAAGTTGGTTTGGTGGACACCTTCATCGATTTCAGCGGTGCTGGCGAGGCTGCCCCAAACAGAGGTGATGCAATCCCCCGATTTTGCCCATCTGATTGTGATGATGACGCGCGACATGGTTAGGACTGCGGCGGCGTTGGGTGTGTTAGTGCAGGATTACCCGACGATTGAGGTCATGAACCGCTGTGAGGGAAGTGTGGAAGAGGGCGTGCAGAGCGTGATCCAGCAGGGTAAAGATTGGGAAGCGCGCGGCGGTGCAGGGTATAAGCAGGCGATGCTGCTGGATATCGAACGGGAGCGAAAAACAGAGCTGGATGACACGGGTCTGTATATTTGGAAGCTGGCTGTGGAAAAGGGTGTTGATGTGCCCTATCTTGAGATGGGCGTGCGGGTGGTCAGGGGCTTGGAGAGGCGATTCGCGTAATGATCATTGATTCGCACCTGCATCTGTGGGTGAACGACCCTGTGCGGTATCCCTGGAGCCCGATTGGCGGCTATATCCCAAAGACGGAGGCACCGCTTGCGCATTATCTTGAAGTTATGGATGCCAACGGCGTTGATGGGGCAGTCTTTGTGCAGCCCACCCCTTACGGTTGGGATAATTCCTATCTGCTGGAATGTAAACAGAGTGCCCCCGCGAAGTTCAAAGCGGTCGTCCTGGTTGATCCGCTCTCAGATCAGGCGGCTGAGTCACTGGAACGCCTGGTGGTTGACGGGGCGGATGGATTGCGGATTAATTTACACCTTCAGCCCCTTGAAAAGTGGCAGGATAGTGCGTTTTCTCAGCTCTGGGTGCGCTGTGTAGCCCTTGATCTGCCTGTTTGTTTGCAGCTGACGCCGGAGTGCCTGCCCTTTGTTGGCCAGTTGGCGGCGGAATACCCGGTCAGGATCATCCTTGACCATTTGGCGCGTCCCACAGCTGGCAGTGTGCCTGAAGATGATGCGTTCCGTGCTTTGTTGCACTTAGCAGAGCAGCCCAACATCTACGTCAAGCTATCCGGCATGAATTACTATTCAGCCCAAAGTGCGCCTTACCAGGACACATGGCAGCTGCTGCAAGCCGTAAAGGAAAGCTATGGCGCTGAGCGATGTTTGTGGGGCTCCGATTTTCCCTTTGTCGAGGAGCACTGGGCTTATAGGGAAAACCTGGACACCATCCGAAACGAACTTGGCTTTTCAGACCAGGACCTGGATTGGATTTTGGGCAGAACGGCAAAGTCCATCTGGTGGAAAGCCTAATCCAGAATCGGACATCTGACCTATTTGAGATAGTATTAGAAATTTTACAAGTTTGGGAACAATATTCTTGACAGGAAGCACGATTTTATTGTATACTACACGTGTCGACAACTCGTGTAGATAGCACATAATATGAGATCGTGATCCCTGTTTTGCTGATTTAGGATTACGACGTGATTTTTTCAGAGGTGCAGAGGAAGGAAATGGCTGACGAAACCAGAAAAGTCACCCGAAATGACGTCGCCAGGCATGCTGGCGTCTCACCTTCAACGGTATCCTATGTGATCAATAACGGTCCGAGACCTGTCTCTAAAGTCACTCGTGAAAAAATCCTGAAATCCATTGAAATTTTAGGCTATCGCCCAAACGCTGTCGCCCGTAACCTGCGCCGACAGTCTACCTCCACCGTGGGGTTGATCATTCCTGACACCTGCAACACCTACTTTGCCGAGGTGGCTGAGGGGATTGAGTCAGTGGCATATGAAAATGGCTACATGGTCGTTTTCTGCAACTCAGATTACCAGCTGGAACGAGAATTATCTTATGTCGATCACCTCTACACGGAGCAGGCTGCGGGCATCATCATTATCCCGGCAACCAGCAGCCTCGACTCCTTGAATTTTCTCTTAAAATCCAACATCCCCACCGTTTCACTGGATCGCTCTGCACAGGGCATCAATATTCCATCAGTTGTTGCCAACAATTATCACGGCGGTTATCTGGCAATGCAGCATCTGATCTCTTTAGGGCACCGCAGGATCGGCTGTATTTCACGCCCGGTAGAGTTGAGCCATGCAGCGGAGCGTGTGCGGGGGTACCTTGCTGCATTGAAGGATGCCGGGATTGAGCCTGACCCAACCTGGTTTGCGCGCGGTGGCTATCGGATGGAAAACGGGAAAAAAGCGATGGCATCGCTCCTTGATCTGGATGATCCCCCGACCGCCGTCTTTTGTTATAACGACATGATGGCAATTGGTGCGCTCAGGTGTGCGCATGAGCGTGGGTACAGAGTCCCGGATGATATTTCGATAGTGGGATTTGATGATATTACCGAAGCCTCATACACCTGTCCGGCATTGACCACAGTCTATCAGGATAAGTTTGAAATGGGCCGGCAGGGGATGGAATTATTGCTCAATTTGATTAACAAGGAACCTGGAGAAATTCTTCCGCAGGTTCCTTTGCTGGATGTGAAACTGGTGGTGCGTGAGTCGACGGGGGCAGCACCAAACTGTTAAGAAGGATGGATTTAATTGGTGGAAAGCACAGGTAAAGCTCAAAGGATCATCATTGGCAGCGACCATGTGGGGCTGCCGCTGAAAGAAGCCGTGGTTGAGGATCTGCGGAGACGACAGGTTGAGGTCATTGATGTTGGGCCATATTCTGGCGACCAGCCCGTAGACTACCCGGATTATGCTCAGCTGGTTGCGAAAAAAGTACTGGCTGGCGAAGGTGATTCGGGCATCCTGATCTGCGGCACCGGGTTGGGGATGTCCATTGCTGCCAATAAGGTGCCCGGTATCAGGGCGGGTTTATGTCATGACACCTACACCGTTCACCAAACGCGCGCCCACAATAATGCCAATATCCTGTGCATGGGTGCCTGGGTCGTTTCTCCCCAGCGTGTGAGCTTTTTGCTGGATGAATGGCTGGCAACTGAATACGAAGGCGGGCGTCATCAGGCGCGCTTGATGAAGTTGGAGCGCCCAGCGATAGACTTGGGAAAAAACAAAAGCCGCAGCCAGTTTAAATTGGGTGTTTCGCTCTCACCTAATCCCTCCATCTTTGGTCCGCTGCTCTTTGCCGGTGATCTGAAACGGGGAATGGAAAAAGCAGCTGAAAACGGCTTTGATGTCGTCGAGCTCAGCCTGCGCCATCCTGCGGATTTATCTGTTGAGGCATTGCAAGCGCTGCTCACTACAAACAAGCTGGGACTTTCAGCAATTGCCACGGGGCAATCCTGCTTGCATGATGGCATGTGCCTGGCGGCAGCAGATCAAGCGGGCGTGCAGGGCGCTGTTGAAAGGCTGGGTGCCCATATCGAGCTGGCTTCTTATTTTGGCGCGGCGGTGATCATCGGCGGCATTCGCGGCAAATTTACAGGGGTTGAATCTGACCGGGCGCTTCAGCGCCAAAGGGCGTTGGAAGCCCTCAGGACTTGCGCAGAGAAGGCCGCGGAGTGGGAAGTGCAGTTGCTGATTGAGCCGATCAATCGCTACGAGACCAATTTTATCAATACTGCCGAGGAGGCTGTTCGCTTTACTGAAGAAGCCGGGCATCCAGAAATCAAGCTGCTGCTGGATACCTTCCACATGAACATGGAGGAAGCGGACATCCTGGCAACGTTGAAGCGCTACGCCGACCGGATCGGCTATATCCACTTTGCCGACAGCAACCGCTATGCGCCGGGTTTGGGACATTTCCCATTCGACCAGGTCATGGCGACTTTGCTGGAAATTGATTATCAAGGCGTGATCACTGCGGAAATATTACCTGTGCCTGAGGATCAGAGCGCCATGCAGCAAGCCGGGAATTTTTTCAAGTCGTTGTTTTCAACTGACATTCAGGCGGATGAGGTTTGATGCTCACATCAGGATTTGAGTTAATTGGTTCTTCAAAGACAGTAATACCTTGATGACCAGAACAGGATAAAACGAATGAAGCGAAACAGGTTACCAGCCATCATTTTGGGAGGAGATCCCTTCAGCCATCAATTCCGTTTCATGTACCGCAAGGATCGATGGTGGAAACTGCATGATGAAGAATATTGTCTGAGCGTAATGCGCAGTGCTTACGAGGCAGGCTGCCGGGCATATGACCTGTCGTTTATCGAAAATGTCCGCCTGTTTAAGCGGCTTGCCAGCGAGGTGGTCGAACCGCTGACCGGTTTTGGCAACCCCACCTGGGACCAGGGCGTGATGTTTGAGGATCGTTTTATCTTCTATATACGCGATCGCATTATTCGTACGCTGGTAGAACGCATCTGGCCGCGGGATATTGCACAGCGGGTTGAAGAAAAATTGGCGCAGGAGGATGTGCTGGTCTTTGGATATGATAAGGATGCCCCGCTCTTGACGGAAGAAGACATTGCAAAAATTTATCTGGATGAGGATATCTTTCGCAAACGATTGTCTATCTTCAAGGGCGCCTGCCAGTATGTCTATTTTGGTGGGTCTGATGCAGATTACCTGGTTTCTTTGGGCAGGATGGACATCTTGCGCAAAATGCTCTCGGTTGTCGCTTCAGAAGGGTTTATTGGGTTGCTGTTGAGCCAGTATCCTTCGCTCGTTTTGCCGCAGGTTGAAAAAGCAGGTTGGGGGGTGGGCGGTTATGTGGTCCCTATCAACAAGGTTTGGTCCTGGTTTGACCACGAGAGCGCACTACGGGCAGTGAAGGCAGTGGAAAAACCTGTAATTGCCTTTATGGCACTTTCAAGCCCCGAATTGCATCAGGATGTGCCGGGTGCGCTTCGCTGGCTTTACCAGGAAGCAGGCGTGGAATCAGTGTTATTTGGGACAGCCACGCCTGAGCATGCAAGGGAAACGACCCGCATCGCCCTTGAAATTCATGAAAAATTGGATGCGAGTTGACTTGCAACAGAGAAAGGATGGCAGAGATTTATGTCTAAACCCATTATCGTCTGTTCTGATCTTAGTTTTGTCTACAAGGATTCGAAAAAGCCCGCGCTAAAGAATGTCTCCTTTACGATCAGTGAGGGGGAGTTTGTCGGCATCATTGGCCCGACAGGGGCAGGAAAATCCACCTTGTGCTGGGCGATTAACGGAGTGGTTCCCCAAATTATGCAGGGAAAGTTGAAGGGATCTGTTGAAGTTAAAGGTAAGCCATCGAATAAAACGCCAGTGGATGAGATTTCACAAATAATTGGCATCGTTCAGCAGGATGCCGAGGCGCAGCTGTTGATGACCGATATTGAAAAGGAAATTGTTTTTCCGCTCGAAAATCTCTCATTGCCCAGGGAAGAGATACATCGCAGGCTGGAATATGTCATTAACCTGGTCAATCTTGATGAAGAACGGTATCGACATCCTTTCTACCTTTCAGGTGGACAAAAGCAAAGGGTGGCGGTTGCTGCTGCCCTGGCGATGGAACCGGAAGTGCTCATCTTGGATGAGGCTACCTCTGAACTGGACCCGGTGGGCGCAGAGGAGATCCATGAGCTGGCAGGAAGGTTGAAGAAGGAAGGCAAGACTGTCATCATGGTTGAGCACAATATTGATGAACTTGCCAAACACGCCGACCGGATCATTGTGATGAACCAGGGTGAAATTCTGCGGGATGGCGATGCCCATGAGATCCTTACCGATGTGAATTTTCTCCAGAGCCTTGGCATTTACCCGCCGCAGGTGACGCAAACGGCTTTCCACCTGAGGGAAGCTGGATGGCAGTTTGAACGCTTACCGCTCAATCTTGTTGAAGCGACCCAATCTATTAGCGCTTTAAGGAAATCGCAATGAGTGAAGCTATTATCAAAGTTGAAAATCTTTGTTTTCAATATCCCGGCCGATCGGTCAATGCCTTGCAAGATGTCCATCTTGAAATTGCTGAAGGTGAGTTTGTTGCCCTCATTGGACAGAACGGCTCTGGGAAAACCACATTAATCAAGCATTTTAACGGTTTGCTAAAGCCGAGCAAAGGTAAGGTTTTTGTCAAGGGCAAAGACACCACCAGCCTGCGAACAGCCGAACTGGCAAGATCGATTGGGTATGTGTTTCAGAATCCAGATCATCAGATTTTCGCCGAGACCGTTCGCGATGAAATCGCCTTCGGTCCAAAGAACCTGGGTTTTTCTGAGGAAAGGATCAACAGCGAAATTGAGCGGGTTCTGAAGGAAATGGACCTGGATGTTGATCTTGATGAGATGCCATTCCAATTGAGCCGTGGTCAGCGCCAAAGGCTGGCCGTTGCTTCTGTGCTGGCAATGGAGCCGTCCATTTTAATTATTGACGAACCAACCACCGGTCAGGACTGGAAAGAATCCATCCTCTTGATGAACCTGGTTCAGAACCTGAATGACAAAGGACATACCTGCATCGTCACCACCCACAACATGAACCTGGTGTCGTTGTTCGCAAGCCGAGTGATTGTGATGAAATCCGGAAATGTCTTCCTGGATGGCGCTACGCAGGATGTCTTTCGACGAGAAGAAGAGCTGTTGACTGCCGGTATCAAGGCGCCTGACGTTTATTTATTGGCACGGACATTGATTCCCCAGGTTCAGCTTGGAAAACCGCTCACACCGCAGGGGTTGGCTGAATTATTGAATACTCAATCAAATTTGGGCTGAGCACAGGATAGGAGTTATTACCATGACGATTGTTTTGGAGATGCTGGAGACAGGAAAAGCAAAATCACCCATCCATTCCTGTGATCCCCGCATGAAGCTGCTGTGGTGGGTATGTTTTATTATTGTTCCTATCCTGGTAACCAACCCGATCATCCTGATCGTTTTCACAGCGTTCATCTGGATCTTAGCTGGCGTTGCAAAAATCGCCAAGAAAATGTATCGCTTCCTGATCGTCACTTACCCGATCATGATCGGCTTTATTGTGCTCACCTGGCCATTCTTTTATAAAGCGACACCGGATCAAGCCTTTTTATTCAACTGGAGCATTTTCCATGTCAGTGTTGAGGGTTTGATCTACGCGACGGCAATGGGTTTGCGCATTGTTCTGGCATTGACAGCCTGCACCTTTTTTGTAATGACTACGGATTTGATGGATCTGGCCAGCGGGTTGGGTGAGTTCCTGCAAAACAAGCTGGGGATATCCTACATGTATCCGCTGATGGTGATCAGCAGCTTCAAGTTTATCCCTGAACTATCCGGGGATTATCTGACAATTACAGACGCATTTCGGTCAAGGGCATTAGATATTGATTCGGGATCTTTTTTCCAGCGGCTGAGGAAATTAGCCCCGGTATCTATTCCCTTGATAGATATTATGCTCAGGAGGGCGCAGCGCATCTCCATTGCGCTGGAGGTTAAAGCCTTCAGCGTAAATAACAAGAACAGGACCTTTTTCAAGGAACATCGTGTGCAAGCGAAGGACTTTCTGCTTCTGTCCACAGGTGTGCTGGCGTTAGCTATCAGCATTGCGGCTGTCATCCTGGATGTGGCAAAAGTGGAGATGTTCTTCTAAGAATTTATTGGATTAATATCGGTGGTTAAACGAAAAGTAGCGAAAGGAGAAAGTATAAGATAAAGGTTATTCATCTGCTCGGGAAATTTGGACAAAGAATTAATTTTTTATAAAAAAGGAGAATATGATGGAAGGTTTGATTACTAAAAAAATTCGCTGGGGACAAAAATTTGGCACGCTTGAGATCGCCCTGACAATTATCGGCGCAGTTCTGTATGGTTTGGGCGCTTTCTCCACGATGAGCCTCGCAATCGGGTTTATCACACTGCGACCTTTTGCGTTCATCGCCGTTATTTGGGGCGTCATGTTTGGCCCCTGGGTGGGTGGTTTGGCTGCATTGATTGGCAATACCTTCATCTCTGATATTCTGGCTGGCTGGTTTGGTATTGGTGGTGTGGGCGGCGCAATCGGCAACTTTATGATGGCATTCATCCCCGGCCTGCTGGTTTCCCACCCGAAGAACTGGAAGTCTGTGGCATTGTGGGGCGGCATTGTTGGCACGTTGGTTTGTGCTCTATTTGTCGGCGGCTGGATTGCCTTGATGGGTTTTGCGCCATTTGAGGTGCTCTTCACCTCGGTTTTGATCTCGAACATTCCCCCCAACCTGATCCTGGCTCCCATTATTTCAGCCTGGCTTTTCCCGCGAGTGCAAAAGCGCGGCCTTTATTGGCGGGACCGCCTTGAAAGCGCAGAGGCGCAGTCCTTAGACGAAGAAGTTGAAGAAGTATTAGAAGAGTAGCGCTTCTCTTTATCATCACTGTGAAGGCAGGAAGTTCAGCTTTCCTTCCTGCCTTCACAGCTGATTTGGCAATAAATTATTCGATTCGCAGTTGAACTTACAAGAGATATTCGAAATTTTGAACCAGGAATTATTTGATAGAAAAATTATGAGTAAAACCGATAAATTTGGAGATACAGGTAAAGCAGACCGAGATGGAAAAACTATTGATCAAAAACGGGTTGATCGTGACGATAGACGGCGAAGATTGGATCATCGGTGACGGCAGCGTTTAGTTGGAAACAAGTGCTTTCAAAGGGGTTGTACTGCATAGTTAAACCGGTAACAATCCTGGAGCGATCGCTCTTTTGAAAGACAACAGCCGACAAATAGATTAACTGACAGAATACATAAGGAATGACTATGTCCACTCTTTTGATTAAAAACGGCACGATCCTGACGATGAATCCAGCCATGGATATCATTCATGGTGATATTTTTATTGAAGATGGTGTGATTGTTGAGATTCCGACCGTTAAGGATCAGGCTGACCAGGTGATTGATGCCTCTGGCAAGCTGGTGCTGCCGGGATTTATCCAGGTGCATGTGCATCTCAACCAGACCCTGTTTCGCGGCACGGCAGATGATATGGATGTGGTGGATTGGCTTAAACGCCGCATCTGGCCTTTTGAACAGGCGCACTCCTATGAAAGTGTTTATGCCTCTGCGCGCCTTTCCATCCTGGAAATGATCCGGTCTGGCACAACCACAGCAGTCACCATGGAGACCCTGAACCATACTGAGGCTGCTTTTCAGGCAGCTGATGAGATGGGCTTCAGGGCGGTGATTGGTAATGCGATTATGGATCGCTGGGAAGCGGGCACGGAAATGAAGGGCGAGGACACTCAGACTGCCCTTGAAAAGAGTATGCAGCTGCTCAGAGAATTTCACGGCAAAGCAAACGGTCGCCTGTGTTATGGATTTTGTCCGCGCGGCACACGCAATGCCACTGATGAACTCTGGCAGGAAGTAGCTAAAATCGCTCGAGAAGAGCATGTGTTGGTGCACAGCCACGCCGGTGAAAACAAAGAACAGACTCAAAGGCTTTCCGCTTATGGCGGCAGTGAAGTGGAATATCTCAACAAGATGGGAGTCTTGGGACCCAATCTGGTCATCGCCCACGCTATCTGGCTGACAGATGAGGAGCACGATCTGCTGGCTGATTCTGGCACGCATGTCGCCCATTGCCCCAGTGCAAATTTCAAGCTGGCTTCGGGGATCGCGCCAATCCCGGCGATGCTGGCAAAAGGGATTAATGTTGCAGTCGGCGCGGATGGTGCACCCTGTAATAATAACCTGGATGCCTTTGTGGAGATGCGGCGCGCAGCCTTGATCCATAAGCCGCGTTTTGGTCCAAGGAGCATGCCAGCGGAGAAAGTGTTGCAGATGATGACCATGGGTGGCGCCCGGGCTGCAGGCCTGGATCGTGAAATTGGCAGCCTTGAGCAAGGCAAAAAAGCCGATCTGATCCTGATCAATCAGGATGTCCCCCACGCATATCCCACTGTCGCCTCCAGCCCGGTGGTTCGGGTGGTCTATGAGCACCAATCTCGGGAT
>Ga0334882_1002303_pt1 | contig 19902 bp, 15 predicted proteins | sample GraSluR1_MG_5_FD_207226 | JGI IMG/M metagenome (GOLD analysis project Ga0334882, IMG submission 207226) | Sludge microbial communities from methane-producing bioreactor in Wageningen University, Netherlands - Granular Sludge_15_04-R1 | ecosystem: Engineered > Bioreactor > Anaerobic >...
CTGCGCTCCCAGCGGGAAAATCGCGCTCCAGACCCATGCAACGGCCCGCCGCCCACTCGCCCCCGCCGATGGCCCCGCTCTTCTTGCGCCGCTTCCCGTCGCTTACGCTTTCTTGACGCAGCCGTGGTCTTGCGCCCGGGGGGCCGTAGATTGCGCTTGGCGGGTGTGGAGACGGGCTGCTAGATTGCCCCGGCATGCACTTGAAACTGAAGCTTGGCATCCGCCCCGTGCGGATGATGTGGCGGCACCTTCTCACCGTTGGTTTTGCCTGGGTCATCACCGCCGGTGCCCAGCAGCCGGTCGTTCAGGCCCCGCCGGCTGAACAGGTCGCTGTTGTTCCCGCGGATCTGGGCATTCTCGATGTCCAGGCCGACCACCTTTCCTACGATGCCAACCGGCGGCTGGTGATCGCGCGCGGCGGCGTCCGGGTCGCCCGGCGCATGGATTCCCTTTCCGCGGATTACGCCGAAGTCGATACCGAAAGCGAGCAGGTCTTTGCCCGCGGCAACGTCATGATCCACTACTCCGGGAAGGTTTGGCAGGGGGGGGAAGCCACCTACAACTTCCGTACCGGTGTGGGTGATTTCGGCCATTTCGAGGCCTACTCTGACCCCTTTTATCTCGTGGGCCGCGATTCACGGCGCGTTTCGCCCACCAGGATGGAATTTGACGGTGTCATGCTGACCACCTGCGACCCCGACTCCCCCGAGTATTCCATCCGTGCCGGTTCGGCCTCGCTCGAACACAACAAGATTCTCCGGGCCAAGCACATCCGCTTCCAATTCGGCCCCGTGCCCTATTTCTACGTTCCTTATGTCCGTGCCAATCTCGAGGAACTGGCCAAGTTTGAATTCACGCCGGGGTGGAGTTCCGCCATGGGGCCGTTTCTGCTGACCACCTATAACCAGCCGATCAACGACGTCTGGCGCAGTCGCACCCATCTCGACGTCCGTCAACGACGCGGCATCGGCCTGGGGCAGGATTTCCTCTGGCGGGACCCGGATGGCTGGTACGACGGCATGGTGCGGGCGTATTACACCGACGACCGCAACCCCTGGCGGAACGACAAGGAAAAGCGCGAGCGCGAAGCGTTGATCGACAACGACCGATACTGGTTGCAGATCAAAGATCGCCACAACCTGACCGATCGCGATTACTTGATCACCGAACTCAACTACGTCAGCGACCCATGGGTGCTCAGCGACTTTTTTGATGATCTCTACCGGCAAAATGTGCAGCCGGAAAACCGCGTGACCCTGTCCCACCGCGGCAACAACTATTCCGCCGGCGTCGGCCTCAATGCCCGCCTCAATGATTTCTACGACAACGTGAATCGGTTGCCGGAAGTATTCCTGAATTTCAACCGCCAGCAGATTTTTGAAACCCCGCTCTTTTATGAAGGGGCCAATACGCTGAGCTATCTCGACAAAGTGCATGCCGATGGTTCCACCACCGAGGACTATGACGCCTTCCGATTCGACACGCTCAACATGATCTATCTGCCGACGCGCAGCTTCGGATTCCTCAGCATCATCCCCCGGGCCGGCTATCGCGGGACGTTCTTTTCCAAAACCTACGAACAGTATTCCATCACGAATGCGGTTCTCGCCACCAACGATCTGGGCGAGGCGTATGTCACCAATGCGGTGGAAACCATCACGCAGGACGGATCCGCCGCCTGGCGAAACCTGCCCGAAATCGGCGTGGAATCTTCCTTCAAGGCCTTCGGCGATCTGTACCGGGGGCCGACGGGCATCGAAGAAGACATGGATTTGCGCCATGTCGCCGAGCCCTACATCAACTATACCCTCCGGTTTGAGCCCAACGTGCTTCCCGAGGAGCTCTGGCAATTCGACTCCGTGGATGAGTTGGACTATCGAAACGACCTGCTGGTCGGCATGCGTAATTATCTGCAGACAAAGCGCAAAGACTCCCCGCACAACCTGATCTATGCCGATGTCTTTTCCACGCTTCGGATGGATCCCGACGAGGACGAGGAAACGCTGGGCGACATCGGCTTCAGGACCGAGTGGCGTCCGCTGACGTGGTTCTCGTGGGATTTTGACGGGGCCTATGACACCCAGGACGACAGCATTCGTGACTTCAACACTCAAGTGAAGTTCGATGTGAAAGACACCATGCTGTTTGGCTTGGACTACCGCTTCCGGCGCGATCGGAGCGAAACGGTGGCCGGAGATTTCACTTTGTTTCCAGAGCAGCGCTGGTCGGCGCGGGTCTACGTGCGAATGGATATCGAAGAGTCCCATGTCGAGGAGCACGCCTATTACCTCATTCATCGCACCCGCTGCCTGGGCATCGGCGTTGGCCTGCGGATTCGCCCGGCCCGCGAAGACGACGACGACGACAACTACACGGGCTGGTTGCGCATCTGGCCCCTGGCCCTCCCCGGCTTCGCCAGCATGTTGGGCGTGTGAGGCGTGTGGATGGACGGCATGTGTCTGGTTACCGGCGGCGCGGGCTTTATCGGGTCCAACCTGGTGCGCCACCTTGCGGAGGATGGATGCCGCGTCCGCGTTTTTGACAACTTGTCCTCGGGGCATGTGGACAACCTGTCTGGACTGGAATCCTCCATCGATTTCATTCGCGGCGATTTGCGCGATGCGGCCGCGGTCCGGGAGGCCATGCGCGGCATCCGCCAGGTTTTCCATCTCGGCGCCCTGGCCTCGGTCCAGGCCTCCGTGGACGACCCGGCCACCACCCACGAGGTCAACGTCACCGGCACCCTGAACCTGTTGCTCGCCGCGCGCGACGCCGGCGTGAAGCGGGTCGTGTTTTCTTCTTCGGCTTCCGTCTACGGCGACAGCCCCGTCATGCCCAAGCGCGAGGACATGCTCCCCGAACCGCTGACCGGCTATGCGCTCTCCAAGCTGGCCGGCGAGCACTACGGGCGGATTTTTCACGGCCTCTACGGGCTGCCGGTGTTCTCCCTGCGCTACTTCAACGTCTTCGGCCCCCGGCAGGATCCCGCCTCGCACTACGCGGCCGTCATCCCCCTCTTCATGCGCGCCTATGCCCGGGGTCGCCAGCCCACGATCTATGGCGATGGCGGCCAGACCCGCGATTTTACCTTCGTCGAAGACATCGTGTCGGCCAACCTGGCCTGCCTGACTGCTCCTGAAACCGCGGCCGGCGGCGTGTACAACGTGGCGTATGGCGACCGCGTCTCCGTCAATGACCTCGCGCGCGAAATCGCCGCTCTTTCCGGCATGCCGTTCGAGCCGGTCTACGCCCCCCCGCGCCCCGGCGACATCCGCGAGTCCCAAGCCGACCCCTCCCAGGCCCGGCAGGTTCTCGGCTGGACCCCGCGGCATACCTTCGCCGACGGCCTCGCCGCCACCTGGGACTGGTTCCGCTCTCCGGCGGCGAAATAACACCTGATTCCGCTGCTTTTGGCTTGCCGGTGCCGCTGGTCTCGGGCACGCTTTCCGGCCAAAGTCTTGTCCAAGCGGTGTGGTTCCGCGTCATATACAGGAGGTTACATGTTCCGCTCGAAGTGTCTCGTTCGGATGTCCGGCATGTTCGTTTGCGCATGGCTGTTGTCGGCCGTTGCGGTCCAGGCCGCCTTCACGTCTCTTGCCTACCAAGGCAAGTTGACGGATGCCGCCGGACAACCGATCAACGATCAGGTCCGGATGGTCTTCCGGATTTGGAATGAAACGTTAAGCCAATTGGTTTGGGTCGAAACCCAGAGCGTGGTGAATGTGCAGAGCGGCTTGTTCAATGTGCGCCTGGGGACGACGATCCCCTTACCCTACCATACGTTTATCCAAAACTATGACACTCCATTTTTGCTGGGCATCCAAGTTGGCAACGATGCGGAGATGACCCCCCGGATTCCCTTCCTGAGCGTGTTTTCGGCCAACATGGCCGGCTGGGCCTCCCATGCGGCCAGCGCCACTCACGCGACTACGGCCGGAACCGCTGGCCCTTGGTTGATGAACGGCAACGATATGTATTTTGACAGCGGCAATGTGGGGATCGGCTATATAGCCCAAAACAACTGCAAGCTGGACGTGAAAAACCCATATGCGCCCATCCGAATGCGCTTGCTGGGTTCAGGCGGCACCCAATTCATCATCGATGAAATCAGTAATGCCATGCCGGAAATTCAATTCCAGAGATATGGAAGTTTTCGGGCTTCAGTAGGTTTTGACCAAGCCAACACGAACCTGTTTCTGTATCACGATGGATCGGTGGTTGTGCACAAAGGCCGGGTAGGCATTGGCACCTTGACCCCCACCAATAGCCTGGAAGTCCACGGCAACGTCCGGGTGACCGGTCAGTGCCGCGGCACCTTCCCCCGGCCGGACTACGACAGCGGCTGGGTGGCCATTGCGCAGGGGGAATCCAAGATCCTGACCCATAGCATGGGTGGCGATGCGGGGAATTACGTTGTGGATTTGATGGGACGCAAAGGCGGCGTCATCACTTCGCGGGGGCTGAACGGGTATTACTATTATTTTACGGGGAGCGGTGCATCGGGTTACAACTGGGGCGGGTATTGGATGTCGTCGCTGAACAACTCCTCCGTCACCGTTTACCGTTCCTCCACGGACCGGGGGGAAGTGGTGGACGACATCCGCGTCCGGATCTGGCGCTACAATTGAGGCGGACGCCATGAAGCGCTTGAGAATCTGTTTCCCCGCCTGGCTGCTGGCGGCATGGCTGGCGGGAGTACCCGCGGCGCCGGGCCAACTGGCCGCGAGCGTGAACTATGCGCTGCAGCGCGGATCGTTCACCCAAGGCATTCCCGACGTCACCGCGCCGCCCGCGTCGGCCAACTACCGACTGGTCGAAGGCAATCTGGGCGATCTTTCCGCCGCGGCGGTCACCAGCGCGAATTATATCCACCATCCCGGCTACCTGGTGCCGCAGGACACGGTGTATGACCGGCCCAATCTGGTGTCCATTGCGTTGAAGAGCGGTCGGGTCTGGCTGGAGTGGACGGCGATTCCCCAGGCCGGATACTACACCGTGGAGAGCGCCACCGGCACCAACAAGTACATGCCGGTGGAATCGGTGGCGGGCCGAAACCATTGGGATGGCCCGGCGCCCGTCCTCACCAGCCGGTTCTACCGCATCCACGCCTATCCATAGAGAGAATTGCCGCGACGAGGCTTTTTTCTTGTGCTGGCTTGGGGGCGTCCTCCGCCCTTCGGTATCTTCTGGGTTTGAAGCGGGGGTCATGAATCCCGGCGGAATCTCATTTGGCGGTTGGCCCATTTGATGCCCGTCTTCACCTTGCCCAACAGGGACTCTTCCGGAAGTTTTTCAATAATGGATGCCATTTTCCGGCGCGGAGCCCGGCGGCGAAATTCCGCCAACTGCACGTCATCTTCCGTGAAGGCTGTGACCACCTCCCTCAACGCCGGCGGAGCGTCGGCGGGAAACAAAATGGCCATGCCGGAAGAGGTGCGCCACAGAATGCGGCTTTCCAGCGCGGAAACTCTGGCGCATTCCTGAAACCCCTTCTCCATGCGCCAGTTCACCACGTCATGGAGAACATAGACGCAGGCGGGAGAAACCAAGCCCTGCAACCCTTGGAAGTCCCGGATCAGTTGGTCGTTGGAATGTCCGCCGTCAATGAATACCAAATCAGGGGGGCGCGAACAGGCGGATGGAATCGTCTGTTGCAAATCGTCCGGGGACATGCCGTTGATCACCCGGACATTCAGGGAGTTGCGGCGGGCCAAGTCGTTGGTCAGTTCGATGCCAAAATCATTTCCGGTCTGGCCGCGATGGCGGTCAAAATCAATGGCCTCGTACAGTTTGTTGGGGGGTTCCAGCATGCCGCAATCGATCGCAATCACTTCCGCATCGGGCCAGAGCAGCGAAAGACCCAGCGTGCCCCATCCCCCCGAATTGCCGATGACAAAGATGCTGGAAAAGGATGCCGCCGAGCGCAGGCATTCGAAAAAATACAACTCCGAAATCGAAATGCCCCCGCCGCCGGTGGCGAGGGGCTGGCCGTCCTTGTATAGCATGCAAAACAGGGAGTCGCCCCAACCGGAGAAGAAAGCCGGATTCAGGTTGATTCGAATATCAAACCCGGCCTGGGCATACAGTCGGCGCAGGCGCAGGAATACCGGTTCGGCCGATGGATCAAGAGGAGATGTCATGATTCGATGGATCTGTTGATAGAAGGTGGATGCAGTTCGATGGAATTCCAGTTCGGGAAACCATACCCGTCCTTCGGCGGCAGATGCAATCGCAGAACCGGCGGCGGGCCGCGCTTGCGCTTTCCCGTCATTTGAACTGGTCGCGTCTGGAAGCCATTGTGTAGGGTAGTCCCATGTCAAGGTCTGCTCATCCGTCGCGTGCCTGGGTTGTCGCGGGCATGGCCCTGTTCCTGGGGATTGCGTTTGCCTTGGTTTTTCGCGCGTTGGGGTCGCCCGGGGCGATCCTCCAGGCCACGGATGGCAATGTGGGCGCGATCGCCTTCAATCAGCGGATGGTTCAGGCGTCGCCGTGGGCCCATTGGCAAGGGGATGTCTTGTGGGGGATGCCCGATTTGTCCGGCCTGCACGTTTGGATGCTAGCCATGCGCTGGCTCTCGCCCCGGACCTATATGAATCTGTTTTATGGCGCCAGTCTGTGGTTGGCGTCGTTCTGGCTGGGACTGCACTTGCTGGACCGGGGGGTGAAGCCCGCCGCCTGTGTGTTTGGCGGCCTCGTGGCGTTTTGGGTGGGGACCAACCTGACCCTGATCTACGCGGGGCATATCGGAAAGTTCGGGGTGCTGGCTTTTCTGGGGTTGGCGGTATTCGCCCTGGGGCGCTGGGGGAAGACCGGACGGACCGCATGGGCGGTGATCGCGGGGCTGGGCACCGGCGGCATGTTTCTGGAGCAGGGCGATGTGGCGCTCTTCTGTGCTCTGCTGCTGGTGCCGCTGGGCATCTTTGAGGGCCGGCGCGCCGTGGGCGGCTGGAAGGTTGCGGCCATGGTCAAACCGGTGTCGGCCGCCATCCTGACCGCGGCATTGCTTGCGGGCGGAGCGGCGCTGGCGGCCAAGGGATCGGGGGTTGAGGAGGTCCCCGGCGGCGAAGATCCCGCCGCGCGCTGGGCCTACATCACCCAATGGAGCCAGCCGCCCGGTGAAAGCCTCGACTTCATTGCCCCCGGCTGGACCGGCTGGCGCAGCGGCGAGGAGCGCGGGCCCTACTGGGGCAAAATGGGCCGCAGCGAGGGATGGGAGCAAACCCGCCAGGGCTTCATGAATTTTAAGCTGGAGAATGTCTATGTCGGCGCCCTGCCGCTGCTGTTTGCGCTGCTGGCACTGGGCGAGGCGTTCCGACGCCGGCGGGAAGATCCCAACGCGTCCGCCGTATTCGTCTGGGGCGGGCTCTGCCTCGTGGCGCTTCTGCTGGCGTTCGGAAAATTTTTCCCGCTGTACCGCCCACTGAGTCTGCTGCCGGGATTCTCGAGCATCCGCAATCCCAACAAGTTCATTCACTTTTTTCAGTTGGCGTGGGGCATGCTGGCCGCCTTCGGGCTCGACGCGGCGCTCCGGATGGAGCCGCGTATCGCGCGCCGCTGGATCTGGGTCGCCGCCGGGGCCGCCGGTCTTTTCCTGCTGTCGGGCATGGCGCTGTGGGCCGATCTGGGCTCCGGCGCGGAGCGGCTTGCCGCCGCAGGGTGGGGGGCGTTGGGCCGCGCCATCCAATGGAACAAGGCGTTTTCCGTCACCTATGCCGGGGGGACCATTCTCCTCGGCGCTGGCATCCTCTGGGTGCTGACGCGAGGGGTTTTCCACGCTGTGGAAAAAACTTTTCCACAGCGTGGAAAAAAAAGCGTCGATTTTCCACAGCATGGAAAAAAAATTTCCACGGCGTGGAAAACTTCTTGGGCGCGCGCCGCGGCGTTGGTCGCGTGGCTTCCTGCGACCGTTGTGGTCTTCGATGCCTCGGTGATCCTGGCACCGCACTACATCCAGACGATGCCCCCCGGATACGTGGCCGAAAACGAATTGATTCGCTATTTGAAAAGCGATTTGGGCCACAATCGCGTCGCCATGGCCGGGCAGGACGGCTTCTACAATCTGTGGCTGACCTACTTGTTCCCTTATCACGGCATCCCATCGGTCAATGTCACCCAGCTCCCGCGCCCCCCGCCGGACTACACGGCGTTTTGGAATGCCGTCAAGGATCCCGTGCGCTCGTGGCGGCTGGCGGCGGTGAGCCATGTCCTGGCGCGGGCGCCGATCGCCGAACAACTGCTTTCCAATCCCGAGTGGGCACGGCAGCTCGAAACGTCTTGGGCCTACCAAGCCTATGATGATGGCCGCGGAGGTGTCGGCACCCGACGTGTGGCCGACAGCCAACGGGCCTCGGATGTGGTGCTCAAATTGACGCCCACGCCTTCGCGCGTGGCCGCCATTCCTTCCTGGCGCAAGGTGCCCGACGACCAGGCGCTGCGGACGTTGGCCGATCCGTCATTCGAGCCCTATTCTGTCGTTTTGTTGCCATCCGACGCCGATGTGCCCCCTCCTCCAGACGATCCAGGCCCGCCGGCACGGGTGGAACTCTCGTACCGGAACCTCGGACGATATGAGTTTTCCGTTGAAACCTCGGCCCCGGTCCTGATCCGCGTGGCCGAAAAATTCGACCCCAACTGGAAGGCCCTCCTTAATGGTCGGCCCGCGCCCGTCCTGCGGGTCGATTATATGTTTCAGGGCATCTATCTCCCCGAACCGGGCCGGCATGTAATCGTTTTGCGCTATGCCCCGTCGCCGCTGCCGGTTGTGCTCCAGTCCGCGGGATTGCTGATTGGCCTCGGAGCTGTTGGAATCCTCCTCTTTCGCCGTCGCCTACCCCAAATGCTACAATGCACGGGCTGACCCCTTTTTTGTCGGTGGTGATTCCGACCATGGGGCGGGAGGTGCTGGTGCGCACTTTGGAGTCGCTGGCGGGGACGGATGACTTCGGGAACATGGAGGTGATCGTGGCCGGGACGGTTCCGGATCCGGGCGTGGCGAATCGCCTGGCGGAATTCTGCGCGCGGCATTCCAATGTGCAGCATCTGGATATCCGCTTTGAGACCGGCGACTCCAGCCGCAAGAAGAATGCGGGCGCCACGGCCGCGCGGGCCCCGCTGATCGCCTTCCTGGATGACGACGTGGTCGTGGCTCCGGATTGGCCGAAACAGGTCGCGGAACCCTTCGCCGATCCGAAGGTGGGGCTGGTCAGCGGGCCGAGTCTGGTGCCGGACGACATCAATTTCATTGGCCGTCTGGCGGGCCTGGCGCTGTCGTCGCGCGCCGCGGGCTACGTGGCCGAGCGCTATCGCCTCAATCGCGAGGCCACCTATGCCGTCGATTGGGACCGGGTCATCGGCTGCAATGCGGCCTATCGCCGCGAGGCCTTCGAGACCTTGGGCGGATTTCCCGCCGACTTCTACCCGGGCGAAGAAATGATCGCCGCCTACCGGACGGAGAGGGCGGGGTGGAAGCTGATGTTCGTTCCCGCGGCCTGGGTGAAGCACTATCCGCGCCAGTCGCTGAGTCGTTTCTGGCGGCAAGTCTGGGGCTATGGCGCCACGCGAATTCGTCTGTTGCGGGCGGGGGTGCGATTCACGCCGCTGCCGCTGGTGCCGGGGCTGTGGGTGGCCGTGACGATGCTGCTAGCCTGGCTGTCCCCCTTTTCCCGCTGGGCGGCCGGGCTGCTGGTGCTGGATCTGGCGCTCTATGCCTTGGCGGTCGCGGCGGTGACGGCGCGCACGGTTGGGCGGACGCGCCGGGCGGGCGATTGGGCCCTGCTGGGAATGATCCCCCTGATGCACCTGGCCTACGGTCTTTCCCAGTGGGCGGAGCTCATCAGCCCTGGCCGGGATTTCAGCGAAGCCGCGCCTTCGCCCCGCGCCTGAGGCGCCTGAACATCGGCTCTCGACCAGCAAGATACGCGAATTTATGATCGACAATGCAACCCCCATATGGGAGTGTTCAAACCCTTGGCAAGCCGAGTGACGCGCCCGGATAGGCGCGGGTGTATGTCCGGATCCTAAACAGGCAGGTACGACATGGCGAAAGAAAATGCGGTGGAAAAAACCAGCGAAATCGGGCAGATGCGCGCCAATACCGAGACGAATGTCTGGATTCAGTTGGGCGTTGCATTGATTTTGACCCTGGCCGTTGCCTTTGGCCTCTACTTTCTCAACAAAGCCCACAATGAGGGTTTCATTCGCTACGTCAATGCCCTGATCAATGAACGCGGGCCGGTGCAATGGTTGGGCCTGTACAGCTTCTTCGTGGTCATTCTGTTCATCGTGCTCAAGTCCCGCACGATCCGCACGCAGATCTCCCACATCTATGAGGATACCGCGGAAGTCTCCGCGGTGAACATGGATAACGAGGACGAACTGCAATTGCTGCGCAAGCGGATCCATGACGAAGGCCACGACCTCTCCAGCATCCTGCTGGGCCGCCTCGACCGCGGCTTGGCGCTCTGGCTGGCCACCAAGGATGTCGGTCGTGTCTCCAACTGGATCAATACCGAAAGCACGCGCGACTCCAATATGTCCGACCTGACCTACACCCTCGCCCGCACCCTGCTGTGGGTGATCCCGATTCTGGGGTTCATCGGAACGGTGCAGGGGCTGAGTTCCGCCGTCGGTGGGTTTGCCGACTTCCTGTCCGGCGCCGCCGAACTGGCCGCCATCAAGGGCGCCATCGCGGATGTAACCATCGGGCTGGGCGTGGCTTTCGATACCACCTTCCTGGCCCTGATGCTGGTGACGATCGTGCAGTTCCCGCTGAGTTCGATCATGCGCCGCGAGGCTACGCTGATGGGCGAAATCGATGTCTATCTCGACGAGAACTTCGTCTCGCGCCTGCCGTCGGCCGAGCAGCAGGCAGTCGTGATCGAAAACCTGGAAGACTCCATCGAAGCGGCCTTCCGCCGGTACATCCCGGATCCGGACCGCTACGAAGAGGTCTTCACCGAGTCCATCGAAAAGGCCGGCGACGTGGTGGCCAAGCAGTTTGAATCGTTCACCGAGAAATATGTCGACGCCCGCAAGAAGGCCACCGATGACGAAGTCCAGGCGCTGGCCGCGGCGCTGGAAAGCGCCCACCTCAAGGCCGCCGAACTGGCCAACCAGTATGCACGCAGCGCGGACGGCATCCAAAACGCCCTGGGCAGCAGCCTGGAGAAGGCCGCCGCGGCCGCCTCGAATGTCGCCAAGCAGGTCGATACCATTGCGGACCTGGGCGAAAAGATCAAGGAACTGCTGCAGATCGAGCAGGCGCTGGAGCGCGCGGTCGCGGGCATCGCCGGCGCCGAAGAGTTCCAAAAGACGTTCGTGCAGTTGCGCGAGCACTTGACCACCACCGACGAATTCTGCCGCCGCCTGAGCAAGCCGCGGGTCATCACGTTGCACGAGGAAGTCCTGTCCTAGGGCAGGCCGTCCCGAGAGAGCCGGCCATGCGCAGCCACCCCATCCCAGCATGGAGATCCCGGTTGGCGGTCGCCCTGATCGTGGCCGGCGCTTGGGAGGTCAGGGCCCAGGGCTTCGGGCCGTTCTCGGTGCGGACCGTGCTCGAAGGGCTGCAGCAGCCCCACGGCGTGGCCATTCATCCCGTCACCCGCGAAGTCTATGTGTCGGAGATGGGCGCCGGCCGCATCGTGGTGGTGCGCAACAACCGGGCCGAGCCCTTGCTGGCGGCCGACTGGTCGATGTCGGAATCCCTTCCGCGCTGGGCGATTTCCGACGAGGTGCCGCGATCGACGTGGATGTCGGCCACGCTGCGGCAGCCCGGCCCCCTGACCGTGTCGACCAACGGAGCCGTTTTTGTTGCGGAACAACTGCCGCATGGCCGCCTCCTGGAGTTTCGGCCAGACGCCCAGGGGCAGTATGCCGTTGGGCGCGCCGTTCCCATCCCTTGGCTGGATCTGGCGTTTCAATGGTACGACCTCCATATGGACGGTTTGGGCCGCCTGTTTGTTGTCGGCGCCGACGAAGGCGGATCCGACTTCATGAAGTTTGGCTCCGCCCTGGTCCGTCAGCCGGATGGTGAATGGTGGGTGATGGATTTCGGGCCGTTCGCCTACTTCAACAGCTTGACCCTGTCGGCCCGGCAGGATGTCATGCTGCTGGGCGACCGTCGGCGCGGTACGCTGACCTGGTGGGAAGTGGATCGCCATATCATGCTGGGGGGCTCTCCCAACACCACCGGCCGTGCGGAGCTGCGCGCGTTGGCCGTCTATCCCGACGGGGCTTTTGTCATCGGACAGGCGGATGGCCCCAACCAGGCGTCCGTGCATCGCATGGATCCGTTCACGGGCCAGTTGACGAAGCTGGTGGACAACCTGCGGTCCATCGGCGGCATTGCCATGGACCGCGAGAACGGGCGCTACTACGTGACCGATCCGGTGGCCGGGCGCCTCCTGGAATGCACGCCCAGCCCGCCGACGCGCTTCAACGAGGCGGCGATGCGCCAGATCGTGCGCTCGGTCGAGGGCATGTCGGGAATCGCCACGGAAGCCCCGGCGTTCCTGACCTCGTTTTTCGACCGGTTGATGAGTGCGGCCCAGGATTTCTTGCCGGAAGAGTCGACCCATTCCGTGCAGTTCAATCTTAGCGACATCGCCGGCAAGATGCCGATTGTGGCCGGGCGCGTCCGGGCGGTGGTGGAGGTGGAAGGCGCGGAGGAGGATCCCATTGAGCAAGTGGAATTCTTTCTGCTGTTCCCCAGCCAGGTGGTCATGACCGATGAGAGCGTCACCCCCAGCATGAGTTTCTTCTCGGCCCGCCGCAAAAGCGGGGCGGTGGAGCAAACCCGCCCGCTGTTCCCGGGGAATGTCAGCGTATTGCGGCTGTCCGGAACCAACATTTCCCGCGTGGCGACTGCGCCCGGTGGCGTTCATATTCCGATTGTGACCTGTGGCTTGGAACAGGCGGATGGCGGACTGTACGTCAATCTGGCCTTCCTGGGCGCCGGCGTCTACGGCGATTATTATCTGACGCTGTTCCAGGGGCCGCGGGAACAGTCCGCCAAGCTGGTCGTCCAGTCCCCCACGTCCGAAAGCGGGCTGGTGGCCTACGAGGCCACCTTCCTGGACGAGGCCACCATCGAGGGCATGGATGGCACCATCACCCGCGAGCAGCTGTCCAATCTGCTGGTCGCCGGGTTTGAGGGCAGCGGCAACGTCAATCGATCCGTCGGCTGGATGCGTATCGGTCAATTCCCGGCCAGCATGACGGTGGCCTTTGGCGACGTGGGCGATACCACGCTGACCGGCGCCCAGAGCGATATGCGCGAAATTGTGGAGCAGCGGGCCATGGAAATGCGCCTCGAGGCCGCCACGGAAGTCCGGGAACTGATCGAAGACGAACCGTCGGGGCCGCCGTCCGATGGCGCGCCCGGACCGGGAGCGGAGGCCGCCGGAGCCGCCGGTGCGGAGGCCGCCCCCGCCGAGGATGCCGGGCCATGAAGGGCGCCGAAGTCGACACTTCCGGCTTTCAGGCCATCGTGCTGATGCTGATCGGCGTCTTGATGATCATGCTGATCAGCAACGTGCTCACCATCATCAGTAATCCCGAAAACATCAAGATCGGCGCGGTGGTCACCGGCGCCGTCTATGACGAATCCGACGAGGAGCGCACGTTCATCCCCCCCAAGTTCCAGAACATGCGCCAGGATCCGATCTATCTGGATGTCGAGCCCGACCGGCTCATCATCTATCCCGAGAAAACGGTCATCACGTCGCGCGACCTGATGTTCGAGGGCAATGAGTTTGAGCGGCTGCTGGATCAAGTGGAGCAGATGAAGGATACCCGCTACATCGTCCTGCTGCTGCGGCCGGGCAGCGCGGTCTTCCAGCGCCGCGTCCGCCAAGTCATTCGCGACCGGGGCATCGACGTGGGCTTTGAGCCCTGGGAAGCCGACCGGCCCATCATTTCCGGGGGAATGGGAGCATAGTCATGGCGGCCAAGGGACCCGCAATGGATCTGAGCTCGTTCATGGATATCATGACGTGCATCCTGGGCATTCTCATCCTGATCATTCTGTTGACGGGCATCGACGCCTCCCAGATTACGGTGCTGGTCGCCACCCCCAAGGAACTCACCAGCGACGACAAAAGCCCGGTCTTTTTTGAATGCCGAAACCAGAGCCTGTTTCACATCTCGATGGATGACCTGCGGCAGGCCGTGGTCGACAAGACCGAGGCCATCCGCCGGCAGGTCGACGACGACGAAAACGAGTTCCTCAAGGTGGCCTCCCAGACTCAACTGATCAAGGAAGGCCAGCGGATGGACTTCACCTACGCCCTGATGGGCCGCTACATGCTCTTCCCAATTGACGATGCGCAAGGCTACCGATTTGGGGAGCGCCTCCTGCGGGAAAGCGACGAGATGTGGTACGGATCGCGCCTGGCGCAGGTCGATCCCGAAACCCAATTCATCTGCTTTTTTGTTCGCCCGGACAGTTTCAAGGTCTTCCAGCAGGCGCGGGCGCTGGCCTGGATGCGCGGTATCAGCGTGTCGGTCGAACTCCAGGACGAACGCAACCCGATCGTCTTCGGGCCGGGCGGCGACCGGATCTATGCCCAATAGACCAACCGGCCCCTGCCGCCGCTGCGGGGCCTGCTGCCGCTGGCCCGGTTCTGTCCTGATGGAGCCGGAAGACCTTGCCGCGGCAAGTGCTTTTCTGAGCCTGCCCGAGGCGGATTTCATTGACCGCCATACGGCCTTGGCCCGGAATCGGGCGCAACTCACGTTGCTCGAAGGTCCCGACGGCGCGTGCGAATTCCTGGATGCGGACAATCGCTGCCAGATCTATCCGGCGCGTCCGCGCCAGTGCCGCGGCTTTCCCCTCACCTGGCAAGTCGACGGGTGCCCCGCGGCAGGGGCGCGCTGAGGACCGCCTCCTGTCCCCCGATCGCCGCTGGGCCGGGGCGCAAGACAAGATTCTTCATCAATACCAGGATTCTCCCACGGATGCCTGCGGCGACCCACGGATGAAGAACAAGAATGCAGGAAAGAAAGCTGACGATGATAATGATTTCCCATCCGTGGGCCGCCAAAGGCATCCGCGGGACAGAGATTGTTTCATTCGCTTGGCTGTCGGGTGCGGTGTTCGATCACCCCCCAAACGTCGTATATGCAGGTGAATATGCGGGGTGATGGAATATCACCGACAATCCAATGGATTGCCGAATCCGGTCGTGCCCCGCTGGGACGGAGGGGCTTTCGCGCGGCTTGCTTTCCACAACGAACCTCCTATGATCTGCCGGATGAAAATTGTGCTGGCATATTCAGGCGGATTGGACACGTCGGTCATTCTCCAATGGCTGAAGGAAACCTACCAGGCGGACATTCTGGCTTTCGCGGCGGATGTCGGGCAGGGCGAAGAACTGAAGGGATTGCGCCAGAAGGCGCTGAAAACCGGGGCCCGCAAGGTCTACATCGATGATTTGCAGGCGGAGTTCGCGAAGGATTTCATCTATCCCATGCTGCGAGCCAACGCCATCTATGAAGGGCAGTATTTCCTGGGCACGTCCATCGCACGGCCCCTGATCGCCAAGCGCATGGTCGATATCGCGGAGCAGGAAGGCGCCGATGCCATCGCCCACGGCGCCACGGGCAAGGGCAACGACCAGGTTCGTTTTGAACTGGCCGCCGCCGCGCTCAATCCCGGCATCCAGGTGATCGCCCCATGGCGGATCGACGCCTTCCGCGACCAGTTTCCCGGGCGGGCCGAAATGATCGCCTACTGCGCCAAGCACAAAATCGACGTGCAGGCCTCCGCCAAGAAGCCCTATTCCATGGACCGCAACCTGCTGCATATCTCCTACGAGGCCGGCGTACTGGAGGATCCGTGGTTTGACGCTTTCTCCAAACAGAACCAGGATATGTTCCGCCTGACCCGTGATCCGGAAGACGCCCCCGACCGCGCGGAAACCGTCGAGTTGGAATACCGGCGCGGCGACTGTGTGGCGGTCAATGGCCGGAAGTTGTCGCCCCTCGAGGTCATGCGCAAGCTCAATGCGATCGCCGGCCGACATGGGGTGGGCCGGGTGGACATGGTGGAAAACCGCTTTGTGGGCATGAAGAGCCGCGGGGTCTATGAAACCCCCGGCGGCACCGTGCTGCAGTTTGCACACCGCCAAATGGAATCGCTGACGATGGACCGCGAGACCATGCACTTGCGCGATGGCCTGATCCCGCGCTATGCCGAGATGGTCTATAACGGCTTCTGGTTCGCCCCGGAGCGCCTGGCCCTGCAGGCGCTGGTCGAGGAAACGCAGAAGCCGGTCACGGGTACCGTCCGGATCAAGCTCTATAAAGGCGGATTGTATGTCACCGGCCGCAAGAGCCCGGTCTCGCTCTACAATCCCCAGATTGCCACGATGGATGCCGACCCGACGCGGGCCTACGACCAGAACGACGCCACCGGATTCATCCACCTGAACGCGCTTCGGCTGAAAGTCGCCGCCCAAGTACATGGCCGGAAGCGCCGTTGACCCGATTGGGGGTTCCCCATCCCCATCATTTTGTTATACTGCCGGGAATCTGAAAAGTCATACGTGAGGAGTACTCAATGAAAATCCTGATTGCTGATAAACTATCCAAGACCGCGGTGTCCGAACTGGAGAAAATGGGCCATGAAGTGGTTTCGAATCCCGATCTGAAGGCGGAAGACATTCCCGCCGCCATCGGCGATGCCGAAGTGCTGATTGTGCGCTCGACCAAGGTCATTGCCGCCACCATCGAAGCGGGCAAGAATCTGTCGCTGATCATCCGGGCCGGCGCCGGCGTGAATACCATCGATCTGGCCAAGGCGTCCGAAGTGGGCATCCATGTCACGAACTGCCCCGGCAAAAACACCGAGGCGGTGGCCGAGCTGGCGATCGGCTTGCTGATCGCCGCCGATCGCCGCATCCCCGATGCCACCGCCGACCTGCGTGCGGGCAAGTGGCGCAAGAAGGAATACGGCAAGGCCGCCGGCCTCAAGGGGCGTACGCTGGGCATCCTCGGCGTCGGGGCCATCGGGAAGTCGGTGATCCGCCGCGCGAAGGGCCTGGAAATGAATGTGATCGCCTGGTCGCGCTCGTTGACGCCGGACAAGGCCGAAGAACTGGGCATTGGCTATTGCGCCAGTCCGGCGGAGGTCGCCAAGGCGGCCGACGCGATCAGCCTGCATCTGGCGGCCAAGCCGGAAACCAAGCAGATGGTCAATGCGGAGTTCATTGCCCAGATGAAGCCCGGCGCCATCCTGGTCAATGCCGCCCGCGGCGAAGTGGTCGATTGGGCGGCCCTGAAGGACGCCATGGCGGCCGGACGCATCCGCGTGGCCGCGGATGTCTTCGATGCCGAGCCCGCCGGCGGCGAGGCCCCGTTCGAGGATACGGAACTGGCCGGCGCGCTGGCGGCCTGCACGCCGCACATTGGCGCCTCCACCGATCAGGCCGCGGAAGCCATCGCCGCCGAAGCGGTGCGCATCGTCCAGGTCTTCCAGGAAACCGGCAACCCGCCCAACGTGGTCAATATCCGCAAAAAGACCACCGCGATCATCAACCTCGTCGTGCGCCATTACAACAAGGTCGGCGTGATCGCCGGCGTGCTGGATATTCTGCGGGCCGCCCACATCAACATCGAAGAGATGGAAAACCTGATCTTCGAAGGCGGCCAGGCCGCCTGCTGCACCTTGAAGCTGGATCAAAAGCCGTCCGCCGATATCCTGGAACAGATTGCCGCCAACGAGAACATCATCACGGCGGCCCTCAAATAGGGCCCCTTGGGAAATAACGCCTCGATTATGAAACGCACCGTCCCTCTATTGCTTGTCCTTGCGTGTCTTCTGACCGCGACCGCGACCGGAGCCATTCTGTCCGATCCGGCGCAGATCATGAACGAGGCGTATATCCATCTGGTCCAGGGCGACCAAAGCATGGATGCCGGCCGCCATGAGGAGGCGCTGGCGCTCTATCGCCAGGCCCGCGAGTACTACCAGCGCTTGTCGCGGGAGTTCCCGGGCTTTGAGCCGCGCATCATCCAGTACCGCATGACCTATTGCGACAACCAGATTGCCGGCATCGAACGCCGCCAGGACCTGATGGCGGGGCGGCTGGCCGCCCCGTCGACGCCGGCGCGGATTCCGCCACCGCCCGCTCCGGCGCTGGCACCCGCCGTTCAATCCTCGGCGCCGGCCATGCCGGCGCCGACGGATCGCTCCGTGGAAATCGATTTTCTGCGCAGCCGCATCAACAGCCTCGAAGCCGAGCTGTCCGAATTCGACCGCGTCCAGGACGAGCTGGACGCATTAACGCAGCAGAACCGGCAGTTGAGACAGGAACTGGCCACAGCCCAGCAGGAATTGAACTCGCGCGCGGGTGGCGACGAGCAGATCGAGGCGCTGCGGTCCGAGCTGGCGGCCCGCGACGCACAGATCCTGTCCATGAGCCAGGAATTGGATGCCAAGCGCGCACTGGACCAGGCGTTGAACGACATGGAAGCCCGGGTGAATGAATTGCGCACCACGGCGGAACGCCTCAACCAGGAAATCCGGACCCTGGATGAAGAACTCGATGCCGCAGAAGTACGCGCCGAAGAAGCCGAAGGGCGTGCCCGCCGGGCGGAACAGCAGTGGGCCGAGGCCCAAGGCCGGGCCGCCATGGCCGAACAAGATTTGGCGTCCGTTCCGCCCGGAGATCTGGCCCGGGATCGCTCGCCACAGCGCGCGCCGATTCGCCCGGACCGTCAACCGGATTCTTCCCCGCCTCCGCCGCCCGCTGTCCCGCCAACCCAACCGGCGGCGCCGGCCGCCCCCGCGCCCGCGGCGGCGCCGTTGCCCATTCCGGATGGCATGACCGCGGCGGCATTTGTCCGCCAGCTCTTGCAGGAGGGCCGGAATCCGGAGGCGCTGGCTACGGTGCAAAATGCCCGCCGGGCCGCCACGGGCGACATGAACCTGGCATTGATCGAGGGAATCGCCCTGATCCGGATGCAGCGCTATGACCCCGCCGCCACCCTGCTGATTGATCTGGCCCGCCGCAATCCGAGCAACCCGGAAATCCATGCCACCCTGGGCGCGGCGATGATGGGCGCGGGGTTCTTTGACGAAGCGCGCGAAACGCTGCAAAAAGCCGTTCGCCTGGACCGCAACCTGGCGGAGAGCCACTACAATCTGGCGCAACTCTATGCCTTCATCGAGCCCGTCAACCTGCGCCTTGCGCGCCGTCATTACCGCAACGCCCGCGACCTCGGGCTCTCTCCCGATCCCCAGCTCGAGCAGGCGCTGAACTAATCCGCCGCCCTTTCGGGGGTGAAGGTCAGCCGATCATTTCCCAGCGGGCAACCCATGGATTTGCCGGACGCAATGAGCCGGTATGCTCCGGGCTCGATGGTGGAGCCGCCGGACGCAGTTCCAAGTAGTCCATGCGGTTCCGCGCCATGGGAACCGGGCAAAAAAGGTCCGTGCCAGGCCATATCGGGGGGGGGGTAGCCTGGCACGGATGAATGCAGATGGGGGAGGTATGGGGGGACCCTCGTAATCCCATCTGCTTGTTGCGTGGTTAGCAACAAGCTGTCCAAAATGGTTTCGTCAAAAGAACGATAACGGGAACAATCCCCGATAACTGCCGCAACCCTAACATATCGCCCTCCGTTGTCAATCCCTCCAGAACACTTTTTTTCACTTTTTTTCAATCGGTGGATTGACAAAGTAAGCGCGCCCCCTCCCCGGGAGGGAGGGGGCGTTTAGTTTGCCAAGGGGTGGGGGCGAGTTTAGTCGGCCTGTCAGAGGCGGGCCCTTTCTCCCCCCCCCTCCCATGGGAGGGGGGCGCATTTAGTCTGCCATCTTTCCGGCTCTGCGACTTCCTTTGTCCAGCCATTGCAACTCCGCAAGGCGCAACAAACGAAAAGGAAATGCAGATGAAGAATAAG
>Ga0334882_1002308_pt1 | contig 19885 bp, 16 predicted proteins | sample GraSluR1_MG_5_FD_207226 | JGI IMG/M metagenome (GOLD analysis project Ga0334882, IMG submission 207226) | Sludge microbial communities from methane-producing bioreactor in Wageningen University, Netherlands - Granular Sludge_15_04-R1 | ecosystem: Engineered > Bioreactor > Anaerobic >...
ACGGGGGCGTCGGGTCTCCAAACAGCCGGAACAGCCAGCTACGGAATATACGGATCGCACGGATCCGAACCATCGATCCCGGATCGAATCCGTACAATCCTGTTTATCCGTAGCTGAACATGTTTTCGGACTTCGGATCTCCTTTGAGTAATCACGAACAGCCGCCCGACGGGGGCGTCGGGTCTCCAAGCAGCCGGCGCATTTCCTCGGGGCTTGCGCGGGACGGGGGGGGGCCGTATAGTCCGGGGCCAATCATGAGCACGACATTATACAACAAGGTTTGGTCGCGGCATGTGGTCCGCGAAGAGGCGAACGGATCGACGCTGCTGTACATCGACCGCCAATTGGTCCACGAGGTGACGAGCCCGCAGGCGTTCGACGGGCTTCGGCTGGCCGGGCGCAAGGTCCGGCGGCCGGAACTGAACGTGGCGACGATCGATCACAACGTGCCGACGGTGAATCCGCAGAACATCATGGACCGGATCGCCAAGGCGCAGATCGAACGGCTCGAGCAGAACTGCCAGGAGTTTGGGCTGACGCTGCACGGGATCGGATCGCCGACGACGGGCATCGTGCACATCATGGCGCCGGAGCTGGGGTTGACCCTGCCGGGGCTGACGGTGGTCTGCGGCGATTCGCATACGGCGACGCACGGGGCGTTTGGCGCGCTGGCGTTCGGAATCGGCACCAGCGAGGTGGAGCATGTGCTGGCGACGCAAACGCTGTGGCAGCGCAAGAGCCGTTCGATGCGGGCGACGTTCAATGGCCGCCCCGCGAAGTGGATCACGGCCAAGGATTTCATCCTGCGGCTCATCCGGGAGATCGGCACGGCCGGCGGAACGGGCTGCGTGCTGGAATATGCCGGGGAGGCGATCCGGGCGCTGCCGATGTCGGGGCGAATGACGATCTGCAACATGTCGATCGAGGCCGGCGCACGGGCGGGCATGATTGCGCCGGACGAGACGACGTTTGAATACATAGCCAGCGGGAACCGGCCGCATGCGCCCCGCGGAGAAGCGCTGGAGCGATCGATGGCCTTCTGGAAAACGCTTCGCAGCGATGAGGACGCGGTCTTTGACCGGGAGATCACGATTGATACGTCGACTCTGGCGCCGCAGATCAGTTGGGGCACGAGTCCGGGAATGGTGGTGGATATCGACGGGGTGGTGCCGGGCCTGAACGATGTCCCGACGGTGCAGCCCAAGGATGTGGAAAAGGCCCTGACCTACATGGACCTGAAGCCGGGAACGCCCCTGACCGAGATTTCCGTGGATGTGGTTTTCATTGGAAGCTGCACCAATGGGCGGATCGAAGACTTGCGAGAAGCGGCCGGCGTGCTGAAGGGCCGCCGGATCGCCCCGAACGTCCAGACGCTGGTGGTGCCGGGATCGGCGCAGGTGAAGGCCCAGGCGGAAGTGGAAGGGCTGGACAAGGTCTTCCTCGATGCTGGCGCCGAGTGGCGAAGCCCGGGATGCAGCATGTGCCTGGCCATGAATCCAGACCGGTTGCAGCCGGGCCAGCGCGCGGCGTCGACCTCGAACCGGAACTTCGAGGGCCGGCAGGGGCAGGGCGGCCGGACGCATCTGGTCAGCCCCGTGATGGCGGCGGCCGCGGCTGTGGCGGGACACTTCGTGGATGTACGCACTTGGCTGGAAGGAGGCCATTGAGATGGACGCATTCAAACCCTTTTCGGGAACGGTGGCGGTGCTGGAGCGCGCCAATGTGGATACCGATCAAATCATCCCCAAGCAGTTCCTCAAGTCGATCGAGCGGACAGGATTCGGGCCGGCGCTGTTCTTTGACTGGCGCTATCTGAAGGATGGGTCTGCGGATCCGGCGTTTGAATTGAACGATCCGCTGCGCGCGGGCGCGTCGGTGCTGGTGGCGGGCAACAACTTCGGGTGCGGATCGAGCCGGGAGCATGCGGTTTGGGCGGTGCAGCAGTACGGCTTCAAGGCCGTGATTGCGCCCTGGCGCGGAAGCGGCGAGAAGCGCATCCCGGGATTTGCGGATATTTTCCGGAACAACGCCTATGGCAACGGGCTGCTGCCGATCGAGCTGTCGAGCGACGAAGTGCAGTGGATCTTCGAGGCGGCCAAGGGTCGCCAGCTTGAGGCCTCGGTGGATCTGGCGGCCCAGACCGTGACCGTCCGGGGGGCGGAAGAGCGGGTGTTTTCGTTTGAGATCACGTCGGATGTGAAAGACAAGTTGCTGAGCGGGCTCGACGACATCGGGCTGACGCTGTCGCACGAGGCGGAAATCTCCGCGTTTGAGGCCAAGCACGACGTTCAGATGGCCTGAACAGCCAAGCCGCCGGAACTACGAAATTCGCGAAAAACGCGAAAAGGGTATTCAGGTTGGGCGGCCTGGCCAACGCCCTCGGGCTGTTTCGATATGAATCTGATCCTGCTCGAGCCGAACGAGATTCAAGCTGATGGCACGGCCATTTTGGCCGGGCTGCGCGCGCGGCATGTCCGCGACGTACTGAAGGCGGCCACGGGGGATTCCATCCGCGTCGGAGTGATCGATGGGCCGCTGGGCACGGCCACGGTGAATGAGGCCGGCAAGGACATCCATCTCCAGTGCGACTGGTGTGGGGAAACGCAGCCAATTCCCCGCGTGGACCTGCTGCTGGCGATGCCGCGGCCCAAGGTGATGAATCGCTTGTGGCCGGTGCTGGCCGCGCTGGGGGTGGGGCGGATCTTCATTTCCAATGCGTGGAAGACCGAACGCAACTACTTCGATACGCACGTGCTGGAGGCCGGGCATGTGCGGCGGGGGCTGGTGGAAGGCTTGCAGCAGGCGCGGGATACGCGCCTGCCGCGGGTGAGCGTGCACCGGCAGTTCAAGAAGCTGGTGGAGGACGAGTTGGATGGGTTCGGGCCGTATGCAGCGCGGCTGGTGGCGCATCCGGGGGAGGGGGCGTTTCCGTCCGAACCGCTGGCGACGTTGCCTAAAGATGCGCGCATGCTGTTGGCGGTGGGGCCGGAGGGGGGCTGGACGTTGTTCGAGCTGGCGTTGCTGGCGGCGCATGGATTCGAGGCGGTGTCGTGGGGACCTCGGGCACTGAGGAGTGATACGGCGTGTGCCGTGCTGCTGGGGCTGGTCCACGCGGCGTTGGGGTGAGAGATGTGCGGGGGAAGGAGGAATCTCGATATCCAATATCCAACAAGGAATATCCAAATTTCAAGTAGGTGCCGCAGCCTTCGCCAAGGCTACGGCCGGCAAGCGGGACGATCCTACCGTTGGAGGGTTCGTTGCTTGGGAGGTGATTTTTGCGAGGGGTGCGGGGTGGCGGGGTTTTTCTTGCGGGCCGGTTGGGTTTTCGCCTTGTTGACGGGGCGGACGGGCCGGCCCTCCATGTAGCCGCGGTAGCCGACGGGTTCGAGTTGGAAGCGCGGCGCGTCCTCGTCGGCCCATTCGTAGCCGTAGAGTTCGGGCTGGTAGGTCTTCATGACGTCCCAAAGGGAAAAGATGGCTTCCTCGAAGTTCTTTTCGTCGAAGGGCGGGCCCTGGAAAACCATGAGTTTGCAGGGCGGCAGGTCGATGAGATCAAACCCTTCCGGAACGGGTCCGGAATACTCGGCGGGGACCTCGACGCCCTGGGCGTAGACGGAGGTGCCGCGGGGCTGGAGGTGCTTGGGCAGCCACAGGCCCATGGGTTCATGGATGGCGGACTTGATCTGGCCGAGCTTTTCCCAGACATCGCAGCCGACTTCTTCGCAGTACTCGAAGTAATGCGCGGCTTTTTTGCCGCGCTTGAGGACCATTCTGCGGGCGGGTCGGTCGACGATCTGGACGAAGACGACCTGGGATTTGGGTTTTTCCTTGCTGGTTTTCATGGGGGCGGTTCCTTTGGGGTTGGGCGGGTAGTAGCTGCGCATCCGGTCCGGCATGAACAGGACGACGGACGGCGGGTTCCGGCGAAACTGGCGGGGTGAAATTCCGAACTGGCGGGTGAACGCGCGCGTGAAGCCTTCGTGGGAGTCGAAGACGAAATCAAACGCGACGTCGATCACCTTGCCGGGGTCGGTGCAGAGCCGGTCCGCGGCGGCGGACAGGCGGAACTGGCGGATGTACTCGAAGGGCGAACGGCCGGTGTATTCCTTGAACAGCCGCGCGGCGTGCCACGGGGAATACCGGGCGGCGCGGGCGAGCCCGGCGAGGGTGATGGGTTCGGACAGGTGGGCTTCAATGAAGTCCTGCATCCGTTTCACCGCATTGATTTGATCCGCGTCCATCGGAGATTTCCCTTTGTTCGGTTCCAGTACACCACGGGTTGAGGGCGGATTCTTGACCGGGATTGCGAAAATAGCAAAAAGCGAAGGGGGCGGGAAACAACCACGGATGAACACGGATGGGGGGCGGAACGGGGGAGATCCATGTCCACTATCCAACAAGAAATGTCCAATTCCCAAGGCTTGGCAAGCCGCAGGCATGCGAACAGCCGGCCAACTCGGCGCGGTGGCCTACAGTGCGGATTTGTGTATGCCCCCCCGGGGGGGCGGATTGGCGCGGGTTGGAGGAATTGACTATGACGTATGAGTATCGTATATGTATACGTCATGAACACGAAGCTGACATTGCGGATGGATGAGGCGCTGATTCATCAGGCCAAGCGGGCGGCGGAGAAGCGCGGGAAATCGGTGTCCCAGATGGTGGCGGAGTTTTTCGGCTCGCTGGGCGAAAGGGCCAAGGCGGGTAAGGAGGTTCCGCCCGTCACGGCCAGTCTGCTGGGGGTTCTGCGCGAGAAACCGGTGGACGTAAGCGCCTACAAGCGCCATCTGCGCGAGAAGCATCTGTGAACGTGCTCCTCGACACGAACGTGATTCTAGACGTGCTCCTCGACCGCAAGCCGCACGTCGACGATTCGGCCCGGATTTTCCGCCTGGTGGAGGAGGGGACCATTTCGGGGTTGCTCTGCGCCACGACGCTGACCACGCTGGATTATCTGTTGACTCAGTCCGTTGGGCGGCCCGATTCCCGTTCCGTGCTTGCCCGGTTGCTGCGCCTGTTCGATATCGCCCCCGTTACGCGGCCCGTGATCGAAGGCGCCTTGCGAAGCGAGATGGCCGATTTTGAGGATGCCGTGCTGGTTTACGCAGCGCGCCAAGCCGGCGCGGATGCCGTCGTCACGCGCAATCCAAAGGATTTTGCAAAGGCCGCTTGTCCGGTTTTCGATCCGCGTCAGTTTCTGGCGCTGATTCGGTAGGCGGCGAACAGCCGCCACCCCGCCGCGGTGGGCTGCAGGGCAAGCCTACAATTGAAGCGTGCGTTTTGGGATCAGGGCTTTCTTGCTCGAGGGATGGCGACGTTCATGGGGGGGGCCTTGCGCTCGAGACGTGGGAGGACTGGCTCTATGGCCCGGCGGCTTCGCGCGCCTTGAGATTTCTGGACTGCGGCAGGAATTCGTTCAAGCGGGCGGGCCGGGCGACCGTGTCTTGCAGAACCTGGCCGAGATACACCTGCAGGGTGTAGCCGTCATATCGATAGGTTTGGCCGGTTTCGGCGGTTTCCCTGTTGCGCAGGTCGCGCGTCGCCACGTAGGTGGCTTCGATCGGAATGCTGGGCTGATGGGTGAAAGGCCCCTTGAAGACGAGGGGCGACGGCGGCGTGTTGGCCCGGGTGGGGCGGGGTGTTTCGCCGTCCGCGGAGTCATAGAACGTGATGAAGACCTGGACAAGGGCATTGCTGAATAGGCGCTGACCGGCGGGAAGCTCCAAAGTGGCGGAGAGAACCCGCATGTCTTGGATCGTGTCGTCGGAGGGCAGGCGCTTGATTTCCGGCGAGACGATGCGAATGGGATGGGTGGCGGCGACGGGCGCGGAGGGGCGCGGGCTCGGGGTGGGCTGGCTTTGGAGTTGGCGCTGGCGCATGAGGCGATCCACGCGGTCCCGCGCCTCGGGATGGGAGGGATCGAGGTCGAGGACCTGGTTCCAGCGGGACTGGGCGGCATCGAGGTCGCCGCGTTTTTCGAGCATTCGGGCATGCTCCACATGGGCCGGAAGAAATTCGGGTTCCATGTGGTGGATCTGGTTCAGGATGCGGAAGGCGCTGGAATGATCGGCGAACCCGGCGGCGGCGATGGCCCGCTCGAGCATGAGTTGGACTTCCTGGGAATCGCGGGGCGGGGGAGACGCATGGGTCGTGGCTTGCAGCAGGAGATTGGTGTCGGCGGGGGTGAAATCGGCCACTTCCAGCATCTGGAGCAGTTCGGGTTGGGTCTGGGTCTCGGCGTCGGCGGATTCCGTACCGGGCGCCCCCGTCGAGGTGGCGGGGACCGGGCGCGGGGTGGTTCCGGGGCGGGCCACGATGGAGGCGGGGGCGGCGGCCTGGGAGTCGGCGGACGGCGCTTCGCGTTCGGCGCGGATTGCTTCGACGCGCTGGAGGTCGATGGCTTCGGTTTCCGGCCGGATGATCCATTGTTGCCAGTTGACCAGGAAGGCGAGAAGGCCGATCTGAAAGACCAGGATCAAAACGATGGCGAGAATGGTGGTGGGTTGGAGCAGGCCGCGGCTGGGCCGGTAGCGGGCATGGGGGGCGATGATTTCCTGGTATTGGACCCGGGTTTGTCCGAAGGTCAGCCGGTCGTTATGGGCCAGGCGGGTGGCTTCGGCCAAGGGGACATCGTTGAGCAGGATGGTTGAACCGGGGGCGAGGCTGGAGAGGAAAACACCGGTGCCTTTTTCCTCCAACAGGGCGTGTTCCGGGGCGACGTGTTCGTCGTCGGACAGGACGAGATGGCACTGGGGGTCGCTGCCGAGGCGGGTCAAGGCCTGGCGAACGACAATCCGCCGGCCTTCATAGCGTCCGGATAGAAAAACCAGCCTATACATGACACCCGGCAGTATGCGGGAAGGATGTCAGCGGGGGAAGAGGATTCTGTCGATCAGGTCGGAATCGAGCTGAAAGAGGGCAACGCCGGCGGTGCGGCGATTGTGTGCGGCGAGCCATTGCTCCGCGGTGGCGAGGGCGTCGAGTTGGGATTCGTCGGCGCTGGTGCCGATGCCGGGAAGGATGCGGCCGGGGGCGGGGGCGGCGGCCACGGCGCGTTCGAGCCGGTCGGCGAAGCGGTCCGCATCGCGCTCATAAAGCATGGGGGCGGCATGATCAAGCCAGCCCTCGTGAAGCCAGCGGGGCCAATCCTGGCCGTTTTCGGCGGCGGATTCCGGGGTGGGATAGACGGCGGCCGAAAAGACAATCGGGGGATGGATTTCGCGGACGGCGTGGTGGGCATCCCGGACGAAACGGCTCATTTCCTCGCGGCGGAAGCGGTCGTAGGCGTCGGCCTGCCGGGCGCCGGGTTGGACCGATGCGGGCCAATCGGGCACGGACTGTCCGAGGAAGGCCTCGAAGGCGATACGGGTGGCGGGGGAGAAGCATCCGGTTCGGGCCGGATAGCGGAGATAATCGAGATGGATGCCATCCACGCCTTGGCGGGCCAGATCGCGGAGGGCATCCAGAAGAAACGCGCGGTTGTCGGGATGCGAGGGGCACAGCCAATTCAGGTGGTTGCCGTGGGCATCCTGCATCAAGCGGCCTTCGGCGCGCAGGGGTGCAATCCGGGCGTCCGGGACGCCATCCAGGCTCCAGCACACGATCCAGGCCTGCAGGGAGATGGATTCTTCGCGGGCGATATCGATGGCGGTTTGCAGGAAGCGCCGGGAGCGTCGCTGTCCGAGGTCGGAGGCCTGGCGGGGGCCATCGGCGTCGACGGGGTAATGGAGAAAACCGGCGGTGCCGAGGTGTTCATAGACGACGTTGATGCCGCGGGCGGCCAGATCCTTCATGGTGGGCCGGCGAAGGCGCGGCGGGATGGGCAATGCCCAGACGGCCCGAATTTCCTTCTCGGGCGGGGCGGCCCCGGCGAGCAACTCGCGGGCCTGTTGATCGCGCTGGGCGGATTGTTGGCGAAGGCGCTGGAGTTCGGGTTGGTAGCGGGCATCGGAAGCGGCGATGGACGCGGCCAGCCATTGGATGGCGGACGGGGTGGCGAGCGGCGGCACATGGGAGAACCAAAGCCCCCGGGGGGAACCGGCGGCGGCGGGGAGTTGTCGATCGGGGATCCCATCGACGGATCGCCACCAGCCGAGGGTGTGGGCCTTGCGGGAGTCGGCTTGCACGGGCAGGAGGTGGCGGGTGCGATGGGGCATGCCGGCGGGAAGCCCCGGAATGACATCGGGGTCAAAGGAAATCGTGGACCAATCCTCATTCTGGGTGGCATAGGGGCGGACCCGGACGCCCATGGCTTTGGCCAGGCCGGAGTGGGCTTGATAGAAAACCGCGAGACGTCCATCCCGGCGCAGATAGCGTTCCAGGATTCTGAATTCGGCGGGTGGTAGTTGCGGGTTATAGGGCAGGACCAGCCAACGGAAAGGGCGCAGATCGGTGGAGGCCAGGTCTTCCTCGGGGAGGATGGCGGCGGGGATGCCAGCTTGTTCGAAGAGGTGCCGGGCGCGCTGGGCGCATTGCGCGGCGAAGGCGGTTTCGCCGGGGGCGGTTTGATCCCCGCCGCGCAAAATGGCGACGGCGTGAACATGGGCGCGGATGGAATGAAGGATCAGTTCGGCATCGCGACCGGCGCCCTTCCAGGCGGATAATCGCACGACGGAGGCCCGGCGCCAGTCGGGTTGGCCGCTTTCGGCCGAGAATTCCGCGGTGGAGAAATAGAGCGTACGCCTCCCGGGCCCATCGAGGTCGGCCTGAGCGGACAGCCAGTGGCCCCCGCTTTGGAGGTGAAGGGTCACGGCGCGCAGGGCGGCCGGATCGTCGCACTCCAGTTCGACGGCAATGGCGGTGGCGGCGGGGTCGGGGGATCGCACGTCGAAATCCCAGAAGACGCGATCGATCCGGGGATTGGCGAACGGGACGGGCAGGCGCAGCCCCCCGCCGGGGTGGGGCTGGACGACTGGGGCATCTGGGCCGGGGACGGCCCGGTCGGCCCGCAGGGCCAGCCATTCGCGCGCAGAGGTGGCGGCCGGCAACAGGCAGGCGATGGCTAGGCCAAGAAGGAGGCGCCGGGCACACCGCATGGGATTACTCCCAGATATAGCCGTCGGGATCGCCACCGGGGCCAGCCCTCCCACCCGGGGCGGAGCCGAATTGACGAAAATACTTCCGGCCTTGTTCGGTTTCCGGATGTTGGGGCGAAGCCGTCTTGGTGGCCAGGCTTGGGCCCGGGGGAGGGGGGCGCGGTTCTTCCGGCGTTCGCGGCATGGCGTAGGGATCGGTGACATGATAGCGCCGGGCGGTTTCGTTGTTTGCCCGGCCGTCGCCGTCCTGGGGACGGGGGCCCTTGTTGCGCAGGAAGGCCATCAGGATGAAAAACCCGGCGAGGACGAGGGCAATGATGGTGATGGGATTGGAGATCAGGCGAATCAGTTCGTTCATGGCGTCACTTCTTTCGGGGCTTTCAGCGTGGCGGAGGTGGCCAGTCCGGTGTCATGGGCGGCTTGCCCGACAATGGCGGCGGTGACTTGGCGGGACTGGGCGGCGAAACCGAGCATGAGGGAGACGTCGCAGAGCAGGTTGATCTTTCGGGGCAATCCCTGGGAGTAGCGGTAAAGGGCGTCGAGGGCCTCCTGGTTGAAGACCCAGAGGTCGCCGCCGACGGCGCGCATGTGGTGTTGGATGTAGCCGGTGGTTTGGGCGGGAGTAAGGGGAGAGAGGTCGTAGACGATCTGCATGCGCTGGGCCAGGGAGGGGTCGGCCTGGACCGCGGGCAGCAGTTCGGGGGTGCCGGCCAGGATCACGGTAAAGAGCGGTTCCTCGCTGTGATTGCGCCGCGGCGGGAGGCGCAGGTTGGTGAGGTAGTGAACCAGGTAAAGCCCGTCGTCGGTGGAAAGGTAATGGGCTTCGTCGAGGCACAGCAGGGTGCGCACGAGGGTCTCGGGGCGGTTCTGCACGGCCAGCCAGAAATTCATCAAGGCCTCGGGGAGCGATTGCGTGGGGCCCTCGATCTTCATGGACGACAGGATCTGCCGGGTCATGGGCAGTTGGCCCCCGGGGATGACATCCATGTAGATGACGGGGATGCGCTGGCGGCTGGAAGCCGCGGCGGCCACATGGCGCAGCACGGTGGATTTGCCGACTCCGTAGGGGCCGGTCAGGATTCCGGCGAGGCGTCCGTTCTCGGCCAGGAAACTCAGCCGCGCCATGGCCTCTTCATGTTGCTCGCCGGAAAACAGGTACCGTTGGTCCACCACGTTCAAAAACGGGTTATCCTTCAGATTCCAGTAGGCGGCATACATAAACGGTCAAGGAGATGGACGATCAGCGACGGAGGGCGGAAGAAAAGCGAATGGGCTCGTTGGATTGGGGCGCGCGGGCGGGGTTCGCGGCGGGTCCGCGGGAGGCCGCGTTCCCGGGGGAAAGCGTCGGGGTGGCGTCGGGGATGGCGGCGATGCCCTGGCCGGGCACGATCTGAAAGGGCAGGGGGGGCGGCAGCGAGGTCTCGCCTAGGTACTTATTGATCAGGAGATGATGATGTCCGGATTCATCGACATCCAGCGTGAACACGATCGGCACCTGCTCTTCGATGCGGTTTTTCAGCATGAAGGCCAGCGGGGAGACCGGCTTGGGGAGCGTGAGGATGGCGGTGACGCCCATGCGCTCCAGCGCCTGGATGAACGAGTAGATGTGCTTGGTCAGTTTCTCCTTCTGGTGGATGGCGACCCAGGGCAGGACGGTATCGATGACGACCCGGCGGATGCCGCTGGATTCGACGATTTCCTGGAACTCCATGAAACTGCCCGGGGGCAGGGTGAGGTTCTTCTCGAACTCCGGCGTGGGCATGATGTTGGCATACTCGAGGACGCTAACCTGTCCCTTGGCGACGGCGGCGGCCAGCGGCAGGCCCATTTGCTGGGCGACAATCGCCAGGTCGTTGGCGTGCCAGGCCGAAAGCAGCAGGCCGCGATCGCCTTCCTTCACGCTTTGCATCAGGATCTGCAGCGCGGCAACGGTCTTGCCGCTGCCCTGCCGGCCGATGCACAGCGCCGCCCGGTGGCGATATATGCCGCCGAAATGCTGATCAAAGAGGGGAATGCCGAGCCTGGTCTTGTCGATCATGAGAATGAATCCGGGAGGTTCACGTGGCCGGGGGCGGGGGGGGGCTGACGCGGGCGAGCAAGCTCTTGATGAATCCCAATTCGAAGGGCTTGGTCAGGAACGCGGTGATCTCGCCGCCCTGGGCGCGCTCGGCCAATTCTTCGGAGGGCTCGCCGGTAATCAGGATCAGCGGGCGTCCCTGGGCGTGTTGCTTGAGTTGGCTGACCCACTCCTGCAAGTCCGGGACATCCGGGAGATACAGGTCGGCAATAATGACTTGCATGGCGGGGTCGGCCATCTTGGCCAATCCTTCCGCGGAGGTGCCGGCGGGGGACGCTTCGTGACCCAGGCGGGTGACCAGAGTTGTCAGGTACTCCCGGACGGCTTCATCATCGTCGATTATCAAAATTCGTGCCATAAGCGGTGCTCCGATGGTCAAATGAATGAATTCCAAATGGAAACCTACCGGACGACAGCGGTGTTGTCAAAAATCAAACCAAACCTTATACAGCACCAATGGAATTGTACCGATGGCGGGCGCTGACGCAATCTTAACGCGAAGGGCAGAATGCGGTTGTGATGTTGACCCCGCACAACTTTTTTGGGGAATTTTGAAATTATTTTGCGACAAACTCCAGAATATCGATTAAGGTGTTGAACTTCAGGCCGAGAATGAAGCGGTTGGGTATTCCCACCGTTTCCATTTTTCCGGCGGGATGACGATTTGAGACTATGATGGAACCATCGCCATTTGAGACCAGGCCACAGAGGGTTAAGATCACCCAGTGCCGTTGCGACGACTGCCAACTGACGGTGCATGTGCACGGCACGCCGGCCCCCTTGGCCTGCCCCTACTGCCAGCGCCCGCTGCAACAGCAGCAGACGGATGAGCCGCTTGCCGAGGAAGTGGCGTTCCCGTCCCTGGAAGAGGCTCGCGCCCGCATGGCCAAGCTGTACCGGCGTCCTCCCAAGTGGCTGGCGACGCTCATCCTGACCATTGCGGTGCTCATGCTGGCCACGGCGGTCTTCATGCAGTTGCGCAGCGCGGGCAATTACTTCTATCAGCCGTTGGTCAGCATCTATTCGCTGATCGCTGGTTTGTTTGTGGTGTCGCGATTCCTGATCGCTTCGATGTATGTGCCCCCGCGGGACCATGGATACGAGCCGACGATCTCGGTCCTGGTGCCCTGCATGAACGAAGAGGCGGTGATTCGCCAGACGATCGAGCGCATTTTCGGCGCACGCTATCCGGACGACAAGCTGGAAGTGGTCTGCGTGAACGATGGCTCGACGGATGGCACCCTGGAGCAGATGCGGGCGGCCCAGACGCGGCATCCCAACCTGGTGGTGGTGGATTTCCAGAAGAACCGCGGGCTGAGCCACGCCTGGGCGGTGGGGGTTCTGCTGGGTCGCGGCGAATTCATCGTATGCGTGGATTCCGACACGTTTATTTTCCCGGGGTCGCTGCAAAAGCTGATGCAGGGCTTCACCGATCCGGCGGTGGGGGGCATCAGCGGCCATTGCGACGTGGAAAACTCGCGAAACAACCTGCTGACCCGCATGCAGGACGTCCGCTACTTCTTTTCCTACAAGGTGATGAAAGCCGCGGAAAGCGTCAGCGGCACGGTCAGTTGCCTGCCGGGATGCTTCTCGGCCTACCGCCGCGTGTGCGTCTTGCACGTCTTGGACGAGTGGCTGAACGCCACCGTGATGGGCGAGCATGGCAACTTCGGCGATGACCGCAGCCTGACCAACTACATCCTGCGCGACTACAAAATCCTGTACGACGACCGGGCGCTGGCCACGACGATCGCGCCGGACCGGTGGGGCCAATATGTGCGCCAACAGGCGCGCTGGGCCCGTTCCTATCTGCGCGAAATCATGAAGGTCGGCCGCTGGATGTGGCGCAAGCACCCCGTGCCGGCGCTGTCGTGGTACGCGATGATGTGGATGCCGATCATCGAACCCGTGGTGATCACCTCGGCGCTGATCGTGGCTCCGATTGTGGCCGTGATCACCGGCAGCGGCAATATCGGCGCTTCGTACCTGCTCGGCGTTTCCGCGATCACGGCGGTGTGGACCCTGCACTATTGGGAGCGTACCGGGCGACGCGACTGGTGGACAGGGTTCCTCTATACCGCCAGCTACATGGTGTTTTTCAGTTGGCAGATTTACTGGGCCCTGGCGACCCTGAGGGGGCGCAAGTGGGGGACGCGCGGATGAAACGACCCATCGACCGCGACGAAAAGTTCCCGCCGAGCGCCCTTCCGAACGGGCGCGGAAGGGCGCCGGAGGATTCGCCGTTTGACATGGCGGAGTTGGAACCGGAGTCGAAGGAACTGGATCCGCAAGCCCTGGCGGACACCCCGATGGGGGCGCCCCCGCCGGAAGAACCGATCGCGAAGGACCCGCAGACGGTCACGTGGGTCCGTCCCCGGCCCGTTCAACAGGAAAGCAACATCCGGGCCTGGATGGTTTTTCTGGCCGGCCTGTTCCTGCTGGTGGCGTTGTGGGTTCCCGTGCGCGCCATCTACCAGCGCATTCGCTACCGGCCCGTCGCGATGGGCGTGCGCGATGCGGATACCTTCATTGCCCTGGCCTATGGGGGCGTCAGTGCCGGCACGGTGCGCGGCCCCGAGGAAGTGTCGCGGGCCCAGTTCGAGCAGCATATCCGCGCGTTGCGGCAGCGGGGCTACAACCCCATCGGACTCTCCGACGTCCGGGCCTTCTACGAGGACGGGCAGTTGCTGCCGCGCCGGGCGGTGTTGATCACCATGGAGCAGGGGCGGCGGAACTCCTATCTGGAAACCCGCGCCATTTTGCAATCCGAGCGCTGGAAGGCCGTCATGTTTGTGCGGGGCGATACCATCCGCCAGAACGATCCCAGCGCCTTGCGCTGGCCGATCCTGCGCGACATGGCGCGCTCGGGCGTCTGGGAAATCGGCGCCCAGTCCTTCGGCGGCTTTCGCCGCATTCCCGCCGGGCCCGAAGGCGAGACGGGCAACTTCTTTGCGTCGCCGATGTGGATCGCGACCGAGCAGCGGCTGGAAACGCCCGAGGAATTCAAGAACCGCGTCCGGGCCGAGCACGAACGAATGGTCGCGGAGTTCCAGGAGGGGATGGGCGAGGCGCCTGTGGCGTTTGCCTTCCCGTACGGCGATTATGGGCAATACGATCCGCGGGCGGTGCCGGTGCGGGTGTTCAACCTCGCCGAAGTGGACCGCCACTACGCCATCGGGTTCAGCCTGGGCCCGTTCCTGTTGAATACCCGCTATACCGACCCGCGCGCCCTCAACCGCCTGCTGGTCAACCCGGACTGGGGCCCCGAGCAATTGATCGATATCCTCGAGTCGGGGCGCGCGGTCCAGCCGTGGCATTTGACGAATCCCCTGGCGCCCGCGCGCTGGATGACCGACTGGGGCCTGGTGAAGCATCCGGAGGATGGCAGCTTCTGGATCACCGCCATCCCGGCGGATTCGGATCCGAAGGCGCATCCTCCCACGACAGGCGCGCTGACCTGGATGGTCGGCAGCGATCTCTTCGGCGACCTGGTGTTCCGGATGCGCTTCCGGGTGGAAGCCGGACAGTTCGGCATCCGGATGCGGGCCCGTCCGGGCGGCGAAGAAGGCATCCGGATTCTCTTTGACGACACGGGGAACGTCTGGGTGAAGCAGAAACTGTACGGCGCCGAGGAATTCACCCAGGCCACGGCCCGTCATCTCGGCACGCGTCCCGGCGGCGAGCAGGAGCTGAAACTGTCGCTGAAGGACCGGACGTTGTTTGCCACGCTGAACGGGAACATGTTGCTTCAGGAGCCGCTGGACCTGATGGGCGAGGGTCTCCCGGGCCTGTTCGGATTCGAAGTCTGGGACCGCACACCGGGCGTGGCCGCCACGCAGATCCTGGAACTGGATTTTCCGCGGCCGGGGCGGGTGTTGCTCTCCTGGTCGTCCCGCGAGCACGTGCCGATGGCGCTCTTGATTCGCCAACTCCATGACCAGGCCCATCGACTGGCGGCCGTGAGCCCCCCCTGGCTGGATGCCATGAGTTCCATCCCCCTGGTGCTGCCGCAATGGGATGACGAGACCGTGCGTACGTTTGCGCGCATGCGGAGCATCCTGGTGCTGCCGCGGATCACCCTGCGCAACGCCGAGTTGGCGTTGCAGATCCCGCCCGAATTGCCGGCATCGGAAGCGCGCGCCATGTCGGTGGACGGGATCTTCTTCGATTGCCACCAGGTGCCCCAGGACCAGATCCATGTGCTGGTCCCCTGGCTCCAGGAGGTCCATCAACGCATAAAGGATCATGACATGAAACTGGCCATTCATTTTCCCGCCTCCGTCGCGCGGCTGGCGTCCTTCGCGTCCATCGCCGCGATGTTTCCCGGCGCCCTGATCGCGGTCGAAACCCCCGAGCGCGCCGACGAACTCGAAGCGGTCCAGACGGAAGCGGTCGTGGCGGAGACCCTCGAACTGCCTCCCGGCGACATGCACCTGAGCCTGTTCTACCAGTTGGCCGCCCGGGCCCTGTCGGAAGAGGCCCTGACCCCGCAGGCCCGGCTGGAGGCCAGCCGCCGCGATGGGTACATGGCCTATCAAGAGGGCGATTTCGACCGGGCCATCGAGCACTGGAGCCAGTGGCTCGAGCTGGATCCGGACAATACCGAGGCCCTGTCGCTGATTGCCCAGGCCTGGATCCAGAAAGGCGACCTCGATGAGGGCTTGGATTACCTGACGCGCAGCCTGGAGATCAGCCCCGGCCAGATCAACATGGCCATCCGCCGCGCGGAGCTGCTTGATCGCATGGGGCGCACCGACGAGGCGCGCGAACAGCTCAATCTGTACGCGCGCGTTTTTCCCGAAAACCCCGACATTCTGATTGCCCAGTCCCAATGGCTGCGGCGACGCCATCGGCGCCTGGAAGCGCGCGCCATGGTGGAGACCCTGGTGCGCGAGGCTCCGCTGAACCTCACGGCACGGATTGCGCTCCTGAATCTTCTCGACAACCCAGGTGAGCGCTATCGCACCATGCTGGGGATCCTGGATCTGGGGCGCTCGCCCGACTCTCAGATTCCGTTTGGCCAATCCCTGTTGAACTACGAAATCCTGACCTTCCCCGAGTCGGCGGCCCTCTTTGGCTACATCCGCGACCAGGCCGACCGGGGACAGTCCACCCGGCAGCGGGAGTTATACGAAAGCTTCCTGCCGCTGACCAACCGCATCACCGACGATTTCAGTTCCGGCCAGTTGTCCGATGGCTGGATTGCATCGGGCGGCATTCGGGGCCTGTCGCAAGGCCGTTACGAATTGCGCGCGGCCATCGACCAGGCCGAAACCTATCTACGCCTGCGGCGTTCCGAGCTCATGCGCGACGGCGTGCTGGAGGTCATCCTGGACGAAACGCAGGGATTCTTCTGGATCTATGCGCGCCGCAGTTCCCGCGCCATGGTCCGCTTTGGCTTCGATCTGGATGGCTTTATTCATCTCCAAGCCTGGCGCGAAGGGGACCTCGTGGCCAATGCGACCCGGCCCTGGATCCGGCCGCCGGGCAGCATGACCATGCGCCTGGAAGTTCGCGGCGACGGCATTCGTGGGTTTGTCAACGGATTGGAGATCTTCGACGGGCCGGTGGAGATCCCGTCCGATGTGGCCTATGGCTGGTGGGGGATTGCGCCCTTTGCGTTCGACCTGGGCATCGCGCGGGCCAGCATCATTCGCATGGATTGCGAGCCGGATCCCACGCAACTGGTCCTGGTGCCCCCGGGCGACCCATCCCGGCAGGTGGTGGCGCTGCGTCCCCATGCCGGATCCATTTCCGCCCTGGTGCCGGCGTGGTTTTTCCAGAATCCGGATGGGACCCTGCCGACGGCGCTGCCGGACGATGCCGGCACCTTGCGCATGTTCACGGCGTTCCACCGCATCCGCCTGATGCCCGGGGTGGATTTGTCCTATGACGGGGATGTCGATCCCGTCCGCGTGGTCGACCTGATCCGGCGGCACCGCCTGCCGGGCGTGGTCTTGAAGCGGCGCACGCCTCCCAAGCAGCCCTGGCTCGACGCCCTTTCGGCGGCCTTGGAAGACCACCCGGCCACGGTGCTGGTGCTGGCGAGCGAGGCCGCGCTCTGGAACGTGCCGCGCGCCGGCGAAGAATCGCGCGGCGAACTCGTGGTCCGTCCCGAGGTGCGCGACCACCTGCTGCCGGGCCCCGGCGAACAAATCCTCCTGCGCGAGATGCCGTTCGGCAGCGTGCTGATCCCGCCACTGCAAGAAGAGTGGAAGGTGTACCTGTGGCATTCCCAGACCACCGAGAAAGAGGATGACGAGGATTGGGTGACTCCGCGCCTCTATCTGCTCGAATCGGACGGGACCCTGGCCATGCCTGCCGCCCGGTAAATCCACGATTCCGGTGCCGCCATGTTGTTTCCCACGACTGCGTTTGCCGTTTTTTTCTTCCTGGTGTTCAACCTGCACTGGGCGCTGGCGGGTCGCCCGCGGGCGCGCAAGGCGTTCCTGCTCTGCGCCAGCCTGTTCTTCTACGGCTTTTGGAGCTGGAAATTCGCCCTGATGCTGCTGGGGTCGGCCTGGGTGAACCATGCCGCGGCCCTGCGCATGGATCGTCTGGGCGAGGATGCCGCGTCGTCCCGCCGCCGCCGCCGGCTCGTGATCGCGGTGGTGGCGTTCAACCTCGGCCTGCTGGGATTCTTCAAATACACGGGGTTCGTGGTGGCCGATGCGCTTTTTCCGCTGCTGCGCCCCCTCTGCGTGGCCCTGGGGTCCGAAGCCGTCTGGGCCCTGGTGCGGATCCAGGAAGAGGTCTATCCGTGGCTGGCCCGGATCGTCCTGCCGGTGGGCATTTCCTTCTTCACGTTCCAGGCGTTGAGCTACGTGGTGGATGTGTATCGCCGGCGGGTATCGCCGGCGCGGTCGTGGATCGACTTTGCCAACTACCTCGCCTTTTTTCCCCAACTGGTCGCCGGCCCGATCGTGCGTGCGGGAACCCTCGTGCCCCAGATGGAAGACATGCCCGGCCGCGAGCACCCCATCGAGGCCGCCCGGGCCGTGTTTCTGATTCTGATCGGACTGTTCAAGAAAATCGTGGTGGCCAACTGGCTGGCGGCGCGCCTGGCCGATCCGGTGTTCGCCTGGCCCGAACGGTTCAGCGGCCCCGACCTGCTCCTGGGCGTCTACGGCTACGCCCTGCAAATCTACTGCGACTTCTCCGCCTATTCCGACATCGCCATCGGCGCGGCGCTGCTGATGGGATTCCGGTTCCCCGACAACTTCAACGCGCCGTACTTCGCGACGACGCTCCAGGACTTCTGGCGGCGCTGGCACATCTCGCTGTCCACCTGGCTGCGCGACTACCTCTACATCCCGCTCGGGGGCTCGCGCCATGGCGCCCGGCGGACCTATGTCAACCTGTTCATCACCTTCCTGCTGGGCGGCCTGTGGCATGGCGCGGCGTGGACGTTCATCCTCTGGGGCGCGTTTCATGGTCTCTATCTGTCCATCGAACGCAAGGTGCGCGAAGGACTGCATATTCCCGAACGCGGCGCCCTTCCGACCCGCGGACTGGTGGCGTTCCTCGGGCGGCTGTGGATCTTCCATGTCGTCTGTTTTTCCTGGATTCTCTTCCGCGGCGGGCGCATGGAGAATGTCGCGGCGATGCTCGAGGGGATCGTCGCCTGGCGCAGCCGCGTCGCGGAGGTGACCCTCTGGGGCGCGCTGCCCATCGCCATGGTGGCGGTTGGATTCGCCACGCAGTTCTTTGATGGCGGTCACCTGTGGGGTGTCATCCGCCGCGTTTCCACCCGTCCGGCCTGGGCGGTTGCGGCCGTGGCGGCCATTGTCCTGACGGCGATTTTGTCGCTGGGACCCGAGGGCGTCGCCCCCTTCATCTATTTCCAGTTCTAACCCGGGAGTTCTGACCATCGCATGAAAACAATCGCCAGCCCCGAAGAAACGAGAGCGCTCCAGAAGCCGGAGCGATTCGCGACCCCGGCCATTCCGCTGCGCCGCGCGTGGGGTGCGCTGTTCGTGTTTTATGCGGTGGCCCTGATGCTCAATGCGGCTTCGCTGCATCGCAACAACCAGCACATGCCCTATGGTCCGGTGCGCACCTTCTGGGTCTCCGTCACCGAGCCCCTGGCCAACGCATCCAGCGCCCTGGGTCTGGATCGCCCCCGGCAATTCCTGTACCGCACCCTCGGCGCCGCGCTGAACCCGTGACCCCGTCGGTGGATGGGTCGTTGCCGGGAATGTGGGAGCCGGACAGCGGAGAACCGGCGAGCAAACCACGGATGAACACGGATGGACACGGATGGTGGAGGAACAGCCGACTGCGCCTGCCCGCCTGTGGCGGAAGAAGCGCGAAAGTTGCGAAAGGGGAGGCGGCTGGAACATGGAGCCGGGACGCCCTCGTCCCGCAAGCTGTAGCCGCGCCCGCTGGGCGCGGCGGATCGAAGGCCGCAGCCTCGGCACAGAGACCGAGCAGGAACCCAGGAACAGCAGGAACAGTTGCCCGACGGGGGCGTCGGGGCGCCAAGCAGCCGGAGCAGCCAGCTGCGGAATATACGGATGGTACGGATCCGAACCATAGGTTCCCCCCGGATCGAATCCGTAACATCCTGTCGATCCGTAGCTGAAATCTTCTGCGGACTTCGGACCTCGGACCTCGGGCACGGTCTCCTTGCTTCTCATTCGCGTTTCGCTTGGCATCCCGAATCCTTAGCCAAGCTGGGAAAAATCGTCCGAAGGGTTAAAAAAAGCCCTTGACACAACAACCTTATAGGTTATAGTGGAAACCATGAAATCCCACTATCGAAAACGCAAGACGC
>Ga0334882_1002310_pt1 | contig 19874 bp, 17 predicted proteins | sample GraSluR1_MG_5_FD_207226 | JGI IMG/M metagenome (GOLD analysis project Ga0334882, IMG submission 207226) | Sludge microbial communities from methane-producing bioreactor in Wageningen University, Netherlands - Granular Sludge_15_04-R1 | ecosystem: Engineered > Bioreactor > Anaerobic >...
TGTGGAAGTCGGCAGCTTTCTTTCCGGTGGAATTGATTCATCGGCGGTGGCCTCGCTGACATCGGTCATCAAGCCTGAACTGAAGCTGTTCACTGTGGCCTTCGACGAGGATGGCTACGACGAGACCGGCCAGATGGAGCATTTCGTGAAGAACATGGGAAACAGGTTCGGAAAAACAGAACGAATGCTGAAAAAATGCACCCGGGAAGCTCTTTCATCCCTGCCTTCAATTGTGCGGGCACTGGGCGAACCGATTTCACTTGGGGCTGTGATTCCCACGGATCAGGTCTGCGCTCTGGCCGGTGAGCATGTGAAGGTGGTGATGACCGGGGAGGGAGCCGACGAGGTTTTCGCCGGTTACCGCAAGTTTTTGGTGGAAGAAGCTTTAATTCAGCACGAAGTTTCCGGGGCGGAAGAGAGGCGGGTGCTGGAGAAGCTGTACCCGGAACTTCAAAAAAGACTGGGGCAGGGTGATATCGGTTCTGCCCGGAGGCACATCGCCACCGAGGCTCTTTTCACACCGGAGGAGCTTCGCCGGCTGCTGGGACGGGAGTGTGGCGGGGATGACCTCTTTCCGGCTGACGCTCTTCCCGATATGGAACCGGATATTCACCCGGTCAGGGCGATGCAGGCCATCGAGTGCCGCAGCAGGCTTCCGGACTATGTGGTGGCAAGGCTGGACAGGCTAAGCATGCGCCACAGCCTTGAGGCACGAACTCCGTTTCTGGACTACAGGCTGGCTGAGTTCGCCGCGTCTCTGCCTGTCAACTTGAAGGTGAGGCCATTCCACTGCCTTGACAAGTACATCTGCCGAAAAGCCTTCGCCGACTCGGGAATCCTGCCGCGGCAAACAGCCCTGATGCCGAAAAAACCTTTCACCATGCCCATGGCCCAATGGTTTGAGAACCCCCGGAACCTTCCGGAGGCACTGAGAGACATCGCCTGCGGTACTGAGGTGGACAGGCAGGGTATACTTGACGGTGACATGGTTCGGGAGCTGGCTTCAGTCGTAACCGGGAAGGGTGTCGGGCCGGAAACCCTGGTTTCAGGGGCGGACCGGTTCTTCGCTCCACTGGTTTTCACCCTCTGGTACAGGGAGTGCGTTGAAAAACAACTACACTGACAGTCTGGCGGATGTAATCTCGGAAAGACTCGCTCCCGGAAGGGAAAGGCAGTTCGGTTTTGAGTACGAGTTCATGCCCGGAAGAGAAATGGGCTTTGAAGACCTCGAGGGGGTGTGGCGCATACTGGAAGACATGGGATACCGGAAGGAGCCCAATCTCTTCCAGGGAAAGGATCACTACATAACTTTCGAACCCGGAGGCCAGATAGAATTCTGCAGCATTCCCATCTCAACCCGGGACAATTCCACGGTGCATTCCATTCTCCTGCAGGCCGCCACCGTCAATGCCGCCATCAGGGAGCGGATCGGGCTTGAGTACATCCCCACCGGGTTCATCCCCGGCAGGGGGTCGGCAAAGATGCTTCTGGACAAACCCAGATATCACAACCTCCACAACCTGCTTTCCCGCACCGGAACCCGGGGCCACGAGATGATGAAGGGAACCGCCGCAATCCATCTTCATGTGGGGCTTGCTTCCCTTGGAGAACTGCCCCTGATCTGGAACACCGTATGCGAAATGTCCCGAACCGCGGATTTCGCCATGGGATTCGAGAGAAGGCACATATGGGACAATACCGATCCCTCGAGGTGCGGACTGATGTGCGGCAGGGAACAGGGGGTGATCACGGATTTCCGGGCGTTCCTGGAAAAGATGACAGAGTTCGGAATGGGGGCTCTCGACCTGGCCACGGGTGTACCCTTCGGTGAGCTTCCGAACAAGGGGTTTCACGATTTTCTGGATCATCTGACTACTTTGTTCACCGATGTGAGGATCAACATGAAGGGCGTTACCCTTGAGCTTCGCACCCTGGACTCGGTTCCCCCGGAAGTTTTTCTGCAGAGATGGCAGCAGTTCCTGAGCCTTGTGCAACAGAGCCTTGAGATGGCAGAGGTCTGAACAGGCGGGAACCGGCTGAAAGGAACGGGCGATGAGCGATTTGAACGAAAAGAAACCACGGGATTTCATCAGGGAGATCATTGACAGGGATATCTCCGAGGGAAAGCACAACGGCAGAGTGCATACCAGGTTTCCCCCGGAGCCCAACGGCTACCTTCACATAGGGCACGCCAAGGCCATTTGCACCAACTTCGGGATAGCCGGCGAGTATCACGGCAAGGTTAACCTCAGGTTCGACGACACCAACCCGGTGAAGGAGGAAACCGAGTTCGTCCATGCGATAAGGGATGACATTTCCTGGCTCGGCTTCAAATGGGACAATGAACTCTATGCCAGCGACTACTTCGAGCAGATGTACAACTACGCCGTGCAGCTGATTCTTCAGAACGATGCCTATGTATGCGACCTGAGCCCTGAACAGGTCAGGGAATACCGTGGAACCCTCACTGAACCCGGACGAAACAGCCCCAGCAGAAACCGATCAATCGGGGAGAACATCGAGTTGTTCCGGGGCATGAGGGAAGGAGTATTCCCCGAGGGAAGCAGAACTCTCCGGGCAAAGATCGACATGGCAAGCCCCAACATGAACATGCGTGATCCGGCGATCTACAGAATTCTCAAACGGAGCCACCACCGGACCGGCAACGACTGGTGCATCTACCCCATGTACGACTACGCCCACTGCCTGGAAGATTCCATTGAAGGCATCACCCACTCCCTGTGCAGCCTCGAGTTCGAAGATCACAGACCCCTCTACGACTGGTTCCTTGACAGACTGGGAATCTTCCATCCTCAGCAGATCGAGTTCGCCCGGCTGAACATCACATACACGGTTCTCAGCAAACGATTTCTTCGGCTCCTTGTAGAGTCGGAAACCGTGAGCGGCTGGGACGATCCCCGGATGCCAACCCTCAGGGGAATGCGCCGCAGGGGTTTCCCGCCGGAGGCCATAAGGCTCTTCTGCGACCGGATCGGCCTGGCGAAGCGGGACAGCATGGTGGATATCGCCCTTCTGGAACACATTGTTCGCGAAAACCTCAACGCCACCGCACCCAGGGTCATGTCGGTCCTGAACCCGGTAAGGCTGGTGATAGACAACTACCCGAAAAACCAGGTCGAGGATTTCGACTACCAGATCAATCCCGAAGACCCCTCCGCTGGCGTCAGAAAAATACCGTTCAGCAGTGAACTCTTCATCGAAAGAGACGATTTCATGGATCCTCCTCCCCCGAAGTTCTTCAGGCTTTCGCCGGGCAGAGAGGTAAGGCTCCGCTATGCGTACCTTGTCACAGCGACTTCAGTGGAGAGAAACGCCGAGGGTGAAGTGACAACCATCAGGTGCGTTTACGACCCGGCATCAAGAGGGGGAACCAGCCCGGACGGCAGGAAGGTTAAAGCCACTCTGCACTGGGTCAGCGCGGCACACAGCATTCCCGCGGAAGCAAGGCTCTACGACCGGCTGTTCAAATGCGAAAACCCTCTGGCGGAGGAAGGGGAACTCACGGAGTACCTGAACCCCGATTCACTGAAGGTGCTTTCCGGCTGCAGGGTGGAGCCCCACATGTCCTCATCGATACCCGGGCAAACATTCCAGTTCGAGCGCATGGGGTATTTCACCGTGGACTCACAATCCACCGGAGAATCGCTGGTCTTCAACCGCGCCCTGTCCCTGCGGGACACCTGGGAGAAAATCAGACGGAAGCAGTAGGAGCATCGGCTCTGTCGCCTCTTCCCATTCCTGTGCCCAGCGCGATGCCGGTGATAACCAGCAGGAGACCCAGGATGGTGGCTGGAGCTATGGGCTCTTTAACCACCAGGGCGATGACGCCAAGGCTGAGAAAAGGCGTTATGTAGATCAGTCCGCTCACCCGGGAAGCGCTGTCGCTGCGCTTAAGGGCGGTGTTCCAGAAGAGAAAGGCCACACCCATTTCGAAAAGCCCGATGTAAGAACCCCCAAGCAAAAGCTCCGTTCGAAGGGAAAAGCGCGCTCCTGTCAGCAGCCCCCAGACCAGCAGATAAGCGGTGCCGAAACAGAAATTCAGCAGAAGATTCCCCGCCACGGAACCCGAAGCTCTGGTATTGAGTATCCAGTACAGCGCCCAAACAACCGTGCTGAAAAAGGCCAGTAATACCGGAAACAACGGGATTTCTCTCAGCACGCCGCTTCCCGCGAAGGCCATGAGAACCACCCCGGAGAAACTCACAAGAATCCCTGTTGCCGCTCCGGGTTTCAACTTCTGCCCGAGCAGTGGAACCGCAAGAAGAGAAAGGGTCAAGGGCCACAGATAGTTGATAACCATGGCCACCTGGGCCGGAAGCCCGTTGTAGGCCGAAAGAAGAATCAGATAGTAAAGGAAGGGGTTCAGAAAGCCCCGCAGCGCACCGGCCGGAAGCATGCCTGCGGTGATTCTGACGCCTTTTCTGAGAACCACCGCCAGAAACACAAGGGTTGACATTATGGACGCGGCAAAGACCACCTGCCAGGGGCTGCCGTGATCCAGCGCGAGGCTGAATGCCGACGCGGCTGTAGACCAGAGGGCTACTGCTCCCATGGCGAAAAGGATCGCAGAAGTGTTCCTGTCCATCCGATTGAAGCGCCTCCAACGCCGGCCACAACATATTGTATTCCTGTGCTTTCGCAAACCGTCGACACAACCCGCGGGCAAGGGTTTCAAATCGTCGATTGCAGGCCATAAAACCGCATATCATTGCAGAGAAACGAGATAGCTCTATATATAGATATTGAAGGGCGCGCTCGGCACAATATATTGTGGTTTCCCCCTTGACCCCGTTGTCCGTCGTGTTATCTTCGCCTTTATCAGGCACCGAGGGGGGAGGGCCAATGGACTGGCTTGTCAGAAAACGTGATGGTTCGATACAATCTTACACAAAAAGTAAAATAGAGCAGGCCATTCGAAAAGCCCTCGAGGCATCGGAAACCCCGGGGGTGGCCCGGGAAATGGCTGACCAGGTTGAAACCGCCCTTTACATGGACTTTTTCAAGGGTGGCACTATCCCAACGGTGGAACGAATTCAGGACTGCATCGAAGAAACCCTGGTACTTAGAAATCTCGCGGCGGCGGCGAAGCAGTTCATCCTCTACCGGGAAAAGCGAAATGAAGCCCGGGAGGTGGATTCCATCTTCAGCGGGGTGGACAATCTCATAGCCGATTACCTCGGCCGGCAGGACTGGCGGGTCAACGAGAACAGCAACATGAACTACAGCCTTCAGGGGCTGAACTTCTATCTTTCCTCATCCATAACAGCCAGATACTGGCTTTCGAAGATATACACGCCCCGAATCCGCGACTTTCAGGAAAACGGCGACATCCATATTCACGATCTCGGCATACTCGGGCCCTACTGCGTAGGGTGGGATCTTCAGTCCCTTCTCCGAGACGGTTTCCGGGGAGCCAGAGGCAAAATCGAGTCATCCCCTCCCGCCCACCTCAGAACAGCCCTGGGGCAGGTCGTCAACTTCTTCTACACACTGCAAGGAGAGGCGGCGGGGGCTCAGGCCTTCAGCAACTTCGACACTCTCATGGCGCCCTTTATCCGATACGACGGACTTGACTACAAAAGGGTCAGACAATGCATTCAGGAGTTCCTTTTCAATGTGAACATACCCACCAGGGTCGGCTTCCAGACTCCGTTCACCAACATTACCATGGATCTTCGAGTCCCGGTTACCCACCGTGATGTCAATGTAGTTGTGGGAGGCCGGGAGATGCCGGAAACCTACGGCGACTTCCAGGAGGAGATGAACCTTTTCAACCGGGCTTTCTGCGATCTTATGATGAAGGGAGACGCCCGGGGCAGGATTTTCACATTCCCGATTCCCACCTACAATCTCACCAAAGACTTCGACTGGGAAGACGACAGCCTTCAGCCCCTCTGGGAAATGACCGGAAAGTACGGAATACCCTACTTCAGCAATTTCGTCAACTCCGACATGAACCCGGAAGACGCCCGAAGCATGTGCTGTCGGCTAAGGCTGGACAACAGGGAGCTTCGAAGGAGGGGGGGCGGGCTGTTCGGCGCCAACCCCCTGACCGGCTCCATAGGCGTGGTAACCATAAACCTTCCCAGAATCGCCTACATGACCCGGGGCAGCATGGAAAAGTTCGAGCAGCGTCTGGCCTCGGTGATGGAGGCTTCCCGGGAATCTCTGGAACTCAAGCGAAAATTCATCGAGGAACTCACGGAAAGGGGGCTGTACCCCTACACCAGGCATTACCTGTCCGAGGTGCGGGAAACCTCTGGCAGCTACTGGGCCAACCATTTCAGCACCATCGGCCTTATCGGCATGAACGAGGCATGCCTGAACTTTCTCGGAGCGGGAATCTCCGCGGAGGAATCAAGGGAATGGGCTCTCCGGGTGCTGGATTTCATGAGGCAGCGGCTGGAGGACTTCCAGCACACAACGGGAAACTTCTACAACCTCGAGGCCTCTCCGGCGGAAGGCGCCAGTTACAGCCTCGCCAACAAGGATATGCAGCAGTTCCCCGGCATCATCGCCCAGGGTTGTTCCAACCCGTTCTACACCAACTCGGTCCACCTTCCGGTAAGCACACCGATGGATGTGTTCAGTCTGCTGGAACACCAGGATCCCCTTCAGGCCAAGTTCACCGGCGGTACCGTGGTGCACATCTTCATGGGAGAGTCGATTCGCGACTGGAGGATGGTGAGAACCCTGGCGAGAAGAATCGTGAACCGGTTTCATCTGCCCTATTTCAGCTTCACACCCACCTTCAGCATATGCCCGGTTCACGGATATGTGGCCGGTGAGCACAACCTCTGCCCCCACCCTCACACAGATGAGGAGATGGAGCTCTACGGCGAGGTGGTAAGCTGCGCCGAATCCCTGCCGCAGGGAAGCTTCAGACGGATATCAGATGAGGAACAAGGAGTAAGACAAGGTTCTCTGTTTCTAAACATGGACAAGGTGGATATATAATGGAAAAGGTCAAGGCTGTAAAAACGGAAGTCTACTCCAGGGTGGTCGGTTACTATCGGCCGGTGCAGGATTGGAACAGGGGCAAGCAGGAGGAGTTCAAGCTCAGGGAGTATGTCAGCATGGAACCAGAACAGAAGGAAAAAACGGATTGATTCGTTCCATTGTCGGCACAAGCCTGATAGAATACCCGGGGCGAATCTGCGCCGTTCTTTTTACCGGTGGATGCAACCTGGCGTGTCCGTTCTGTCACAATCCCGAGCTTGTTCTTCCCGACCTTCTGGACAGGCAGTTTTCCATCACAGCTGATGAGCTGATCCTGGCACTTGGAAGACGGCGGGGCTTCATTGACGCAGTGGCGCTCACCGGTGGCGAGCCCCTCTTCCATGACGGAACCATCGACCTTCTACAGCGGATTCGACGGGATGTGGGCTTGATGATCAAGCTCGATACCAACGGTACATTCCCGGACAGGCTGGAGAAAGCGCTTCCCCTTGTTGACTACATTGCCATGGACCTGAAATCCTCTCCGGCGAAGTACCCTTTGGCCACCGGAGGCCACGCGGCTTTCGAGGATGTGCGCGAAAGCATCGAACTGGTCAAAAGCGCCGAGGATTACGAATTCAGAACCACCATGGTTCCAGAACTGGTAACACCCGAGGATGTCATGGAACTCCTCTCCATTGTGAGCCCGGTGAAGCGGTATGTTCTCCAGCAGTTCCGTCCCGGTAAAACCCTGGCGAAATCCATGAACGGGGTTAAACCATACCACACACTCCTTCTGGAGGATGTGGCGGACGACGCAAGAAACCATGCATCCGAGGTGCTGGTTCGAATCTGACGGAGTGGGCGGGATGTACCGTGTTTTTCTGCCTTCAAGCTCCAATCCGGCACAGGTTTCATTGCTTCAGGATCTTATCCCTGAAAACATCGAAGTCACCAATGAAGAAAAAAGGGTGGACATGGTCGTCTGCGGAAGACCCACACCCGCAATGCTTCAGGCCTGTTCCCCGAGGGTGCTTCTGATCCCTTTCGCCGGCGTCCCTCCGGCCACTATCGAGCTGATGAAACGGTATCCCGGAATCGGTGTTCATAATCTGCACCACAACGCCCCGGCGGCGGCGGAGACCGCCCTGTGCCTCATGCTCGCAGCGGCAAGGGGCATTACTGTGGCGGATGCGGCGCTGAGAAGGGGCGACTGGTCTGCAAGATACAATCCAGGCACCACCCTCCTGCTGGGCGGCTCCAGGGTGCTGATCCTTGGAAACGGCTGCATCGGCCGGAGGCTGCGGAGGGTCTGCGAAGCACTGGATGCAAAAGTGGATGCCATCAGGCGAACCCCCGACCCCGACCCCGCCGTCCACACACCGGAGAAGCTGCATACCCTTCTTGGTGGCGTCGATTTTCTTGTCGGCTGCCTTCCCCTTACCGCTGAAACCCGCGGCATGATAGGCTCGGAGGAGTTATCTCTTCTCCACTCCCGGTCCATTGTTGTCAATGTTGGCAGGGCTGAGGTCTTTCACGAGGAAGCGCTTTTCAGCGCGTTGTTCAAGGGGGAGATCGGAGGCGCGGGGCTGGATGTCTGGTACCGCTACCCGGGTGACCCGTCGAACACCCTCCCTTCACGCTTCCCTTTTCACACCCTTCCCAGTGTGGTGATGAGCCCGCACAGGGGGGGCGCCTGGGGTGTTCCGGAACTGGAGAGGCAAAGAACCGAAGGAATTGCCCGGGCAATCCGGGCCGGGGCAAAAGGCATGCCTGTTCCCCATCCGGTTTGTCTGGAACGGGGCTACTGAGGAACCGGCATGAATGGATTCCCTCACTCAATGAACATGACGATCTGCCTTGAACTCCCTCATCCTATGGGAACAATCGATGTGGATGTTCTCTTCGATTCAAGAAAACGCATCACCATAAGGGTGCATCCGGACAAACGCGTTACCGTTCACGCGCCGGTTTCAACCGGGATTCGCCGGGTGGAGGCAGCCCTTGAAAGCAGGCTTGGCTGGATAGCCGGGCATCTCCGGGCGCTGACGGAGAACCCGCCGATCCGGCAGCTGTACCACGACGGTTCTACCCACTACCACCTCGGAAACCGGTACAGGCTGATGATTCAAAGGGGAAACCGGTCCGGAGTACTGCTGAAGGAAGATGTGATGATTCTTACCACCAGGGCGCCCGGGAACCGGGAAAGAGTCAGGGATATTCTGCGGCGCTGGTACCGGGAACAGGCGGAGTCAGTGATTCGGGACAGGATTCCCGAGTGGCGCGTGGGGCTTCCCGCGCATGAGATCCGTTATCGATGGATGCGTCGCCGGTGGGGAAGCTGTTCCCGGCGGGGAGTCATCGTGTTCAACACCCAACTGGTCAAGGCACCGGTGGAATACCTGGATTTCGTTGTGGTCCATGAACTGCTCCACCTCCTTCATCACAACCACGGAGTGGATTTCCGAAAGGCGCTGGATAACGTGATGCCGGACTGGCGGGCAAGAAGGCGCGGATTGAAAAAGCTTCCCCTGATGCTATAATCCCCCCAAGGGTACCAAAAAAAGGAGAATCGTATGAAAGGATTATGCCTGACACTTCTTGCATGGGCAGCTCTTGGTCTGTTCACACCCATTGCCCAGGCACAGCATATCTACGCCATTCAGGGCGATGTTCTCTACAGGGCGGACACCGGCACGGGAAACTGGACCGAACTCTCGGATACATGGTCGGGAACCGGTCTTCTGGTTCCATGCTCCGGAAGCATGTACGCCATCCAGGACGACATGCTGTACAGGGTGGACAGTGACGGCTCCTGGACCTCCCTGACAAATCTCTGGACGGGTACGGTGGCTCTTGCCGCCGGAAACGGCTGGCTTTACGCGGCACAGAACGAGAAGATCTACCGCGTAAACCCTTCCGACGGAAGCTGGGAAGCCATGCCCGGCGACTACAGGGGAACCACCCATCTGGCATGGGCGGGTGATGCGCTGATGGTTCTGCAGAACAACACACTTTATCGGACCGACCCGGTGACGGGAGACTACACCGAGCTGCCCTCATCATACCGGGGAACCACCGCTGTGGCTGGATCACCAGACGCCTTCTACGTTGTTCAGGGCGATGTTCTTTACAGGGTCGATCCCCGCACCGGAGATTACGAAAGCCTTGGCGGGGGATACGAAGGCACCACGGTTATGGGTGCCTGGGGCAGTCATGTCTACTGCGTCTGGCAGGGTTCGCTCTGGAAAACCAACACCCGCACCGGGGCATACGAAAGCCTGGGCGGGGGATGGGAAGGCACTACCGCCCTCTGTGTCTTCTAGCCTGACAGCCCGCTAACCCAGTTGCGACCGGTTTTTCCCGGTGGCCTTCGCCCGGTACAGAGCGTGGTCGGCCCTTTCCAGAAGCGCTTCCGGAGTTTCACACCCCAGCATTTGAGCAACACCCAGGGATATGCTCAGGGATTCAACTCCCGGAAGATCGGCGGTTTCCCGGCGAACGGCGCTTCTAACCCGTTCAGCGGCGGCATAAGCCCCGGAGGCATCGGTAACCGGCAGCACAACCACAAACTCCTCGCCCCCATATCTTGCGATCAGGTCCGTGGGGCGAAGCCTTGATCCGAGAATTGAACCAATCATGGCCAGAGCCCCGTCTCCCGCCTGGTGACCGTACCTGTCATTGAAAGCCTTGAAATCGTCAACATCGATCATAAGCACCGAGAGGGGCTGACCGGCTTTCAGATGCCGTCCAACGATCCGGGCCAGGTTCTCATCCAGCCATCTTCTGTTATGCAGCCCCGTCAGAGTATCTACCTTGGCTTCCTGTTCAAACCTTCTGCGAAGCTCCACATTCTTGAAAATGGTGAGATTCGTCGCCCGCATCCGCTTTGACAGCAACATGAGCAGATTAACCGAAAATGCGTGGGAAGCCGCTACCAGAAGCCAGAAGGTTTCCTCGTCCACCCCCAGTACCCTGCTTTTCTTCAGGGCTTTCACCGTCGCGGAAGCCGGCCTGTCATCTATTACAGAAAGCTCTCCGATGGTTTCGCCCACTCCGATGGCGGCGATGCTCTCCCGGCATTCGGCATCGAGGTAAACTCCGAACTCCCCGTCAAGAACCATGTACATTGTGCAATTTGAACCGCCGGCCTCGAGAAGCAACTCCCCCTCCTCGAGAGACATGACCGGGCAATTGGAAAGAAGGCCATGAACCGCTACCACATCCACCCATTGAAGCAACTCGAGCTTTCCCAGATCATCCATACCGACATCGTGCAAGGCTTCCGATTTCATGGCTCCCCTTTTCTGCAGAACTGCCGAAATCCTGAGGACTATATTACCTGAAATCATGTTTGATGTCAGCCCGGGCACGCAAGCTTCCACCCTGAGCCCGGAAGCCGATAGTGGCAATACGGCGGATGTGAGAATTCAATGAACTCTCCCTACGAAGCATTCCGAACCCCTGTCTTCAAAAGCCTTCTGTTGGGAAACACCCTTGTTCACATAGGCGCATCCGCCCAGAGTCTCGCCATAGGCTGGGAGATGTACCAGCGCACCGACCAGGCTTTGGCGCTTGGGCTCATAGGCCTTACCATGGCCATCCCCATGCTTCTCTTCACACTGCCAGCCGGCTACCTGGCGGACGCCTATGACCGCAGGAAGGTGATGCTTCTGGGAATGGCGGGAACCACCCTGACCTCGCTGGCCCTGGCGGCCTTCAGTATCATGAGGGGCCAGATAGTCTGGATGTATGTACTCCTGTTTTTCGACGCCACTTTCCACAGGCTGGCCAACCCCGCGTGGTCGGCGATTCTTCCGCTGATAGTTCCTGTGAAGGCATTCGAAAACGCTGTGAAATGGCGAACTACAGCGTTTCAACTCTCGGCGGTGATCGGCCCGGCGGTGGGGGGCATCATCATCACTCAGAGCGTTCCCGCCGCATATGTCTTCAGCGCAGCCACCACCATTGTTTTCATGATCATACTGGCGCGCATGTGCATTCCGGAATCAAAACGGATCTCACGGGGGCGTGTTTTCAGCCAGATCGCCGAGGGCATTAGATTTGTCAGACACCGACAACTGATCCTCGGCTCGATCTCCCTGGACATGTTCGCGGTTCTCCTGGGCGGGGCGGTTTACCTGCTTCCGGTTTTCGCCCGGGATATCATCGCCAACCCGCCCCTGGGCTCAAGCCCTGAGGAGGTGCTGGGGTGGCTGAGGGCGGCTCCGGCGGCCGGGGCAATTCTCATGGCCCTGCTCCTTGCTCACCTTCCGCCCATCAGAAGGGCCGGAAGGGTGCTCTTTCTCTGCGTTGGAGCCTTCGGCCTTTCCACCATCGTCTTCGGGCTCTCCAGAAACTTCTGGCTCTCCTGGGCCATGCTCTTCCTCACCGGTTTCTTCGACAATGTGAGCGTGGTGATAAGGCAGACCCTTGTCCAACTCCGAACACCCAATGAAATGAGGGGCAGGGTCTCCGCGGTGAACTCGGTGTTCATAGGCTCCTCCAACGAGCTTGGGGGTTTCGAATCCGGCCTTGTCGCCCACTTCTTCGGCCCGGTTATCTCGGTGGTCAGCGGAGGTATCGGAACTCTGATGGTTGTGGCTGCCTGGACCAGGCTCTTCCCGAAACTCAGAAAGGTCGATTGCCTGGCGGAATCGGAGTGATGCCACCCGGAAACCGCTCCATGGCTCAAGACAGGCTCTTTTTAGGTGGAAAGCGGCTGCGTATCAGGATTTTACGGGAATCGAAGGGGTGATCATGATCGAACTGCCCGAAGCGGCAAATCTTGCGACACAGTTTAACAAAACGGTGAGTGGAAAAAGAATAGCCGGGGTTGTCACCCAAAGCTCGCCGCACAAATTCGCCTGGTTTCACGGGGACCCACGGGGTTACTCCAGTCTTCTCCGTGGCAGAACCCTGGGGATGGCGAAAAGTTACGGCGGTCTTGTCGAAATCGAGGCGGAGGATGCCCGGCTTCTCTTCGGTGACGGCGTGTCCCTGCGGATGCACGGCCCCGGAAGCAGTCCGCCGAAAAAGCATCAGCTTCTTCTTGACTTTGAGGATTCCTCCTTTCTCACTGGCTCCGTACATATGTACGGGGGCCTCTGGGTCTTTCCCGCAGGCACTTTCGACAACCCGTACTACCATGTGGCGTTGCGCAAGCCTTCACCTCTCACCGATGCTTTCGACATGAAGTACTTCTCCGGAATTCTCCAGGCTCCCGGCGCGGAAAAGCTCACTGCGAAAGCCCTTCTGGCAACGGAACAACGGATTCCCGGCCTGGGCAACGGTGTCCTGCAGGACATTCTGTGGAATGCGGGGCTTCATCCGAAAAGAAAGGCCGGAACCCTTGGCCCCGAAAAATGTGAGGATCTTTTCCTGTCTGTCCGCTCAACTCTGAGAGAAATGCTTGAACTGGGGGGCAGGGAAGCCGAAAAGGATCTTTTCGGGAATCCCGGAGGATACACGACCCTGATGGGCAGGAATGCGGTCGGCAAACCATGCCCCAGGTGCGGTGGCGCCATTGCAAGGGAAAGCTACATGGGTGGAACAGTGACCTTCTGCCCGGGTTGTCAGAAACTGGAGTAGGGGAGCAGGGATTGAATTGAACAGCGCGGATGCAACACAGGAAGAGCGAGGGGCATGGCATCCATATGACAAGAGCTTCGATGATTCCCGATACGCCATACCTCGGACATGGTTGAGGCGGGTTTACCGCAGGGGCTTCCTTCCCCACACCGCTCCGGCCCACGAATACCGCTGAAGAAACGGGATTTTCCTCAACAGGAACGAATCGAGCCGTTCCACGGCCCGATCCAGCTTCATAGCCCAGGGGGTCCGATCGGTGGCGTGGCACAATCCAAGGCTGACAGGGCGGAACAGGTGGCAGAAGCAGTTCCCGCTTTCGATCAGCCCGCTACTGAGGTTCTTCATCATACTCACGGTGGCGTAACGCTTTATGGCTCCAGCCTTGTTCCCGGTGTACGGGCCGATTCTGATCCTGTTTCCCGTCATACCCCTGAAAGCTCTGAACAGGAGAAGGAATGGATTGCGTGCCATGTTCTCAACCAGAACAAGCGCCCCGCCAGGTTTCAGCACCCGGGTCAGTTCACCGGTCGCCCTGGAAATCTCGGTGTACTGCAGTGTGCTGCGGGACAGAACCAAGTCGAAAGAACCATCGGGAAAAGGCAGTTCTTCGGAACGACCGCAGACGCACGACATGGAAAGCCCTGCTTTCACGCTCATCTCGGTGACGAATCGAAGTCGTGACATCTGGACATCCAGAGCGGTTGAATCAGCGCCCTTTTGCGCGGCGTAAAGGGAAAAGGAGCCATGACCGCAGCCCGCGTCAAGAACGCTGAGTCCCCTTAGCTCACCCAACCCTTCAAAGGCGCATCGCATGCTTCCTCCCTCGAAGGGAGACTGAAAGAGATAATCCTCCAGAGCGGACATACTGCTACCTGACTCCATGGGCTGAATGATAGTCTTCCGGTGCTTTGCCGTAAACAGGCTTTCCCTCCGCCCCGGTTCGGTGGAAACAAGCGCTGCTATCCGGCAGAGCCCCGAAAAAGCCCCCTCAATCATGCGTTCTCCTTCAGCACAACCTTTGTCAATCTGATCCCGGGGCTTCCATTCACCAGCACCGCGCCTTCATCTCTCCACGAAATCCATCTGCTCGCACGGAACCCTCAGCACATCGGATGGCACTTGCATCAATGGTAGTTTTAATGACTTTTCATGATTCTTGTTTATCAGAACCGTTTTTCGCCGTTTCTTATCCCTTGTTTAACATATTCAAAACGGCATATTCACTTTTTTTGAAGTTTCAGGGCTCTCATGTGAACATAATTTAGTATGGTGTCCCCCAATAAAAGATTGTCTGAGGAGGGGGTTGGAAATTCCACCGGCAATCTCCATTACGGCTTGGACGGCTTCGTCATGATAACGGCTTGCCTCCCTCGTCAGCGAATCCCCATGGGAATCAGTCGCCAGAGCCGAGAGTTTTCCACAGAGAAGATAGAGTTCCCAAAGGGTTTCCGAACGGTCGGACATGGTCGGCGACAGCAGCTGATCAACCAATTCCTTGTGCGACAGTGCTTCCTTAACCGCACCCTGAGCGTTTATCTCAAGAAGAACACCGGCCAGGTGCGCTCTTGTCAATCCGGTTCTCGCATGAGCCCCTGCCTCCTCCATAATGCCGAGGGAGGTTTCCAGGCACTCCTTTGCCTTGTCGAACCTGCTGGCCCTGCGATGAAGGATACCGATCAGGGTAAGGTTTTCGGCTTCTCCCTCCCAGTCGCAAAGACGCCGGCTGATTTCAAGGGCCTCGCTGTAGAGTAGAAGGGCGGTGCCCGAATCACCGTTCCGGTCCTTGATAATGCCCATGTTTGTCTTGAGGATGCTGCGCATCATGGGGTCATCAATCAGGTCTGCCATTCGTTCAGCCTCGGAATAGTACTCAAGGGCCTTGTCGTCCATTCCCACAAACCGGAAGAGGTTTCCCAAATTGTTGCCGGACTGGCAAACACCCTTTCTGTCACCCAGTTCAGTGTTTATCCTGAGAGCTTCCCGGGTGTAGTCCATGGATTCGTCAAAATGTCCCAGAGCCCGGGTCACAATTCCCAGATTCATCATCAGGTTTGCCTGCCCGTCAAGGTCTTCAAGTTCCCTGAGAATTCTCAGGCTTTTCTCGTAATACTCAAGGGCAAGCCCGTTCTCGCCGGAGGACCAGTAGACCAGGCCGATGTTGCACAGCGTATTCGCCCTGAGGGAACTGATTTCTTCGGGCAGACACATGGAGAGGGCTTTTTCAAAGTACTGCAGAGCCTTGGCGCTTTCTCCAAGGTTGCATTCCATAAGCCCGATGTTGCTCAGGGATCTCGCTTCCGCTTCCGGGTCTCCCAGGGTCTTCGCCAGTCTCAGGGTTTGCAGAAAGATTCTTCGGGCTTCCCGGAATTCTCCCTTTCTCCAGAAGTTGATTCCGATTCGGTTCAGTGCGTTGTGATGGCCTGACCGGTCTCCCTTGTTCTGCGCGATGTCGTACGCCTCTTCCAGTATAGTGCCGGCGGTTTCCAGGTCATCGGTTTCCGTATAGCTGGTTCCAAGGAGAACCTTTGCGTGAACAAGCCCGGGGTCCAGTTCCAAAGCCTGAACAAGGAGTTTCCGGGCTCTCTCCACATCGAGATAGCTTTTCCGGTGCCAGAACTGGCTGCTGCCCTCAAGATAGAGTTCGTATGCCTTGGAACCCTCTGCGGCGCTGACCGTCCCAAGACCTTCCGGCTCTCTGCCCAGGGCTTTCAGAAGACTGTCCGCCATCTTGGTTTTGATCTGGGGCAGTTCAAGCCAGTTGTCGGACCAGCTGTCCGCCCAGAGAAGCCGTCTCCGGGCAAGGTCCTTAAGCTCAACCGACAGGTGAAAACTCCTGTCTTTGCGCCAGAGGGTTCCGGTAACCAGGTAACTGGCGTTCAGCCTCTCCGCCACCGATTCGGGTGAGCCCAGGGCATTTTGAAGCTTCATTACATCGCTCATCGGGGAAACAGAGATCATGCCAGTCCTGGTTAGATCACCCACCAGATCCGATGTGATACCGTAGGAGTAGAAAGCGTCGTTCTCGGGACCCAGGTTCGACAAAGGCATAACAGTCAGAACGGGAACAGAATCTTCATCCTGTGGCTGGGGATAATCTTCCGATGGGTCTTGGGTACCCTGGGGAAGCGGATGCCTCCGGGTTCCGGAAAGGGCGTAAAGCTCCATAAGCCTTCCCAGTCCCCTGAGTTTTCTCATTCCCAGATATCTGGTGGCCGGCGGCCTCCCCGGGCCGTAGTTCCGAAGCAGTTCGCCGGACAGACAAACCCCCCCGGGGGGTGCAAGCTTTTCCAGCCTTGAGGCTACATTCACGGTATCACCAAAGACATCCCCACCGTCTGTCACTACATTGCCCCAGTGAATTCCAACCCTGATGCGGAAGGATTCCCTGGAAAGCGATCTCTGAAGCTTCCCGGAGCAACGGACCGCAGCCGACGGAGAGCGAAAGGTTGCGAGGGTTCCGTCTCCCATCTCCTTCACAAGGCTGCCACCTCCGGAGGAGAGCAGGGAACACCAGGAGTCGCGAATCCTGTTGAGAATGGCAAGTGCATCCGACTCATTGCTCTCCATACGGGCAGTGAAGCCCACGACATCCGTAAACACAACTGCGAGCTGGTTTTTTTCAGGCAAAGATCCCCTCCTGATCCGGAAGACTGTGGTATGAATCATACTAATACCCGGGGAAGGCGGGGATTCGTGGAAACGGGGGGACCAATAAACGCAAGCGGGCTGTCCACAAATAACCGGCGGTTGCGCCTGCATCTTGAAACCAGGTTCAGGGCCGGTCAATCCAGAACCGCACTGCATTCAGGCACGCCCGAAGAAGCAGACATGCTCCGGGAAATGAAGGGCTTTATCTCTGGTCGCCAACCCGTATCCTTCCCCAAAGCGCGCGTGCCAATGCCAGCCGCCTCAGGGGGGGATCGAATTGAGCAGGAAGTCGTCCAGCCATTCCACTCCCCGATCCAGAAACCTTGCCCACCGGGCCTGGCCGGCGATCTGACACAACCCCAAACTCAGAGGTCTGAACAGGTGACAGAAAACAACAGCCGCCTTCTCTCAGTCCGGAAGGCAACGTTTCCATCCGGTTGACCGTGACGTAGCCCTTTGTGGCGCCCGCCTTGTTTCCAACATAAGTTCCCAGTCTGATCCTGTTTCCGGTGATCCGGCGGAACACCCTGATCAATAGCGGGAAAGGGTTATGGGCCATGTTCTCAACCAGGATCAGAGCCCCGCCCGGCTTCAGCACCCGCATGCACTGGTCCATTACCTCGGGAATGCAGGTCTACTGCAGAGTGCTTCGAGATATGACCAGATCGAAAACGCCATCTGGAAATGGCAGCCTTTCCGAGCAACCGCATACCAGAGACACCGGCAGCCCCATTCCCTCGCTCTGTTCCGCGGCGAAGCGAAGCCGTTCCATGTTCACATTCAGAGCAGAGGCCGAGGCACCTTCGGAAACGGCATGAATCTCGACGGCGCCATGACCGCAGCCGATATCCAGCACTTTCAGCCCTTCCAGTTCACAGAGCCAGTGGAATGCGCTCCTCATTCCTTTCCCCTCGAAAGGGGAATCGAAAAGATAAGCCCTGATTCCTGATAAACGATCATGCCGTTTCAAGGGCTTCACTGCAGATGCTGCGCTTCCACCGGATGAAGCTGTTTTCATGGTTTCGCCAGGCCGAGTTCCCTCCAGATCCATGAAGTGTCGTATCCTGACTGAACAGATGAGGGGATGCCTTCCATTCTCACGAGCAAACGAAGCAGCCTCCGGCGCATCTTCCGGTCGCGTGATGCCATCCTCGGGGAGATGTTGTTCAACGCTGGGATGGGCAAGTCCAGCCACTTGCGATAATGCTGATCCAGAAAACATCTGATGACCTCATTCTTCTCATCTTCCGGGATTACATCCTCCCCGGAGTGTTCTCCCGGACCAGTCAACTCGTCAAATTCGATAGACTCTCTTGTGGTTTCCAGCACTCTGTTTCCCAGAAGCTCCTTCAGCAATGCCTCCACCCTTTCCGCTCTGGCTGCGGAGTTCACATCCGAGCTGATCTGGTCGCCGTCCAGATGAAACGAGGCGACGAGTACATTGTCCAGGGGTGATATGTTTCGATCGCTGGGCTTGCAGTGAAGCAGAAAATGGTTCTCATACTCTTCCGATACACCGTTAACCGAAAGGAGCCTCTCCGCGACAGTCACTCCGGTACCAGGCCGCAGCCGGCATCTTACTCTGATGGGTTCCACAGGGTCTCCATCGGTGTTTACAGCCAGGGGGCCTCTGCCTTCCCGTATCACTCCATTCAGCCAGTAACTCGGGATAATGTCCCAGTGCTTGGAGAAAAATCTGTCCCATGAAAGAGATCTTGAACCTGGCGTACTCTCCCTCAGTCTTCTGCATTCGTCCGGGAAGAAATCCAAATCGCAGGGATCCGCCGGCAAAAAGGAAAGTGTGATAAGACTAAGTTCACCAACCCGGGCAATCCTGCCGAAGAAAGCCTCACCTTCCTGCAATACATCGGAAAGCATGGAATCGGATACCTTCAGCTCGTGCATGTTGAACGCATCCACGACGGAGAATGACTTTCGGGGGACAACACTCACAACTTCGTACAGGGAAAGCCCCCTTTCACGCCATGACTGCACAAAACAGTTCGCAAGCTGACTCTTGGGCAGCCCTCTCTCATTCAGGTAGCGGTCAAGAATCCTCTCTCCCCTCTTCAGTTCATAGTCTGCTATGGCTATGTCCAGAATGCAGGGCGCGAGAAAAGACCGGTTGTTTTCAAGGGCATTCCCCACTTCCTCCTCGCTGTAGCGCTCGGAGGCATTCGTAGCAACCAAATTGAGGATATCATCCAGCGCACCCTTGTAACCGGTAGAGGCATACTCGGCCAGATCATCCACGGTCTTCGATACAGCGTCCCTTGCCATGGCATAGGCCATCCTGTCCGCATTCATGCAGCAATTCTTGTACTTCCTGCCTGAACCGCACGGACACTGGTTCGACGGACCCACCCTGTCAGCAATCAAATGTCCCATCACTTGCTCCCAGATAAAGGGGTGTTCTAACGGCTTCAATTCAATCGTCTCAATGATGCGGTTTCAGAGTACCATCTGAAAGCGCACCCTCCTGCGGTCCATGAACCATACTTCATTTCCTGAATACAGAAAAAGCCCCCGGAACTTCCGTTCCGGGGGCTTCTTGCGTTTGGCCCCTGACTAGACAAAAAGAGTAACAGGACGGCTTGTTAGCGATGCCCTTGCGCTTGCAGGGGTGTTTTTGTATTGTTGTGTTACTAGTTATACAACTAGAGAACAGTGAAGGG
>Ga0334882_1002311_pt1 | contig 19857 bp, 21 predicted proteins | sample GraSluR1_MG_5_FD_207226 | JGI IMG/M metagenome (GOLD analysis project Ga0334882, IMG submission 207226) | Sludge microbial communities from methane-producing bioreactor in Wageningen University, Netherlands - Granular Sludge_15_04-R1 | ecosystem: Engineered > Bioreactor > Anaerobic >...
ATCCTGGACGAGGCACCGCCGCGGGAACTGCGCCGGCTCCGGATCGGCATCGTCGGGGCCGGCGCCGTCGGCCAGGGCTGCGCCCGGGTGTACGCAGCGCTCGGCTCGCACGTCTCGTACTGGAGCCCGCACCGGCGCCTCGACCCCGGCCTCGCCGGCTACCAGCCGTTGCCCGACCTGTTCGCGACCAGCGACGTCGTGCTGGTGGCCATCGCCCGGGGACCGGGGACCCTCGGCCTCGTCGGCCGCGACCTGCTCCGGTCCCTGCCGCGCCAAGCCCTGCTGGTCGACGTCAGCCGGGGCGGCATCGTCCGCCACGACATCGTCCTCGACCTGCTGCGCGCCGGCAGGCTCGCCGGGGCGGCGCTCGACGTCTTCGATTCCGAACCGCCGCTGCTGCCCGCGGCCTGGCGTGACTGCCCGGATCTCCTGCTCAGCCCGCACGTGGCCGGGGTGACCGGGGAGTCCATGGAGCGGACCTACCGGATCGTCCGGTCCAACGTCCGCGCCGCCCTGACGGGTGAACCCCTCACCCACGTCGTCAACTGATGTCCGTCCACCCTCGTTCCCGAAGGAGCTGTCATGAGCATCATCCTCACCACCCCGATCACCGGGCCCGCCGCCTGGACCGGGGCCGAGATCAAGGACTCGACCGAGTGGTCCCACCGGCTGTCGGCCGACGAGATCGCCGTCCTGGACTCCGCCCTCGCCGCCCTCGATGCGAGCGGGCGGACGTTCCCACACTTCACCCACGCGGACTTCCCGCTGGACGCGCTCGCGCCGCAGCTCGAGGCCTGGTCCGACCAGCTGGAGAACGGCCGCGGCTTCCTGTTGCTCCGCGGCCTGCCGGTCGAGCGCTACACCGACGAGCAGCTCCGCGCCCTCTACTTCGGCCTCGGCTTGCACCTCGGCCAGCCCGTCGGGCAGAACCCGCGCGGTGACCTGGTCGGCGAGGTGCAGGCTGTCGGTGACGCGTCCGACAAGAAGACCCGTACGTACGAGACGGACCGCTACCTGCCGTACCACTCCGACCCTTCCGACGTGGTGGGCCTGCTCTGCCTGCGGCAGGCCATGCGCGGCGGCCTCAGCAGCCTGGTCAGCGTGGCCGCACTCTACAACCGGCTGCTGGAGCGCCGCCCAGAGCTGATCGGCCTCTATTACAAGCCCTGGTTCTTTGCGCACCTGTGCGAGGACGACCCCACGCCGTCGCCGATCTTCAGCTACCACGCCGGCAAGCTGAGCTGCCGCTACCTACGCCAGTACGCCGAACTCGGCCACGAGCTGCGCGAGCTGCCGCTCTCGGCCGTGGAGATCGAGGCGCTCGACGCCTTCGACGAGGCGTTCACCGACCCGTCGCTGCGCCTGGACATGATGCTGGAGCCCGGCGACCTGCAGTTCGCCAACAACTACGCGGTGCTGCACTCCCGCACCGAGTTCGCCGACCACGAGGAGCCGCAGCTGCGCCGCCGGATGCTGCGGCTCTGGGTGAAGATGCCCAACGCCCGCGAGCTGGCCCCCGAGTTCCCCGGTCGCAACGGCTTCCCCGTGCCGATCGGCTGAACACTCCAGCGGTCCGCCGATCGGCGGATCCGCGCAGGACCCGGGTGGCCGGGGCTGACATTCCGGACGAAACGCGGCTGTTGCACCGTCGTCATGACGGCGAGCAAGGGTGGTGATGTCCCCAGCGATGAGCGTCGGCCCCGGTTCTGCCGTTGCCCGCGCCCGACATGGAGGAGGTCCCCTTGCACCGGACGGTCGACACAGCCGGCACCGACGAGCGTCCCGCGCCACCGGTCCTGGTCTGGCGACCTGAGGACGAGCCCACCCTGGCACGGGCCGTGGACCTCGCCGCCGCGGCGCTGGTCGGGGACGGTGCCGAGGTGCTTCCGCTGGACTGGGACGACCACATCCAGACCCTGCTGGGGGACTACCCGGTGCTCACGGCGTACGAGGGGTCACCCGCCGGGCCGGAACCCGCCGACCACCACGACGCACGGATCCGCCGCGACGTCTCCCGCGCCGACCTCGTCCGGCGCCTCCGCGACGGGGCCGTGGTCCTTGCCCCGGTCGTCCGCCGTCGGCCCTGGCGGGTCCTCGGGCTCCCGTCCGTCCCGGTGACCGGCATCCGGAGCGGAGACGACCTGCCGCTCGGCCTGGAAGTGATCGGCCTGCCCGGGCGGCTGGCCGACCTGGAGTCCTTCGCCGCCCGCCTCGAACACCGGGTCGCCGGCGCCGTCGTCGCCTGAGACCCACCCCCACCCCTGACACGAACACCAGAAGGAGACCACGATGACCGCGATGCTGGACCGTGGAGTGCTCCCGGTCGACCGAGGCGAGGCCCGCTCGGGCACGCCCGACCCCGTCGTCTACATCGTTGACGACGACCCGGAGCTGTGTGAATCGGTCAGCTGGCTGCTGGCCAGCATCGGCTTGGAGTCGGTGGTGCTACCCGGCGCCGACACGTTCTTGGCCGCCTACGACGGCGGGCATCCGGCCTGTTTGGTGCTCGACGTCCGGATGCCGCGGATGAGCGGGATGCAACTCCAGGAGGAACTGAACGCCGGCATGCCGTACGTCGCCATCGTCTTCGTGTCCGCCCACGGCACCATCCCGATGTCGGTGCAGACAATGCGCCTGGGGGCGGTCGATTTCCTCGAGAAGCCGTACCAGCCCCAGCTGCTGCTCGACGTGGTCCAGGAGGCCCTCCGGACGGCCGTGGACCGGTACCTGGACCACCACTGCCAGGCGGAGGTCCAGGAGAAGGTTGACGGCCTCACCCCGCGCGAGCGGGAGATCCTGCGGCTCGTGGTGGAGGGACTGCCCAGCCAGAACATCGCCCGTCGGCTGGGGATGAGCGTCAAGACCGTCGACGTGCACCGGGCCCGGATCAAGTCGAAGACCGAGTCCGACAGCATCAGCACGTTGGTCCGGGACGTCCTCCGCTTCGGGGCGACGATCCGGGACTGAGCCCGGCGTTCCTCCGGGCGGGCCGGGCCGCCATCAGGCGACGGCGAACCTGCCGTACCCACCCTGGAAGAAGATCAGCGGGGCCTGCGGGTTGGTGATGGCGAGGTCGATGACCTCACACAGGGCGATCCAGTGGTCGCCCGCCTCGACGGTGCGGGCCAGCCGTACATCGATCCAGGCCAGCGAATCCGCTAGCACCGGCGCCCCGGACGGCGACGGGTGCCAGTCCAGCCCCTCGAACTTGTCGGCCTTCCGGCCGGCGATCGTCCGCCCGATGTGCTCCTGGTGGCCGGTGAGCACGTTGATGCACATCGAGTCGCACTCCGCCAGCTGCTGGAAGGTCCGCGACGTCTTCATCGGGGAGAACGAGACCAGGGCCGGCTCCAGCGACACGGAGGCGAACGTCCCGACCACCATGGCCAGCTGTTCGCCGGCGGGGTGCACGCCGGTGACGATGGTCACGCCGGTGGGGTAGTGGCCCATCACGTCGCGGAACAGGCGCTGGTCGAACTTCACTGCGGACTCGGTCATGGTTGCTCCTCAGATCGTGGATCCGTCGGCGGACGACGCACGGAGTCGTCGGGTTGGCCCGAGCGTATGAACCGGATCGCTACAGCCACAGGCGAGAAACCTTTACTACCGCGGCCCACCGCGACCGGGCACGATGAAACAGGGGCCGGAGCCCCCGGAACGAGGAGGAATCGTGCACGACGCGTCGCAGACCATGTCCAGGACCACGAGCGCCCGCCAGGCAGTGCAGGAGGCCCTGAGCCGGGTCGACGCGGCGGAGGCCGAGGTGCACGCCTGGGTCGCGCTCTCCGACCACGCACTCGACGACGCCGACGCGGTGGACCGCCGCGCCGCCGCGCATCCCGGCACGCTGCCGCTGCGCGGGCTCGTGGTCGGGGTCAAGGACATCATCGACGTCGCCGGCCTGCCGACCCGCTGCGGCTCGGAACCGACCACCTCGCCCGCCCCCACGGCCTCGTCGGCGCCCTGCGTGCGCCGGCTGGAGGACCTCGGCGCGGTCGTGCTCGGCAAGACCGTCACCACCGAGTACGGGTACTTCGCGCCCGGCCCGACGGACAACCCGGCAGCCCCCGGCCACACTCCTGGCGGCTCCTCCAGCGGATCGGCCGCGGCGGTCGCCGCCGGTATGGTCCCGCTCGCCCTTGGCACCCAGACCGCCGGCTCCTTGACCCGCCCGGCCGCCTACTGCGGCGTCACCGGGATGGTGCTCGCCCACGGCAGCACCGACACCTCCGGGATCACCGGGCTGAGCGAGTCGCTGGACTCCCTCGGCCTGGTCACCCGTACCGTCGATGACCTGGCCGTGGTGTACGAGGCCTTCGCCGGTACGCCGGTGCGCACCGACGGGGCCAGCGACGTCGACAGCCGTACGGGCCCGCAGGTCCTCCTCTGGCGGCCCCGGCTCGCCGACCCGCTGGATCCACTGATGGAGCGCGCGCTCAAGCTGGCCGCCACGCTGCTCGCCGGATCGGGGGTCTCGGCGGCACCGCTGGAGTGGGATGACCACGTCCGCACCCTGCTGGCCGACCATCCGGTGATCATGGCCCACGAGGCCGCCCGGCAGCGGGCCGCCCTGCTCGACCGGCCCGACGACATCAGCGCCCCGCTGCGCGACCTGCTGTCCGCCGGCGCCGCCATCACCCCCGAGGAGCACCACGACGCCCGGGTCCGGCTGGACGTCTCCCGCGCCGATCTCGGCACCCTGCTGGCCGGCGGGCGGGTGGTCCTCGGGCCCGCCGCCCTCGGGCCCGCGCCGGCCGGGCTGGCCGCGACCGGCTCACCCGTGCTGAGCCGCCCCTGGCAGGCCCTCGGCCTGCCGGTGGTCACCGTCCCGGGCCTCCGGTCCGCCCACGGCCTGCCTCTCGGTCTCCAGGTCATCGGACTGCCGGGCGAGGAGGCCGCGCTGTTCGCCGTCGCCGCTCGCCTGGAGTCCCTGGTGGCCGGCGTCGTGGTGGACCGCGACGCCGACCTGCCGGCTCCCCACGCCCACTGACCTCAGAAAGGCACTGTGAATGGACCCTCGCCCGACGCACCATCACCGGATGTTCCTGACCTGCTACCGGGACACCCTCGGCTACGGGTGGCACCACGTCGACCTGTTCGTCCACGACGAGTACGGCCGGGAGGTCAACTGGGTGCACTGGGGCGTGCCCGAGGACGGCCCCGAGGCCGCCGACCGTTCGATCGCCACGGTCGAGCCCGACCTCGAGCGGGCGACCCCGTGGCAGCACGACGTTAGCGCGGCGGGCGTCGACTACTGGACCGCGGAGGCCCGCTGGCGCACGGCCTGAGCATCGTGGTTACGATCGCCACCTGGGCCGGAGTCCCCCACGACCTGCGGTTCATCCCTGCCTACCACCCGAACTGCTGGCCGTACGCGAAAGGGGCGCGGAAGGACGACCGCCACGGACGGCCCAAGGTCCGCAGGCTCACGAGGAGGCGCCGGCGGCCCTTCGTCGGGACGAGGCGCCGTGTCAGCGGGGCAGCAGTGAGTATGAGCAGTTACGGGCGAAGTTCGGGCTGGAGACTGCCGAACGTCACTGCCGGCTCGCGCAACAGGCTCATCGGTTGAACGAGCTGAAACGCGAGGGCGCTCACGGGGACTGAGCCGGCGTGGATCCGTGCTCGTGATCAGTAGTAGTCGAGCACCAGCCGGTCGGTCAGGGCGCGGGAGACGCAGACGGCCAGAGTCTCGTTGGACGCCTTCTCCGCCTTGGTCAGCACGTTGTCCCGGTGCTCCGGGGTGCCGGCCAGGACGGACATGATGCAGGTGCCGCAGATCCCCTCCTGGCAGGAGGTGTCCACGTCGCAGCCGGCCTCCTGCAGCACCTCGACGATGCTACGGTCCGCCGGGATCGCGTACGTCTCGCCCGCGAGCTCCACCTCGAAGGGCCGGTTGCCCTCGATGGTCGGCCGCTCGGCGGCCGTGAAGGCCTCCCGGTGGATCCGGTCCTCCGGCAGGGTGGCCAGCGCGATCCCGGTGACGGCGTCCATGAAGCCCTCCGGGCCGCACATGTACACGTGGCTGCCCTCGGGGAGCTCGGCGAGCGCGGCCCGGATGATCGGCCCGTGCTCGGTCCGCGGCACGCCGAGGTGGGCGTGCAGCTTCTGCGGGCACTTCTCCTCCAGCAACCCGAGGAAGGCGGCCTCCTCGGCGCTGCGAGCGAAGTAGTGCAGGTCGAAGTCCTGGCCGTGCAGGTCGAGGTAGCGCGCCATGCTGAGCATCGGCGTGATCCCGATGCCGGCCGCCATCAGCACGTGGTGGGTGGCGTCGGCGTCGATGCCCAGCAGGTTGCGCGGCTCGCTGATCCTGATCACGTCGCCGACCGCCAGGTCGTGCAACGCGGCCGACCCGCCACGGGAGTGCTCCTCCCGCTTGACCGCGACGACGAACGCGTCGGGGTCCTCGGGCGTGCTGCACAGTGAGTACTGACGGGTGATCGCCGTGGGGCCCACCACGTCCACGTAGGCTCCGGCCTGGTAGACGCCCAGGGGCCGCCCGTCGGTCCGAACGAGCCGGAACGACTTGATCGTCGGGGTCTCGTCGATGATGTCAATGACCCGTACATCGATGAGCGCTGGCATGGGAGTCCTCCTTCGGTGCGGATCGGGGCGTCAGCGGACGTACAGGCCGCCGTTGGCGTCCCAGCAGGCGCCGGTGACGAAGCCGGCCGCCTCGGAGACCAGGAGCGCCACCATGTCGGCGATGAACGCCGGGTCGCCCAGGTGGCCGACCGGGATACCGGCGACGACGGCGGCGAGCTTGTCCTCCGGGACCGTACGGCGCACCACCGGCAGGTCGTGCGGGCCGGGGGAGATGGCGTTGACGGTGACGCCGGTGGCGGCGAGCTCGCGGGCGAACACCTTCGTCAGCGTGAGGATCGCCCCCTTAGAAGCCGCGTAGTGGCCGCCGGTGGCAGTGCCACCGTTCTGGCCTGCCAGCGAGGCCATGTTGACGATCCGGCCGTGATGATTGGCGGCCATGGCCGCCCCGAACACCTGGCAGCCGAAGAACACGCTGTTGGTGTTCGTGGTGAGTACCCGGGTGAAGTCCTCGGCCGGCAGGGTCATCAGGTCTGCTGCCTGCGTCATCGCGGCGTTGTTGACCAACACGGTGGGCTCGCCCCACAGCTCCCGGACGCGGGCCAGAGCGGCCTCGAAGTCCGGCTTGCTACTGACGTCCAGCCTCATCGCGGTGGCCGCAAGCCCCTCGGGATCAAGGTCCGCCGCGAGGGTCGCGGCGGCCTGCTCGTCCAGGTCGGTCACCAGGACGCGGTGGCCGTCGCGGTGCAGGCGGCGGGTGATGTGCTCGCCCATGCCGCCGGCGGCGCCGGTCACGACGGCGATCGGCGCGGTGGGGCTCTCGCCGGCGGGGCTGGGTGCGGTGGTCGTGGTCATCTAGTCATCTCCTCAGGTGTCGGTCAGAGCAGATACCCGGACGCGTTCACCGCGTCCTCGCTGTTGAGCAGCCGGACCACCTTCAGCGCGATCCGGTCACCGTCGTCGGACAGGGTGATGGTGTGCGTCAGCTCCGCGCCGAGGATCTCGGTGGCGCCGCGCTTGTAGGCCACCAGCACCTGGGCGGAGGTCAGCGTCACCGCCGTGTCGGAGACCTCGTCCACAGTGAAGCGGGAGATCGTCCGGATCGTCCGGGCCGCGGCCACCGCGGAGGGGGAGTAGCCCTGCATCATCCGCTCCACCCGCATCCGTCGCATCCGGGCGTCGTCGTAGATCAGGTTGAGCGAGGCGGCGAAGTCTTCCGTCGCCGGGTCGATCGGGATGACGTAGATCCCGTCGTCGGTGAACAGCGTCTCCCAGGCGGGGTAGTCCTTCTCGTCGAGGGTCCGGGCCTCCCGCCAGATCAGCTCGACGGCGCGCAGCACCCGAGGATCGGCGAGGGAGTCGGCGCGGACGTCGGTCAGGCCGCGTTCAGTCATGGCTCATCATCTTCTTCCACATGGCATAGGCCCCGCGCATGCCGGTCTCATCGGTGACGTGCGAGGTGGGCCAGCCCTCGGCACTGGGGGTCTCACGGTTCAGGCCGCGGTTGACCAGGATCGGCATCGCCGGCGCGCCGGCGGCACCGAGCTGCACCCGGTCCCAGCCCTCGGCATCGTCGGGGCTACCGAAGCCGAACGGGCCCTGGAAGTGCTCGTGGATGCGCAGTCGTTCCCGGTTGACGCTCTCCGGGCCGCCGTCCATGCCGAGGGCCATGTGCCAGATCTCGGTCTCGTCGACCGAGATGGGGATGAGCACCCGGAAGAAGGAGAGCGAGAAGGACACGTTGGGGAACGTGTTGAGGTTGAATCCCGCACCGTGGATCGACCGGATGATCCGCCGGATCTGCTCGGGGGTATATTCCCCGGACGCCTCCAGTTCCTCGACCAGGTGGTTGAACCGCGGCTGGAGCGGCGCGCCGTCGTCGATGTCCAGGTCGGAGTTCTCCGGTGCCATGATCGCGATGCTGTGGCCGTTGCCGAGGTCGTGGGTCACCGCCTCGGGGTCGTTCATGAACGACATCATCTCGGCGGTCTCGGTGTCGACCGACACCATCCAGGACTTGTGCACCATCGGGAAGTGGTAACCATCGGTGGTGTTCTCCAACTGGATCTTCCAGTTCCCCTTGAACCGGAATTTGTGCACCCCGGTGACCTTCACTGGGTAGCCGTTGGTCTGCTTGAAGAACCGGTCGATCCACGGCACGGCGTCGCCGAGGAAGTCCTCGAGCGGCTCGGCGTCCAGGTTGAACGTCGCCCAGATCATCCCGGCGTACGACTCGGTGCGGAGCTTCTGCAGCGGGAAGTCGCCCTTCTCGACGACCCCCTCGTAGCCCTCCGGGTAGGGGATGCCGCGCAGCTTGCCGTCCAGGGCGTACGACCAGTTGTGGTAGGGGCAGGTGAAGCCGTTGGCTTTGCCTTTCGACTGGTCGCAGACTGTGGCGCCGCGGTGCCGGCATCGGTTCAGCAGGGTGTTGAAACCGCCCTTTCGGTCACGGTTGACGATGACGGGCTGCTGGCCGACGTACGTCGTCTTGAACGAGCCCGGCTCGGGGATCTCGCTCTCGTGGGCGACCCAGACCCACGTCGAGTAGAAGATCTTCGCCATCTCCTCGTCGAAGATCGCCGGGTCGGTGTAGAGCCGGCCGGCGACACGGTCGGTCTCGGCGAGGTCCGCGTACGTGCCGGCGAACCGGGGTGCGGTGGTCATAGGGGCTCCCTCTGGTCGGTGTCCTGGTCGATGTCGGGGTTGGCGGCGGTGTCCGTCACCCGATGAGGTGCGCCATCGCCTCGGCCGAGACGGCGGTGGCGAAGAGGCGCTGGGTGGTGAAGCGCTGCATCCGGGCGTGTGGTGCCTGGTGCTTCGTGGCGGTGAGGACGAACGCGACGCGGATCCGGGCACAGAGCAACTCGGCGCGGCCGTCGGTCCGCAGCGACAGTTGCTGCATCAGCCACTGGCCGACCGCCCGTCCCCGATCGACCAGCTCGACCTGCCCGGCCCCTACCAGATGGGCGTTGCGGACGAAGTGCTCGACCGGTGGCAGGTAGTCGCCGACCAGCGCCTGGACCGCCGCGCGGCCCTCGGCCCGGCCGAACGCGTCGGCGTACTCGGGGCCGATGCCCTCCCATACGGCGTCCTCGGTGAAGAGGGTCCCGATCTCGTCGAGGTGGGCCAGCGGGCCAGGCACGTCGCACAGGTCCATGTAGCGAGCCAGGCAGGCGGTGGCCGCTTCCTTCGCCTCCAGCCTCGCCAGCCGGGTCTCGAGGGTCGCCATCTCAGTCGGTCTTCACGTCCGACCGGATGGTCAGAGCGCGCCCGAGGCGGGCCTCGATGGTGGCGTACCGCCACAGGGCGTGCTCGCCGACCATCGTGGTGCGGAAGAGGTTGCAGGCGGCCTTCACCGTCTCCTGGTCTTTCACGTCGGCGAGGACGTAGCACGTCCAGGGCCAGCCGGCGGAGGGGCCGACCATGTGCGAGTCGTCGTCCATGTTGCCGAGGACGTGGACTCCGTCCATGTCCTCCATCTCGCGGAGCATGCCCGCGAAGGCGGTCCACACCATCCCGATCTGGCTCTTGGGAAGGTCGAAGAAGTTCTGGTTGATGCCAATGCAGAAGAGCACGCGCAGCGGTTCGTCGGTCATCGTTAGCTCCTGGGAGTCGAGAATGTCGGGTCGGTCCGGGAGGGGCGCGCGGGCCGAGTCACGGGAAGCTCGGGATGGTTGCCTGCTCGCCGAGCAGCACTGCACCGGCGGCCTCGTACGTCGCCGAGGCCAGCATCGCGTGCTGCGGCGGCACCAGGCCGTCCTGCAAGTAGCGCTGCAACGGGTGGCTGGTGTAGATCGCACCGGTGCCGGCCAGGTCGAAGGCGGCCAGTGCCACACGTCGGCCGACGTGGGCGGCGTTCGTTGCCGCCAGGCGCAGTAGTGCGGTGGTCTCGTCGCTGATCTCGATCCCCGCCTCGGCTAGCGCATACACTTCGCGGCTGGCCTCATAGAACCAGGCACGCGCCGAGCGTAGGTCGGCTTCGGCCCGGGCGAGACCGATCTGGAAGGTCGCCTGGGTGCCGCGCTTACGACCGCCCGTCACGCTGGCGCTGCGGCTGCCCACCGCGTGGATGTGATCGAGTGCCCCGCGGGCGGCACCGAGGCTCACCACGGCGAGCACCTGGGCGGCATACGCCACCATCGGGTAGCGGTTGAGCGGCTCGTCCACGTTCGAGGCGGAGCCACGGATGAAGGTGCGTTCGGTGGGGACGAAGGCGTTCGTCAGGTGCAGTTCGTTCGACCCGGTGGCGCGCATGCCGGAGACGTTCCAGTTCGGCACGATCGCGACCTCGGCGGCATCCAGGACAGCGGTCCGCGGCCGGCCCTCGGCCTCCGGGCCGCCCTTCAGCCCCACCCCGAGCAGGTCGGCGCCCATCGATCCGCTGGCGAACTGCCAGATTCCCGTGCAGCGGTAGCCGCCGGCGACCTCCTCCGCGTCCTGCATGGGAAACTGCCCGCCGGCGAAGACGACATCGGGGCCGTCGGCGTACAACTCGGCCTGGGAATCCAGTGGCAGCGAGCCGAAGTAGACCAGCGCCGAGCCGAAGCTCGCCACCCAGCCAGTCGCGGGGTCGATGGCGGAGATCTGCTCGATCCGATCGAGGAACTCGGCCGGTGGCATCGGCTCCCCGCCGAACATCCGGGGTGTCGACGCGCGGTAGATGCCGGCGCGCTTCAGCAGGTCGATGTAGTCCCGCGGGACGAAGCCCTGCTCCGTGAACTCGTCGCGGCGCTCCCGGAGGACGTCGAGGGCCTCCTGGAAGGCCTGTTCACGAGCCGGGCCCGCCGGCGCGGCCAGGTTCCGGTTGTTGCGCATCCGCAGCTCCGTTCGAGTGGGTTTCCGATGTGCTGCCAACGTACGAAGATGGCTGCCGGAGGCACTATTGGGACTTCCCCGCCGGGCCCTGAAGGAATCCCCTATTGCCGAGAGGGTTGCGCGGTCGGGGACGATGGGTGTTGCTGCCCGACGAGGAGGATCGGATGTTTCCCAGCTGCGACGACTTCGAGCAGATGGCGCTGCATGCCCGGACCGGGATCCTGGTCCACGAGGCCGCCTCGAAGAACATCCTGTGGGCCAATCCATCGGCCTGCCGGATGTTCGGCTTCACCCTCGAAGAATTGCGGCCGCTGAAGGCCCATCACATGAGTGGACGGGAGAAGGAATTCCGCCGGGAGGTCGGTGTCGCTTGGTTGCAGGATGCGGTCGACAATGGTGTCAGCCACAAGCGCTGGAAATATCGGAGCAAGGACGGCAGGGAGTTCCTTACGGATGCCCTCGCGGCATTGGTGGATTTTCGTGACGGGCCGGCGATCATGGTCCAGTTCCGGGACATCGACGCCGAGGTCGAGCTGCAGTCAGAACTCGCCCGGACCACCGACTATCTCCAACGCATCATGGCCTATGCCTCGGCCGGCATGGTGCTGCTCGATGACGGCGACCGTATCGTCGACATCTCCGATTTCGCGGCTCGTCTGTTCCACACCCCCGCCGAGACGTTGGTCGGTCGGCGCCTCTCCGAAGTGGCCGACATGGAAGGGCCGGCAGCCGGCGAGTTGCGCCTCAAGGTGGCGGGTCCGGACGGGCCGACCTGGCTGTCCGGCCAGGTGGAGGACATTGCGCACGACGGCATCGAGTCGCGGCTGCTCACCCTGCGGGACGTCACCGGCAAGGTGGAACTGGAACGGCAACAGGCCTACCAGGAGGCCAATCTCCAGTACCTGAGCCGCTACAACGCCATGGGGGACATGGCCATGGTGATTGCCCATGAGCTGGGTCAGCCGCTGGCCGCGGCCGGGAACTTCCTCTCCGGGCTGATGTCCCGGCTCGACGCGGGAACCCTGTCCACGGAGGACATCCGTTACGGGGTGCAGCGCGCGCAGCGCCAGCTCGAGCGCTCGTCCGAGATCGTGGCCAGCGTGAAGCGCTACGTCCAGCGGATCGAGAGCACCGCCGGCCGGCAGGACCTCAACGCGATCATCGCCGAGAGCCTCTACTTCGTCCGGCTGCGGGCCGCGGAACGGGGGGTGACGGTCGAGGAGCGGCTCTCCGGGGACCAGCTGCCGATCACCGGGGAGAGCGTGCTGATCGGCCAGGTGATCCTGAACTTCTGCCTCAACGCGATCGACGAGGTCTCCCGGCCGGAGAACACCGACAAGCGGATCCGGGTGACCAGCCGGCGGGAGCAGGGCCAGGCCTGCTGTGCGGTCACCGATTGGGGCCGCGGGATGGCGGCCGTCCCCGGCGACCGGCTGCTCTCCAGCGCGTTCTCCAACAAGGTCGACGGCTCCGGGATCGGCCTGGTGCTCTCCGAACGGATCGTCGAACGGCACGCCGGCACGGTCACCATCGACCGTCAGCAGCCGTCCGGCACCGTCGTGACGATGCGGCTGCCCCTGGCGGAGACCGGCCGGCCCGGCTCGCACTGAGCTAGCGCGGGTTCTCCATCGGATTGCCCAGCGCCCGGGCGAACCGTCGCAGCTCGGCGATCATCTGCTCCCGCAGCGTCGGTGTGGCATCGGTGTCCAGCAGTGTCACGCTGACCGCGAGCATGGAACTGCGGACACCGCGGGTGGGGATGGCGACCGACAGCCCGATGACATGGTCGGCGGCCTCCTGCTCGTCGACCGCCCAGCCGTTCAGCCGCACCTGGGCGAGGTCGCGGAGCAGCTGGCTGACCGTACGCCGGCTGTGCCGGGTCAGCCGCGGCAGCTCGGGGATGTCGTAGTAGAGCCGCTTCACCTCGCTGTCGTCGAGCCGGGCCAGCAGTGCCTTTCCCTGGGCCGAGGCTGATGCCGGGAACCGATCCCCGATCCCAGCGGTGAGCCGCAGCGCCGGGTGCCCCTCGTAGCGAGCCAGGCAGAGCGTGTCGATGCCGGCCAGGGCCGAGAGCCGTACGGTCTCCCCGGAGAACGGCGCCGACTCGGTGCACAGGTCGTAGAACTCCGCCACCTGGTCGAGTCGGGACAGGTACGACCCGCCCAGTTCGACGAGCCGCCGGCCGAGCGAGTAGCCCAGCTCGTCGCGGCGGATCAGGCCGCCGCTCTCCAGCGCGTTGCAGATCGTGCTGGTCGACGACTTGGGGATCCCGATGGCCCGGGCGAGGTTGCTGAGGGTCATCACGCCCTGCGGGTCGGCGGCGATGGCGTCCAGGACGGAGATCGCCCGGACGACGGCCGGTGCCGACCCCGGTGGGGCGACGTCGGTCCCACTTCTGGCAGGTGACATGGTTGCAGGAATAGGCCGACCGGGCCATCTACTCTGGAGACACCACCCTCCGGAGAGGACCACCATGGACCCCCACTCCCTGGCACAGCGCGAACGTCACGCCCTGTGCGACCTGTTCCTCGAGGCCGACCCGCACACCCCGGTGCTCTGCGAGGGCTGGGTGGCGTACGACCTCGCTGCGCACCTGTGGGTCCGCGACACCGACCCGCTGGCCGGTGTCGGTATCGCGGTGCCGGCGCTGCTCGGGTGGCTCACCGACGCCCGGATCGCCCGGGCCCGGCGGCTGCACACCTATCCGGACCTGGTCGCCCGGGTCCGCAAGGGGCCCCCGGCGCTGTTGCGGCCGGCGGACGAGCTGATCAACACGCTGGAATACCTCATCCACCACGAGGACCTGCGCCGCGGCGAGAGTTTCGACGTCCCGGGGCGGGAACAGACCGAGGCCGACGACGCCGAGATCATGTCCCGGCTGGTCGGCCTGGCCCGGCTCCAACTGCGGTCGCGGCAGGTCCGCACCGTCTTGTTGGACGAGCGCAGCGGTCGGCAGATCGTGGTGGGCAAGGGCCCCGAGCTGGTGACGGTCACCGGCCGCCCCACCGAGCTGGCGCTGTACGCCTTCGGCCGGGCCCGCGCCGCCCACCTCCGCGTCGAGCGGACCGTCGATTGACTCTGGCGGCAGTGGCCCCCACGGTCCTAGGGTGGCCGCATGGACGCCCGCAACGTTCTCGGCGAACCTCTCCATCCCTGCGGCACCGATCCGGTCACCGGTTTCTTCCGCGACGGCTACTGTGCCACCTCTCCGGAGGATCTCGGCGGCCACACCGTCTGCGCGCTGATGACCCGGGAGTTCCTGGAGTTCCAGCGGACCATCGGCAACAACCTGATCGACCCGGCCCCCGCCCACGGGTTCCCCGGCCTGCGTCCCGGTGACGCCTGGTGCGTCGTCGCCACTCGGTGGGTCCAGGCCTTCCGGGCCGGGATCGTGGCACCCGTCGTGCTGGCCGCCACCCACGAGGCGGTGCTGGAGTACATCTCGCTGGAGGAACTGGTGGGCTGCTCGGCCGACGTACCCGACGACATCAGCTCGATCGCGCCGGACGCCGGCTGAGCCGACGCCGGCCGAGCGACGCCGGCCGTGCCGGTGAACCGGGGCTGTCCGGTCCGGGCACACGCGCCGGACAGTCAGGCCCCCAGGGCCAGCGCGAGCACCTCGGCGCCCGGACGGGCCAACAGGTCGTGCGGTTCGACGAGGAGCTTGCTGCCCCGGATGCCGGACCCGATGACGACCTGGTCGCGCTTCAGCACCGTCGCGTCGACCAGCAGTGGCCACTCCGCCGGCAGACCGATCGGCGTGATGCCGCCGTACTCCATCCCGGTCAGCGCCACCGCCTCGTCCTGGGGCGCGAAGCTCAATTTGCGGGCGCCGAGGTGGCGGCGGACGACGCCGTTGATGTCCGCCCGGTCGGTGGAGAGCACCAGGACCGCGGCGTACGACACGAGCCCGCCGCGCTTGCCGGCGACGATGACACAGTTCGCCGAATGTGATGGTGCGGACCCGTACGTCGCACAGAACTCGGCCGTGTCCGCCAGGGTCGGGTCGATCGGGGCGACCCTCGCCGATGGATAGTCCGCGATCACCGCGGCGGTGGGGGTGGCGAGCAGTTCGAGCGGATCAGCGCCCAGGTCGGAGCCCGCCGGGGCCGCGGTGCTGGTGGGTGTCCAGGTCAGGTTTCCTTCGGCTGGGGTGGTCATGGAGCGCAGGATAGTCCGGCACCGGATCCACCCCCGGCTCCGGACCGCTCAGGACGGCGGCCCGGAGCTCGCCCGGACCACCAGCCGGGTCGGCACCAGGATCCGCCGGGTCGCCCCGGCCGGGTGCTCGGCCAGCTGTTCGATCAGCGCCGCCACCAGTTCCCGGCCGATGGTGCCGAAGTCCTGGGCCACCGTGGTCAGCGGTGGCCACAGCCACTCCGCCATCAGGTCGTCGAAGCCGACCACCGATACGTCCGCCGGCACCCGCCGGCCCGCCTCGTGCAGGGCCCGCAGCACCCCCTGGGCCATCTCGTCGTTGGCGCAGAACACCGCCGTCACCGTCGGGTCCGCCGCCAGCGTCAGGCCGGCGGCGTAGCCGGACCGGGGGGTCCAGTCGCCGCGCAGCACCGGGGGGACCGGCCGGCCGGCCTCCCGCAGGGTCTGCTCCCAGGCCGCCTCACGCGCGGTCGCCTGGACCGAACTGGTCGGGCCGGACACGTGGTGGATGGTCCGGTGGCCCAGCCCGAGCAGGTGGCCGACCGCCTGTCGGGTGCCGGCGGCCTGGTCGGTGCCGACCGCGGTGTGGCTGTCCGCGTAGCGGAAGTCACCGACCACGATCGGCACCCGGGCCGGCAGCTCCACCCGGGCCGGCTGCGGCGTCTCCAGGCTCAGCACGACCATCCCGTCGACCGACTGGCCCAGCTTGGTGAACGCGTCGAAGAAGTCCTCCGCACTGGAGGTCGGGGTGTCGATCAGCATCACCGCGTAGTCCTCGTCGCGGAGCGCCTCGATCACCGCCTCGGTGATGTGCGCCTCGCCGGTCCGGGACAGCTGGTGGCCGACCACACCGATCGTCCGGAACGACCCGTACCGCAGCGCCCGGGCCGCCCGGTTCGGCAGGTAGCCGAGCTGGCGCATCGCGGCCCGTACCCGGGCGGCGGTCTCCGGCCGGACCGACTCCTCGCCGCGGGCGACCCGGGACACGGTCTGTGACGACACCCCGGCGAGCCGGGCCACGTCCGCCATCGATACCGCCGGCCCGGACGCCGCGGGACGGCCGGCCCGCGGACCGGTCATACCCCCGCCCTCCCGGACCCGCCCTCCAGGCACAGCCCCCAGCTCACCGTGTGGGTGGCCCCGGGGGCGATCACCGCCAGGTCCTGGCCGGTGACGAACGCGTTCGCCGGGCAGGACATCGGCTCCGCCGCCACCCCGGTGCGCTCGTACCGGCCGGTCTCCGGGAAGTCACCGGTGCAGACCTGCCAGTACGCCAGCGGCGGCCGCATCCAGGCGGCGGCCGTCGAGCCGTCCGGCGCGGTGAGCCGCACCCAGGACCGCCCGTCGCGGTACGTGGCGGCGGCGAAGCCGTCGTCCAGGGACGTGCTGCCGAGCGTCCGGGCGGTGGAGAAGTCCTTCTCCGCCGGTGGCAGCTCGGTCGCCACCGGCAGCAGCCGGTCGTCGGTGCGCAGCCAGCGGCCGGCGTCCACCCGGAGGATGCAGTCGTCGACCCGGGCCCGGCCCGGCGACAGCCACGGGTGGAAGCCGACCCCGTACGGGGCCCGGGCCTCGCCGGTGTTGGCGGCGGTCAGCCGTACGGTCAGGCCGTCCGCGGCGAGCCGGTAGCGCACGTGCACGTCGAGGCGGTACGGGTAGCCGGGGCGGGGGAGCAGGGTCAGCGCCAGCTCGACGTGGCTGTCGGAGTGACCGACCGGCCGCCAGTCGAGGGTGTGCACCAGGCCGTGGTTGGCGACCCGACGGTCCGGCTCGTTGATCGGCAGCTGGTGGGTGGTCCCGTCGAACCGATAGCGCCCGTCGGCGAGCCGGTTGGGCCAGGGCAACAGGATCGCGCCGTGCATCGCGGGGGGCAGCTCGTCCGCCCCGAACGGCACCACCACGTCGCGCTCGCCGACCCGGTAGGACCGCAGCGCGGCGCCGCGCTCGGTGATCACCGCCTGCTGGTCGCCGTGGCTGATGGCGAACTGGCGGCCGGTCGGGCCGGTCGGGGTCATCGGTCGCTCCTCTCTCCGCCCGCGGCGCTGCCGGCATCCAGGGCGGCGGCGTACCTGGCCAGGTCCGTCCCGTCGGGGACGGCGCGCGGAGTGCCCGGATCGGGCAGGTGGACCTCCCCGGTGGCGACGACGTCGGCGCCGAAGGTCCAGTCGCCGTCCACGGTGAGCCGATCCGCCCGCCGCAGCGACGGCGCGCCGGCGGGGAAATGCGCGTCGAAGTCGGCGATCCGCTTGTAGTGGCGGGGGTCGAGCCGCACCAGGCAGGCCCGCTCGGGCACCAGCCGGAGCCGGAAGTCGGCGCCCAGGTCGTACGCGTCGGAGCGCAGCAGCAGCAGGTCGTCGGTGGTCTTCACCGGCAGGAACCGGGCCCGTTCCACCAGCACCGGCGCCGGGTCGTCGAAGAGCTCCACCACCGCCCCCAGGGCGCACTCGATCTGGTACACCTCCGGCGAGGAGGGGTCGGTCGGGTCGACGTGCTTGCGGTTGCGGATCAGCGGCAGCCCGGGCACCCCGCCGCGGGCGGCCAGCGCATCCCGCAGCGCGACCAGGTCGAACCACAGGTTGTTGGTGTGGAAGTACGGGTGCCGGTGCTCGTCGGTGAACCAGCGCATGTCGTCGGCGGGTGTCTGCGCGGTGTCGCGCAGGATCATCCGGCCGTCGGCCTTGCGCCGGCCGAGGTGGCCGCCCTTGCGGTCGGCGGGCGTCCGCCGGCACACCTCGGGGGCGTACGGTGCGCCGCTCGCCGCGAACCAGCCGGCGAGCCGGCCGTCCGGGGCGGCGCCGAGGTTGTCGGCGTTGGAGGTGTTGGCGTAGCGGTAGCCGCGGTCGATCAGCGCATCGAGCAGGCCGGTGGTGAGCAGCGCGACGTAGATGTCGCCGTGGCCGGGCGGGCACCATTCCAGCGCGGGGTCCGCGGGCCAGTCGGCCGGCTCCAGCGAGTCGACCAGCAGCTTCGGCTCCCGGTGCTGGACGAAGTCCAGCGGCAGCCCCTCGTGGGCCAGGTCCGGGTACGCGGCCAGCGCCGCCAGCGAGTCGTCCCGGGTGCGGAAGCTGTCCATCAGCAGCAGCGGCAGGTCCACTCCGTCGGCCGCGCGGGTGTGCCGGATCTGCCCGGCGATGATGTCGAGGAAGCTCAGCCCATCGCGCACCGGCAGCAGGGACTTGGCCCGGTCCATCCCCATCGAGGTGCCCAGGCCGCCGTTGAGCTTGATCAGCACCGTACGGGACAGCGCCTCGCGCTGCTGTTCGGGGGAGACCTCCACCTCGGCGATGTCGGTGACGTCGAGCACCGGGTCGATGGTGTCCTCAGGGATCAGCCCGGTGCGGCCCTCCTCGAGCTGGGCGTAGTAGCGGGCGAACACCTCGACGGCCAGGTCGGGCAGGCCGGCCCGGCGCATCCGCTCGGTGGCGTGCCGGAGCCCCGCGGCGCTCATCGGTGCGCTCCGTCCACCCGGCCGCCCGCCGCGGAGGCCAGCGCGACGAGGAACCGCGGTGGGTTCCAGTCGCGCCGGGCGTACGCGTCGGTCACCGCGGCGGCGACCGTGTCGACCCGGTCGGTGGGGGTCAGGGCGATTGCCGAGCCGCCGAAGCCGCCGCCGGTCATCCGGGCGCCCAGTGCTCCCGCGGCCCGGGCGGTCTCCACGGCGACGTCGAGTTCCTCACAGCTCACCTCGTAGTCGTCGCGCAGCGAGGTGTGCGAGGCGTCCAGCACCGGCCCGAGGGCGTCGTAGCGGCCGGCGCGGAGCAGGTCGACGAACCGGCGGACCCGGTCGATCTCGGTGACGACGTGGCGCACCCGGCGCTGCTCGATCGGATCGGTGAGCCGGGCCAGCGTGGCCTGCGGGTCCGGCAACTGGCGCAGCGTCGGCACCCCCTCGCGGGCCGCCACCGCCTCGCAGGTGGCCCGGCGGGCGGCGTACTGTCCGTCGACCAGGGTGTGCTTGGCCCGGGTGTCGATCACCAGCAGGGCCAGCCCGACCCGGCCGAGGTCGAACGGCACCTGGTCGACGGAACCGTCCAGGGTGTCGAGCAGCAGGGCCTGGCCCTCCCGGGTGAACAGCGCCGCGGCCTGGTCCATCCCGCCGGTCGGTGCGCCGACCACCTCGTTCTCGGCCCGGACACAGGCCGCGGCCAGTGTCGCCCGCCCGGCCGGATCGCCGGCCAGGCCCAGGCTGTGGGTCTCGTCGAGGGCGAGCGCCATCGCGCACTCGATCGCCGCGGAGGAGGACAGGCCCGCGCCCCACGGCACGCAGGACACCACGGCGGCGTCGAAGCCACCCAGCCAGGCGCCCTGCTGCCCCAGCGTCCAGGCGGGCCCAGCGGCGTAGCCGAC
>Ga0334882_1002312_pt1 | contig 19857 bp, 14 predicted proteins | sample GraSluR1_MG_5_FD_207226 | JGI IMG/M metagenome (GOLD analysis project Ga0334882, IMG submission 207226) | Sludge microbial communities from methane-producing bioreactor in Wageningen University, Netherlands - Granular Sludge_15_04-R1 | ecosystem: Engineered > Bioreactor > Anaerobic >...
ATCAGCTTCATCGATTATCTTCTTTGCTGCCTTTTCTCCTTCACTTCTTATCTTATCAGCTGAAACTTTTGCTGCCCTTTCGGCAATAACACCCTTGCCCTTTGCCTCATCTTCCACCTTTTTGGCATTGGCATTTGCCTCATTCCTGACAACTTCAGCGGCTTTACGAGCTTCTGCACGGATGTTTTCAGCTTGTTTTTCTGCATCACTGATCAACTTATCTGCCTGCTCTTTGGCCTTACGACGGGCCTCCTCTTTGGCTTGGTCAACTTTTTCGTCAATCTTTTCCTTGACCTGATCTTTCACCTGATCCTTTAAACTCTGGGCAGCTTCGCCCATATCAAGTTTAATATTAGGATTGGTTGCCGTTCCGGTTACAAATAGGTTTAGCTTTACAACATCGCTTTGCCCAATGGATAAACCCTTTGCTGCTGCAAAGGCAGTAACGTTTTCCAAAGCCTGCGATGCAGGTCCAAGCTTCGAACGGGGCATCTCCAGCTTTATCTTATAGTCAATGGTTTGATCAATGCCCATGTCGCCACCAAAATTCATCTTTATTCCCGAAACCTCGGTATCGAATGGTTTGATATAAATCCTACCCTGTTTTACCTCCAGATTGGCCATAAAATCCTTTAGACGAGGATTGCTTATATCATCGTTTTTCAACAAATCGCCAATTTTGGTGAATGTTGGGGCATTCACAATGGCAATGCTTTTGCAACCCAGCATTCCCATTGCATTTATAGAATTGAGGTCAGGAGTCATTAAAGTATCAAGAATGGCATTGAGTGATAGTTTGGTTGACACATTTCCTGTAATATTCTTTACCTGTGGTGCCATGCTCTCGATCATGCTGAATGATTTGAAAGCCGAAGGAATATCAAAATTCTTGATATCCATGGCAAAGTCAATTTTTGGTTCTTCCATATTCTGAGTATTATACTCCCCAGATAGATTCATGCTTCCCTTTAGCATGTTCATACCTACATTATCCATTTGCACCTTTCCGTTGCGAATAATGATCTTTCCCTTGATATCATCAATATCAAGCTTATCGAATTTAACCCTCTTAATGTTGGATGTTAGCACGAAATCGATATTTTTTGGCACCTCAATAACCGACATTGGTATGGTATCCTGAACTTCTTCAGTTGTTTCTTCCACCTCTTCACCCATCAACTCGTTCAAATCGATAAGCGAAGAACGCAGGTTGAGAGTGCCCTTAATGGTTTCATCGTTGAAGACGAAGGGAATAAAGTTCTCTAAACGCCCGTCGAGTTGAAGATCACTGGAACCGATACGGGCATCGAATGATGCCAGCTGAACATACTTTGGGCTGAAATTCAATGTTGTTTCAACAATCCTCATTGTCTTTGGAAGGTCAGGGCTCTCAAATTCAAAGTTTACAAGTTTTAACGATCCATCTGCCTTAAATTTTTCGTATTGCTCATTCTCTATGTACGACATAAGTCCACCAAACTCCAGATTGCTCTCTAGTATTCCGGCAATGGACATGTCATCGAGGGGAATAACATCGGTGAGACTATTAAAATCGATCACGCCCACCATTGAACCGGCAACGTACATATCGCTCATGGGAGTGCGAACACTAAGAGTAACATCGAATGGGTTTCCTGCCATCTCAAGATGAAATTTCGATACATCAACAGTGGTCTTGTCCTCATTCACCCCATCGTATAAAATCTTGGTCTTGATACTTACGTTTTCAACCGATTTGGGTAAATCGGGGTATTGAAATCTGGCATTGTTAACCGCAAGATCGATACCAACGCTTGGAAGCGTTGTTTCGGTAACCGAACCCTTTACCCAGCCATTTAAGCTTAAATTTCCCGAGGTTTCAAGCCCATCAAAATCTGACATGTAGATTGCGGGCACCATTGAAAGCAAGGATTTAAACTCCGTTTTCGAGGTGGAAAAGGAAATGTCAACATCAATATCGTCAGTGGGCATTTTTACATCACCATCGAATTTTAGGGCAATTTCATTTATTGAGAAAAGGTTGTCCTTAAAGGTATAAATGCTGTTATTAAGATCTGCTCCAATTTCGGCATTAAAACCCACGGTTGCATTACGAACATAACGCAAACCATCCATAAAGAAATTGAAGTTGGCAATTGTGGTATTTATCTGCAAGTCGGTTTGGTCCAGCCCCATGTCGCCCGAAAGTGTGAAGTTGAGGTTTTCAATGGTTGCCTTCATGTCTGCCTCCCCGTCAATATAGCTAATTGTGGCGTTTCGTATCTCAAACTTCTCCAGGGCAACCCTCATGGTCATGGGTTCGCCTTCAACCTCCTCGATTGTTTCTTCCTCCTCCTGGTCGGGAAAAACAAAAATATCCCAATTAGCCTTTCCTTCAGGGGTAATCATTGCAGTCATTATCGGATTGATCAGCAAGATGGATTTAACCTGAATATTCTCCATCTTTATCACGCTCTTGATATCAACCTTCACGCTAAACTCATCAAAAGCCACCAGGGTTTGTCCTTCAAACTCATCAATTCCCACTATGCTTAAATCCATCAATCCGATATAAACATCGGGGAATCCCTTAAAAATGGAAACCTTAAAATCGCTAAACTCTACCTTAGCATTGACATTTTTGTTGATCTCCGTTTTAGCCAATTCAAGCAGTTGGGGCTTGAAAACAATGGGAATTACAATGGCTGCTCCAATGATCAGAATGATAATGATCAGAATGGATATAAAGAAAATCTTCAATACTTTTTTCATGACGACGAGGAATTAGATTCAGATTACCAAAGTTAAATCTTTTGCTTCAAAAGAAGCTGGACAATAATTGATTTTTTGGAAAATCAATTATTTATTGCTGATTATCATCCCCCTCCGATGTAAGGCTTACAAAAAGAATTCGGAGAATAAACAACATAAGAATGGGGAACAATACCGTTTGAAGAAGTCTGAAGAAAAAGTAGTTAAGGAATCCTATGTGAATTAGCGTAGCCAAACCAATGATAATGGTCATATCGAAAAGCATCAATAGCATGTTACTATTAGGCGATTTGAAGAATCTGGGAACATACTCTTGTAGATTTTCCTCATTAAAATTTCTAATAATAAAGTAAAGGCATAACGTAAAGAGCAGAGGTGAGATCACACCGAATAATACAAGTACATAAACAGATGACCATACATTGAAACTGTACAGGATCCCTCCAAAAAAAGATAACAGCAAATTGAACGAGAAACGAGGACCTGTCCCCACAAGGTTTTCGATCCAATACAGGATAATACTGTCCTTATTTTTTCCGATTTCGTCCAAAATACAATACTATTATGCAATTATAAAAGCAAAAGTAATAAATCAAAAGAAAAACACTATGCTTGAATAATAAGGTATGATAGGTAAGTAAAATATATTACTACGAAAAATGCGCCTTCCTTTCGATCGATCTTTTGTCCTGGTCCCACAATTACAAATACCAAAAGCAGAATGCTGGCAAGGCAGGTAACCAAAATATCAATGGTTGAACCTGGGTAAAAGGGCAAGGGACGAATAACGCTGGAAAGGCCTAAAACCATGAAAATATTGAATATATTTGATCCAACCACATTGCCGATGGCAATGTCCGAATTTCCTTTAAATGCTGCAACGGCAGAAGTTACCAATTCGGGAAGAGATGTGCCAATGGCAACAACAGTAAGGCCAATTAGCGCATCGGACACACCCAAGGAGCGGGCAATAGTTGTTGCCGAATCGACTATAAGAACTCCTCCACCATAAAGCCCTGCAATTCCAAGAATTACAAACATTACAGAAATGTATGTTTTTCGAACCTTAACCTCGGACGATGGCGGATTTTTATCGGCCTGCGCCGATTTGTATGTATAGAAAAAAAATATCCCGAGAAAGGTTAAGAGAATAATTCCATCTATTCTTGATAAGATTGATTCATTGGCACTATCAATCAGGCTATCGCTTCCAAGGATTAGAATGAGTATTGCTGCGAGTAAAGTGTAAGGTATTTCTACCTTAACCGTTTTACTTTGAACATAAATGGGTTTAATTAACGCAGCTATGCCTATTATCAAAAGGATATTCATGATATTGCTCCCCAAAACATTTCCTATGGCCAAACCGCTGGTTCCATTGATTGATGCTACAATGTTGACCACCAACTCAGGCATTGAAGTGCCAAATGCCACAACCGTTAGTCCAACCGTTAGTGCAGAAACCCCCAACCGAGATGCTATTGATGAAGCTCCTTCAACAAGCCCGTTGGCTCCTGCAATAAGAATTATCAAGCCTATTGACAGTAAAGCAATTTCAAGTAGCATATTTCAATAATTTGAATGAAGCAATAAAAATGAATTCTTTCATATACTTCTTTTTTTAAATGAGCGGACAATTTACAATTAACCGATTTTTCCATCGTTTCTCAAGTACAAAAAAGACTTGTAAAATTAACCCTTTTTTAATAATCCTTGGCTCATTCTTTTCAACAAACCTTTTGTTGTCGCAAAGATTTATAAATTTGTTCCCGAAACAGCAAATATTATGCTCTCAAAACGGCATGTACTAATTGTTCCATTGGCATTCCTCTTAAGCCTATTTTTTCCAAGGTGTGCCATCGTTGTATCTCCCACTGGTGGGCCAAAGGATACGATTCCTCCAATACTAGTCCGCAGCACTCCCCCCATATATTCAACAAATTTCAATCGTCAAAGGGTTACTTTAACCTTCAATGAGTTTATACAGCTCAAGGAAATAAGTCAAAAACTAATACTTTCGCCGCCACAGGAGCGTTTACCTGATTTCAGGGTTAGGGGAAAGAGCATAGAATTATCTTTCTTTGAACCTTTGTTGGATAGCACTACATATACTCTTTACTTTTCCGATGCCATAGTTGATTTAAACGAAGGAAACCCCCTGGTAAACTTCGAATTTGCATTTTCAACAGGCAATGAAATTGATTCTCTGCGATTAACAGGCAAGGTGATTGATGCATTTACCCTCGAGCCTCAAGTTGGAATTCTTGTAATGCTTTATGATAAGATAATGGATTCGATTCCATTACTTGAACGTCCAATTTACGTTACAAAAACAAATAAAGAGGGTAGTTTCTTCCTCAGCAACCTAAAAGAAAATGACTATAAGATCTTTGCCCTGAAGGATGGAAACTCCAATTACCTATTCGATCAGGTTTCAGAACCCGTTGCATTTTCCCAAGACACGATATTCAGTGCAATTTTATCGCCCCCGTTGGGCGATTCTCTTAGACAAGCAAGTGACAAATCGCTTACTCTACGATTATTTCAAGAGGAGAATAGAGCTCAATCGTTAACTGACTTTTCCAGAGTCTCAAGGCGGGGCCTGAAAGTGGGATTCTCTCGTAAACCAGAGGGTAGCGTATCGTTACTACCCATCAATTTCCCGTTAGACTCATCGGAATTGTGGTATCATTTGGAACGAGGTTCAACTGGCGATACCCTTACTTACTGGATAACCAACGATGAAATGAGTAAGGTCGACTCCTTGTTTATTCGGGTTAATTACTACAGAACTGATTCCATTCTAAACCTATTTGAGGTTAGTGATACCCTGCGATTTTTCTATTCAGACAAACAGCAACCCTCTCGAACGAGACGAAGGGAAGCGGAAGAACCCGAGAAACCTGAAACACTCCCCGTTTCATTCTCTGCATCTAAGGGCAAAGCTGTTCTCCCGCACGAACCATTAAGTTTAACTTTTAACTTGCCCCTTCTTTCGCTCAATAACGATATGATCCTTTTAGAAGATATTTCAGATAGCTTAACCATAAAATCTGAACCCAAAATCGACAGCTTGAACCCAAGGCTTTACCGGGTTGAACACCACTGGCAACATAACACAATGTATCGCTTCACTGCCCTACCAGGGGCCTTTACTGACCTCAATGGATTAACAAATGATACGCTAATCGTAAGGTTTAACGGTGTTAACCCCGATTACTTTGGAACCATTAATCTAAACCTTACAGGTGTAGTGCCCAATGTTATAGCTGAGCTACTCACCGAAAAAAGGGCTGTAGTTGATAGAAAAATTGCGGAAAAGGATGGTAAAGTTACGTTTGATTACGTTAGACCTGGGAAGTATATCATTCGATTTATTTTCGATGCCAATAAGAATGGTAAATGGGATACAGGGTGGTACTTAATGGGTATTCAACCTGAAAAGGTTGTGATGTATCAGGAGAAGGGTATTGTTACTGTTCACAACATCAGAGCAAACTGGGAGTATGATATTAACTTTAACTTGGATCAACACAAATAAAAGCCATGTCTGTACTATTAAACTTCGCCATTTTCCCAACCGATAAGGGTGATAGCGTTAGCCCTTACGTTACAAGAGTGATCCAAAAGTTAAGATCAATGGGCTTCCCCAGTCAGCTTACAGCGATGGGTACCATTGTTGAAACCGACAGTCTTGGTCAAGCTCTTTCTGTTATAAATGAGGCATACTCCGTTCTGGAAAAGGATTGCCAAAGGGTTTACGTGACTGCCAACTTAGATATAAGGAAAGGGTCTTCCAACAGAATGGTGGGTAAGGTTAAATCGGTTGAGGAAAAGATTGGCAAAACAAAATAAGGAATATTTTGATCAAAAGAATCATAATAGTTCTATTCTTCTCTCTCCCTCTGCTTGCCCTTGGGCAAGTTTACCTTGGGACACGGACTGGTTATAGCGTTTCGTCGGTTGAATTTGTACCAACACAAAAAGAAAAGTCCCTTTTCGACGATGGGTTTGAATTAGGGTTAAGCATTAAGCATTTCGACCAACAATACATTGGTTTCCAAAGCGAACTAGGTTTAGTACGAAGAGGCTACAGAAAGCCATTCGAAGACACACTAACATACAAAAGGATTAATTCTTACATTGAGCTGCCTATATTCATGCAGGTTCGGCTTGAGAATAAGGGACTTTTCATGCACTTAAATGCAGGCTGTTACGGAGCATTTCTTTTAAGTTCTGTTGAAGGGAATAATCGAACTGGAAGCTTTATAATGCAGAACTATGAGTTCAACATTCTAAGGGACAAACGCTTCGACTATGGTTTGATAGGTACATTTGGCATTGGGTATGAAACACCGTTAGGGGTTTTTCAGATAGATTTTCGCTATATATGGGGTTTGGGCGATCTTTATAATCATGATTATGAGGGCACTCCTGGACGATCTCCTTCTCGAGTTCAAAATCTTTCGTTCAGCTACTACTGGAAAATCTCCAAACAAAAATGGAAAAAGAACGCTCCTGATTAGGCTAATCAAAAAAATGATGATATATTAGACTATTTAATAAACTCATTTGCCATGCGTACTTTTATTATTATATTATCTCTTGCTTTTTGCGCTATTTCATCCATTGGGCAAACCGGATACGTTCAGGAGGGCAAAGCCTCTTTCTATGCCGATAAGTTTGACGGAAGAACCACCGCATCGGGTGAACGATACAGCCACTCCAAGAGTACCTGCGCCCATCTTTCACTTCCCTTCGGGACCCTGGTTAGGGTTACCAACCTAAGCAACGGAAGTGCGGTTGTGGTTAGGGTAAACGATCGTGGGCCCTTTGTTCCAAATCGAATTATCGATTTAAGCCGTTCTGCTGCCGAGAAGTTAGGGTTTATTGATCAGGGAATTGCAGATGTAAGAATTGAAGTTATTGATGAAAGCGGACAAGTTATTCAAACAGCAGAGTCGAAACCAAAGCCTGCAGAACCTAAACCAACCACTCAACCCAAACCCTCTGTTAGTGCAGCATCTGCTTCGCTTAGCACCTCTCAGCAGGCAAAAGCCCCTGAGGCTGCTAAGCAACCGGTACTAACCACAACACCTCAACCATCCTCAACCGATTATGAGCTGTACGAGCTAAATGTGACCCGCCAGTCACCAGGAGGTTTTACGGTTCAGATTGGAAGCTATAAGGAATTGGCAAATCTACTTCGTATAGCCGATGATCTTAAATCATCACTAAAAAAGGAGGTGAGAGTTCAAGTTGCCACAATCAATGGCGAAAAGGTTTACCGTTTAATGGTTGGCCAATTTTCAACGCGTCGCGAAGCGGAAGCTTTCAGGGAAAAAACCGCGAAGCTATATCCCGATTGTTTCGTTTTAGAATTGAAGTAGTTTGATGTGTATTCCCTACTTCTTCACATCGTAAAAACAAACTTTGGGTGAGTGTAAAACTCCCTCGGCAACGAGTTTTTTAATACTCTTGTCCACCTCTTTCTTCTCAATTCCTGTGGTTTCTGCAATCTCGGCTGCTTTCATAGGTTTTCCAGCCTTTTTGATTGTGTCTAGAACTTTGTCTTTTGGTTCCATAATTTTAAATTTTTGTTGAGCAGATATCTATTAAATTATTTGATTTCAAAACTTACTCCTTCAGCCATTGATCCAACCAACCCTTGAACTCTCTCTGCCAGAGAATGCCATTCTGCGGTTTTAGCACCCAGTGGTTCTCATCGGGGAAGAACAAAAATTTACTTGGGATGTCAAGCATTTGTGCAGCATTAAACGCTGCCATTCCCTGAGTGTAAGGAATACGAAAATCCCTCCCTCCATGAATTATTAGCATGGGAGTATCCCAGTTTTTCACAAACTTATGGGGGCTATGCTCAAAGCTCTTCATGGCAATCTTGTTGTCGGTTTCCCAGGGCGCACCGCCCATCTCCCATTGGTCGAAAAACATCTCCTCGGTGGTAAGGTACTCCATCTCGGAGTGGAAAACACCGCAATGGGCAATAAACGCCTTAAAGCGTTTGTTGTGGTTCCCAGCCATCCAGAATACGGTGTAGCCACCGTAGCTGGCACCAATGGCACCCAAACGATTTTCATCAATCCAAGGCTCCTTCTTCACCTCATCAATGGCAGCAAGTAAATCCCTCATCTCCTGACCACCATGATCCTTACTGATCTGATCTGTCCACTCCTGACCGAAGGTCAGCGTTCCACGGCGACTTGGGGCCACCACCACGTATCCATTGGATGCCATGATGGAGAAGTTCCAACGATAGCTCCAAAATTGGCTCAGGGGACTTTGCGGCCCACCCTCGCAGTAGAGCAATGCAGGATATTTCTTCGATTTGTCGAAATTGGGAGGAAGAATTACCCAGGTATGCACCATCTTTCCATCGGTCGATTTTATCCACCTGCGCTCAACGGTTGGCATGATTAGCTGGTCAAGTATCTCTTTGTTGATGAATGATACTTGTACCTCTGTTCCTGTGGTAGGATCGATACTGAAAATCTCGGCAGGTGAGGTTATGGAAACCTTGTTTCCTATTAGACTTTCGCTAGCAATGGCAAGCGAATGGTAATCGTGTAGACCCTCGGTAACGGGCTTTATCTCTTTGGTTTCCAATTCCATTTTGTAAACCTGAAAGGTTGCCTCAACACCTGCAATAAAGTACATGGCTTTGCCATCGGGTGTCCACTGAACGTTCGAAGCTGAGTAGTCGAATTCGGGGTTCATGTAGGTTTTCTCACCCGTTTTCATATCCATAACGAATAACCTATCCTTATCGGCCTCAAAACCGGCTCGCTCCATCGATAGCCATGCCATTCTATCGCCTTCGGGCGAGAAAACGGGCTGCTTATCGTAGCCCATCATTCCCTCGGTGAGGTTTTTGGTTTCGCCCGATTCGATGCTGTATAGGTAGATATCGGAGTTGGTGCTAAAGGAGAACTCCTTGCCGGTTAACTTTTTGCAGGTGTAAGCGATAGCCTTGCCACAGGGCGTCCATGCAATTTCCTCCATTCCGCCGAAGGGTTTCAGGGGTGTATCATATGGCTCATTGTGCATGATATCCTTGGCATTTAGCACTTTACCATTTGTAAAATCGGCAACGAAGATATGGCTGTAGTACCCATCCTCCCAAGTATCCCAGTGGCGGTACATAAGATCTTCTATGATCATTCCACTTGCCTTTGGTAAATCCGGATAAATATCGGCGGTGGATTTATCAACCTTTACATCGCTAATAAATAGAATTTTGTCGCTCTTGGGCGAAATGGTAAACCCGTTGATATCACCCTCGAAATTAGAGACCTTTCTACGATTCTTACCATTGATATCCATGGTCCAAATCTGTGCTGTTTCACCTTCGGTTGAGACGTAGGCAAGGGTTTTATCGCCAACCCAAGCGATGTTAAACTCGTGCGAAGGGGTCTTTGTTACCTGCTTACAATTTGAGCCATCGGCATTCATTACAAATATTTCAGAGTTGCTTCTGTTCAATTCAACAGAGTAGAATGATACGCTATAGGCTATCTTTTCGCCACTGGGCGAAACGGCTACCTCGCCTAGTCTACCAAACGACCAAAGCACTTCTGGGGTTAGCATTCCATCCTCAACCTCAATGTTAGATTGCCCAATAATGGGTTCGGCTAATTTTTGATTGGTGTTACAGGATAAAAAAATGAGACCAAGTGTTAGAATTAAAAAACTGTAGTTTTTCATAGTATTATATTTTTTGAAAATGATTTGAGGTTTATTCAAAGTCTTTTTTTTCCTGCCTTATGGGATTAGCCCAAACAATAAGTCAAATGTAACTAAAAAGTATAACTTAGGTTAACCATACTATTTGAATAGCGATGGTCCCAAGGTTTATATGGGTTTGTTTCCGGTTTAATTGAGCCAAGAAATCCATATGGATTAACCTGAAGGCGTAGGTTGGAGGATCTGAAACCAGAAATTCCTTTTTCCCTAAGCACATAATCGGTCGTTAAGAACCCTCCAGTTGCTCCTAGAGTAATTAACCACAAGGTTGCTTTTTCATTAGCATTGAAAAGAATGGCTGCTGCACCTCCAAATAGCGCACCAGATGATGCTCCTGTTACAATTAGGTTGCCCTGCTGGCGTGTATAGTCATAATTCTTTGTTCTGTATATACCACCTAATAATCCACCGGCGGCTCCCAGCATTCCTCCAAGTAAGTATGCCCTTGGATATTCACTTCCATCAACATTAAATGTATAAAGCAATGCCAAAGGGTATGTCAATCCAAGTCCTCCATAGTAGTTAACAATAGAAACATCGCCATTGGTAAACTTATTCTTTTCGTAGAGATAATTTCCCAAAAACATTCCCGCTCCCGAGAATGAAAGCATAGAAAGTGCGCCAAGATATGCGTCAAATTCAGTAGATATTAAAAGTGCTGTTGCTGCACCATAAGCATAACCCCAGGATGCTCCACTCCAAATGCTACTGGTTTGACCCCAAGTATAACCATACTTTTTGGCCAACCCATATCCCACAAAACTCTCCCCCAAACTTGCTGCAACGGTAAGCCCTAGGGTTGGTTTATACTCTAAATCGTCGCCCATGAATAACAACGATAAAGCAAGTCCGTGTGCTATGCCCATTCCTGCACCCATTGAATATGCATTTGCCATTCCATTGGTTACCACCTTGTCTCTGGTTGCAATAAGGGGGATATAGAATCCTCCACCACCAATTAAAAGATAGGATGCTATGTAAGGTTTAAATTCATCAGCACCAAGTGCTGCGGGAATTGCCCACCCATAAAAACACAGTGAGTAAGTCGCTGAGGAGACAATTAACCTACGTCGTGCTTCCTGGCTAATATCCTCTTCCCTTAACTCAATTTTACTGCTCATCAAATTAATTTCTTCGCAAATCATTTGAATTTCATCTTCGCTTATGGCTCGCTTATCTACTTGGAAAATCCCATCAACTTTATAGGTAACAATTAAAAAATGGCCATCTTCAGTTTTGGAAAGTGTGGCTTGCTGAAAATCCTTGTATGTTTTGAAATAGTTTATTTTCCTGCCTATTTCAGAATCAATAATTCTTACATTTTCACAAAATGGAACGGCTTGATCCTGAGCTTTTAAAAAACCAAATGCCAACACTAAAATAAAAATTATCAATATTTTAAATTGAATAATAACTTTTTTCATGTTTTCAATTTTTAAGTTATAAACTTTATATAATCTTTAATATAAACAAAACGGACATTTACAAATCAAACAACGCAAAATACAATTTATTAAACTAATATCGTTACTTCCTGCATTACAAGTTAAAAAATTATGTCATATACTAGTTTGCGATTAAGTTTTTGAAAATTCTGCAAAAAGTGAGGGATTTTCTAGTTTGCAATAATTGAACAATCCAATTTTTTTTAATTAAAAGCTATAAGCAAACTTATCAGAGCTCTTACATTTGAAGTCCGTACTGCTTCATCTTGTTGTATAGTGTTTTACGGTCGATGTTGAGCATCGAAGCAGCCTTGCTCTTGTTGTAACGGACCTTCTCTAAAGTAGAAAGGATTAGTTCTCTCTCGGCCATCTCCTTTAAATCTCTGAGATTTTCAGGTTGAATTTGATTTACGGAGTTATTAAATCGGCGATTTTTGCTGGCAATTATTTCCGAGGGTAAACTCTTCAAGCTAATGGTTGATCCCTGTTCAACCAACACAGCTCTTCGGATAACATTTCTCAACTCCCTGATGTTTCCTGGCCAAGGGTAGTAGTTAAAAATATCTAATACTTCGTTACTAAATCCTGATATTGATTTATTTAACTCTCTATTTGCCTGTCGTAGAAAATGGTTTGCATAAATTGGTAGATCCCTTAATCTATCACATAATGGAGCCACAAAAATGGAGAATTCATTAAGTCGATGGTATAAATCTTCGCGAAACTGGTTTCGCTTAACGGCTTCTAAAAGGTCTTCATTTGAGGCTACAATTATCCTAACATCAACCCGAATCTCTCGATTGCTACCTATGGGTTTGATCTTTCGTTCCTGAATGGCTCTTAATAAGTTGATCTGAACCTCGTACGAAAGGTTTCCTATCTCATCCAGGAAAATTGTACCTCCATTTGCCTGCTCAAATTGTCCTGTTTTATCTGAAATAGCGCCGGTGAACGATCCCTTTATATGTCCAAAAAATTCGCTCAGGGCAAGATCCTTCGATAATGCCCCGCAATCAACTGCCACAAAAGGCTTTGTGCTACGCTGACTTTCGCTGTGAATTCTACGAGCAACATACTCCTTCCCTGTACCGCTATCTCCTTGTATTATAACTGATAGGTTTGTGGGTGCTACAAGGTTAATGAATTCCTTCACTTCATGGGCATTATCGCTAACCCCCTGTATAAACTGCTTATCCTCCTTAGGGCTATGCTTTTTAATAGCACTTTCATTAATTGACCTATGGGCAAGCAAGTTTTGAATGGTTAACAGTATCTCGTCGGGGTTTATGGGTTTGGCAACGTAATCGAAGGCACCCATTTTTATGGTTTGAACAGCCATGCGAATATCGGCATAGCCAGTCATAATAATTATGCCTGTTTCCGGACGAATCGACTTAATCTCCTTAAGAATATCCAAACCAGAACCATCGGGTAGCCGATAGTCGGTAAGAATAATATCGTACTCATCCGTACGAAAAATTTTTTGCGACTCACTAACTGAAAATGCCTCTACAACCTCGTAACCCTTCTTAGACAGAAACGTTTTGAGCATGATGCAGAAACTTAAGTCATCGTCAACTACAAGTATTTTAGCCATTTGCTGCCAAGCGTATTATCTATTCCCCAATTAGCTAATATATGATTTTAATGCCACTTTGTAAAACAAAACCCGTGCAATTTTATCAAATATCGATAAAATTCGCTTTTAGCTGAGTATTTTATTAAATTTTAGGAAGTTCTAGCTTCAATCCAATCACCATTACTTTTAATCAAAGCAATAAGTTCATCTACTGCCTGAGTTTCGGGAATGTTCTTCTTTATAACCTCCTTTCTACGGTAAAGGGTAACCAATCCATGGCCTGAACCCACATAACCATAATCAGCATCGGCCATCTCGCCGGGTCCATTCACAATGCAACCCATAACACCAATCTTAAGCCCTTTCAGATGGGCTGTCTGCTCCTTTACCTTTCTTAGGGTCTCATTTAGGTTGAAAAGGGTTCTGCCACAACCTGGGCATGAGATAAATTCTGTTTTCGATATTCTCACCCTTGACGCTTGCAGAATTCCAAATGAAGTTTCTCTGATGATCTTATGTTCTACGTCTTTATAACCTGAAAGCATTATTCCATCACCCAACCCATCGAGGAAAAGAGGCCCAGCGATAGAAGCAGAAAGAAGGAGGAACGATTCAGCGCTTGAAGAATCAACACTAAATGCTAAAACCACGGGGTTCTTAATATTGTTCTCAAGAAGATAAAATATTGAATTTCGTATCGAGTGAAATTGATAGGGTATACCCCTTAATAAAAGCACTGCCTTTTTCGAGTTTTCAAGTTTATCCATCAACTCTTTGTCAACATCTTCAACGCTAGCATCAATGAAAAATGGGGTGTTTATGGTTTCTGACAGAAGGAATGTCTCCTTATTCACTAATTTGATGGCACAACATTTTTCGCTTCCCACCAAGGGTAAATCTTTAAGATTTGGAATTTGAGAAACCGATGAGCTTCCAACTAAGATGTAATCTGCCGCATTATCCGCGGCATACCATTTATTATTGACTTGCTTAAAGGTCCAGCCCCATAATTCAAGCAACTCTAAGGTAATTTCTCCTGTTTGCGATAAATCGGCAACAACAACAGGGGGATTATCTCCGCCAATTCTATTAATAGGAAACGTTTCTCTTCTGCAATATTCTAAGGGATTAATTGCTATACCATTGGGCCTAATTTGGAAATCTATTCTTTCCCAATTCTCGAAAAAATAGGCAAGGGTTTTGGCAACAGGGATCTCGTTTTCTGGCTCTTCGGTAAGCGAAACCCGAATGGTATCGCCAATGCCATCAACAAGAAGAGCACCAATGCCCACCGCTGATTTAATTCTGCCATCCTCCCCTTCTCCCGCTTCGGTTACTCCTAGGTGTAATGGGTAATTCATGCCTTCGGCTTTCATGAATTTAACAAGATAACGTGTTGCTTGAACCATTATCCTTGTATTGCTCGATTTCATGCTAACCACCAAATTATGGTAATTATGCCTTCGGCATATTCTTAAAAACTCCATTGCAGAATGGGCCATCCCTTCAGGAGTGTCTCCATATCTGTTCATAATCCTCTGCGAAAGAGAGCCATGGTTAACACCAATTCGAATGGCAACTCCATTTTTCTTGCATAGATTTAGAAGGTCCATAAAACGCTCCTCAACCCTTACCAGCTCTTGTTCATACTCCATGTCTGAAACAGAAGATGCTGATGATCTCGACTTATCCGCATAGTTTCCCGGATTGATCCTAATCTTGTCTGCATATTTTGCTGCTTCCAAGGCAACAGCCGGATTAAAATGGATATCAGCAATGATGGGCGTTCTATAGCCCCTTTGTCGAATTTGCCCCTTAATCAAGCCTAAACTTTGGGCTTCCCTCTTGCCTTGAGTGGTAATTCGAATGTATTCGGCTCCGGCATCAATGGCTCTTATTGACTGTTCTACAGTTTCGTCTATGTTGTTTGTGTTGGTCGTGGTCATGGTTTGAATTCGTATGGGGTTATTGCCCCCCAATGCAGTTCCCCCAACATGAACCTCACGACTAATTTTTCTGCGGTAACCCAATATGTCGATTATATCTTCCATGCTAAATATTTATACAAAGAAAATGGATTCATGGGAGTAATTGAAATTTATACTAGTGTTTTTAAAAAACTATCCATATTTTAAACTCTTGTAAAAAGAAAATCATTAAGTTTGCTTAAAATCATTCAATTAAATCCTTCCATTATGAAACAAATCATTGTTCCCATCGATTTTTCAGAAGAATCGTTTAATGGGTTGAAATTAGCAATCATATTTGCCAATCAATTTAAGGCAAACATACAAATGGTTTACGTTCAAAAACCAACCAATGAGATTGGACGATTAGATTTACAGGAAGAACACAAACAGGTAGAAATAGCCTTTGAAAAGATTGTAAAGGAACATGGCTCAAAACTTCACGATCCCACAAGAATAGAATTTCATATTAAAAAAGGCAAGATATACCAAGAGGTAATCAATCAGGCCGAAGCTTTTGAAAACTCTGCAATTAATCTTTCAACCCATGGGGCTTCAGGATTTGAAGAGCTGTTCATTGGGAGCAATGCACTGAAAATTATTTCAGCCTCAGATATCCCGGTATTCACAGTTCATCATGGAGCAGCAGTAAGAAATATTGAAACCATTGTTTTACCCATCGACACATCAATAGAAACCCGCCAGAAAGCATCATACACCGCATTAATCGCAAAGGCTTTCGATGCCGAAGTTCATGTTCTTGGGGTTAGTTCTTCGGGTAGCAATGAGGCAGAGCATAAAGTTACTGCATACTCAAATCAGGTATGCGAATACTTTACAGAGCATGGTGTAAAGCATAAAACAATTAAAAGAACAGGAAAAGGAATAACAAATACTGTTATTGATTATGCTACTGAGGTTAGAGCTGATCTGATTAGCATCATGTCAGAGAAAAGCGGATCTCTGAGTGATTTCGTACTGGGCACGAATGCCCAACAGATACTTAGCAAATCTCCTGTTCCTGTTCTTAGCATTACGCCCAAGGAAACATCAGTAAAGGGTAGCTTTAGCACTAGCGGTGGTTAAGATTAAATAATTCAATTTTTATATGAGGGCAGTAATGCCCTTTTTTTTTCAATAGTTTAAAAACAATAGCCCTTATATGTTGTTTCATCAAAATATATCTAACATTCATCTAATTATTAGTTCTTTCAAAAAACATAATAACTTTTTATTTGTATATTTAATGTTTAATACGTTTTTGATTTTAAAACAGTTTAACAATTCTTGCTTGATAAAGCGATGAAGAGGATTACAAAGCAGCATAGTATAGAGATGGTAAAAGAGCAGGTGATAAACACCTCGCTTGTTGTGGCCACTGCATTTGGAGGATTAGCATTTTTTTCGAGTTTTGTTTCAAGGTATTTCAGTACAGGCTTCAACTTTTCTATTGTATTTGAATCTATTGTTTTTCTAGTTCTTATTGGGGTAACCATACGAAGGAAATCTATAGTCAATACCATCAAGGCATACATAATGGTATCGCTGCTAATATTTTTCTCCTTAAGCGATGCCTACTTCTACGGATTGCTCTCCTCAACAAGAGCCTACTTAGTTTTGGTCCCTTTGTATGCAATCATATATTTCCCCTTTGTTCGCAGCCTCATTGTATATCTCGTTACCATAACAGGCTTTATAATTATTGGATTCCACCATAGCAGGGGAATAATAATACTCCCAACAGGCTATGAACCAAGTCTATACATGCTTAGATTCTATCCTTGGATTATAAATGCAATTCATATTTCGGCTGTTGGCCTTGTTATTCTTTATGTTACCCGAAGGTTCTTTTTCTCTTTTTCTGAATTAGTAGTTGATCTCCAGGAGCAAAATAAAATTATAACAGAAAACGAAAGAAACTACAGAGAGATTTTCAACTCAACCAACGAGGCAATTTTTATTCACAATGCATCTGATGGTAAAATATTCGATGTGAACGAAGTAATGCTTAAGATGTATGGTTTTGACAGCAAGGATGAAGCGCTTGCGGTTTCAGTAAAAGATATCAGCGCAAAAAATGATGCTGAAACTCAAGAAAAAGTTCAAATGCTTATTCGTAAGGCTGTTGAGGATGGTCCGCAGGTTTTTGAGTGGCAATCGATGAAAAAAAATGGGGAGATTTTCTTCTCTGAAATATCATTGAAAAGTACTGAAATAGGAGGGCATGGAAGGGTTCTGGCGGTAGTAAGGGATATTTCTGACCGCAAGCAAATGGAGCAAAAACTTAAAGAGAGCGAAGAACAGTACCGTACCCTTGTTGAAACATCGCAGGATGGAATTTCGCTTATGGATATTAAGGGACAAATGATATTTGTGAATAGTCGAAAAGCAACAATGGTAGGTGCTAAGGATCCAATAGAACTTGTTGGACAAAATGCTTTTAATCTGCTAACGATTCAGAGCGCTGAGAAAGTTAATTCAATAATGCCAGAACTTATGCAGAAGGGCTATTTTGATGCTCTTGAAGCTGACGTGAGGAGATTAGATGGCAGTATTTTCACAGCAGAGTTTAACATTACAGTGCTACCAGACTCATTTGGGAATCCAAAGTACCTTATGGATACTATGCGTGATATAACTGAACGTAAAAAATCAGAAAAAGCGCTTAAGGAAAGCGAAGAGAGATACAGAACTATCATCGAGGCTTTCCCCGAAATTATTATGGTTAGTGACTTAGAAGGTCGAATAATTTTTGCCAACGATGCTCTCGAGCGAATCACTGGAATTACCTCCATTGATTATACAAACAGAAATCGTAAGGCCAAAATCCATCCTGATGATGTGAAATATGTAAGGAATGAAATTGAAAAATTTCTTTCCAGCAACAGTAAGCATACTCCAATTATTGAAAATAGATTTATTGATACTTGGGGCAACGAACATTGGTTTAGCGGTATAATTTCAAAAATTCATTTCGAAAACAAACTATACCTTCAAACGATATCTCGGGATATTACCGAAAAGAAATTAGCCGAAAAGGAGCTGGAAAAGTATCGAAACCATCTTGAGATGCTGGTTAAGGAGCGGACAGAAGAATTACAAGCAACCAATGAGGAGCTCTCGGCAACCAACGAAGAACTTTACAGCCAAAGGGAGGAACTTGAGACTACATTGCACAAATTACAAAATGCTCAAAGGCAATTAATTAATTCAGAAAAAATGGCATCCTTGGGTGTTCTTGCCGCTGGTGTTGCCCATGAAATAAACAATCCCCTTAATTTCATTCATGGCGGAGTTACTGCCATTGAAACTTTTATTAAAGAAAACTTATCGGATAAACTGGATGATTTAACTCCTCTTGTTGAGATTGTGAATACAGGTGTTGAACTAGCCTCCAGTATTGTATCGAGTCTTAATCACTACAGTCGTAGGGATGATTTTAAGATTCAACAATGCGATATTCACAAAATCATTGACAATTGCCTTTTAATACTTAATAATAAGCTAAAGAACAAAGTTAGGGTAGAGAAAGATTTCTATGCTGGTTTTTTTATACTTAATTGCAACGAGGGTAAAATACATCAGGCTCTTCTCAACATCCTGAGCAACTCCATTGATGCCATTGCCGATAAAGGAACAATATCCATTAGCACAGAGGTATTAGAAAAAACTTTTACTCTAAGCATATCGGATGATGGGTGTGGAATTAGCAATGAGAACTTATCAAAGGTAACCGATCCATTTTTCACAACTAAGGATCCGGGTAAAGGTACAGGATTAGGGTTGTCGATTTCACAAAATATCATTGAAGAGCATCGGGGAACGCTTGATATCCAATCGGTGTTTGGAAAGGGGACGCAAGTCATTATTAAACTCCCACTTGCCTAAAATTTTCCTTATATTAGTATGATTAAAAAATGCAAAAATGCTTAGGGTAGTATATGCTATATCTTTAATATCATTGATTCTTTCTTCAAGTCCACTCTATGCTTTTATTCCAAATGGGGTCAAAACTATTAAGGATACCATTTCTTATTGCGATAGTTTAAAGTGCAGGTTGGACACCATAAACCTAATGATCAATAAGGATGTTAAGCAAGCCATTATATTGGCAAAAGAAGTATTGAATGAGGTTGAGATAATAAATGACAGCCAATTAATTGCAGAAAGTAACCTTACTCTTGGAAGGGGATTTAATTATTTAGGAGCAAATGCAGAAGCACTGGATTATTTATCTAAAGCTCTAACCTGATTAATTCATAAACTCAAATTTCGGTATATTTTTTTCAAATAAAGAACCACTTCATTTCATTTTGCGAGAATTTTACATCAAAATTTAAGGGAAAACCGAAAA
>Ga0334882_1002320_pt1 | contig 19833 bp, 14 predicted proteins | sample GraSluR1_MG_5_FD_207226 | JGI IMG/M metagenome (GOLD analysis project Ga0334882, IMG submission 207226) | Sludge microbial communities from methane-producing bioreactor in Wageningen University, Netherlands - Granular Sludge_15_04-R1 | ecosystem: Engineered > Bioreactor > Anaerobic >...
AGTGATAAAATTGCTGTCAGGGGGAAAGTAGAATACAGTAACATGATCAGATATCCCGGGACTCTCTTTTCACCCGGGATAATGGGATGGTATTCCTTTGTTCCCTTTATGGAATGCAAACACGGGGTTATTTCTGTAAATCATGATCTTACAGGCCATTTGTCAATTAATGGGAACATGACGGATTTTTTCCGTGGCAAAGGTTATATCGAAAAAGACTGGGGCACCTCATTCCCCGAAGCATGGATATGGATTCAGAGCAATAATTTCAGCAATGCACAAACATCATTTATGCTCTCTGTGGCTAAAATCCCCTGGCTCGGGAAATTCTTTACAGGTTTAATATCCTTCCTGTATCTCAAAGGAAAATTTTACCTCTTCTCCACTTACAACAATTCGTCCATTTCGGATGTTAAATATGATGGGGACAGGCTGGAACTGACTCTTAATAATAAAAACCACAGACTTAGCCTCACAGCAACGAAGAATCTGTCGGGGGAACTCAGGGCTCCAGTTACAGGAAAAATGTCGCGGCACATTAAAGAGAGCATTGATTCAGAGGTGTTGATCAGGCTTTATGACAGGGAGAACGGCCTGATACTGGAAGATAGCGGGAAAAGAGCAGGTCTGGAGATAATTGAAAAAATATTTGATTACATATAAATACAAGACAGAATGGTCAGTCAGGTAAAAGGGATAAAAGCAATACTCCCGCCTCCGCCAACACATATGGTTGGCGATGGATTCAAAGTACACAATTTTTTCCCGCAGCTAAGTATTATCGGTGAAGACGGGATGAGCCCCTTCTTTCTCCTTGATTATAACTCGAAATGGATTATTCCCCCTTCGGAGAGGCCAAGGGGTGTGGGTGTTCATCCGCACAGAGGTATTGAGACTGTTACACTTGCTTATCACGGCAGAATTGCTCATCACGACAGTGCAGGAAACAGCGGGGTAATAGGTGAGGGCGATGTTCAGTGGATGACTGCCGGTGGAGCAGTCCTCCACAAGGAGTACCACGAGAAGGAATTCAGCAGGAAAGGAGGATTATTCCAGATGGTACAGTTGTGGATAAATCTGCCCGCAAAATTCAAGATGACACCTGCCAAATACCAGGCTATTGAGAATAAAGAGATGCAGGTCTTCCCGCTTGATGACAAAATAAGCCGCGTGGAACTTATAGCCGGGGAGTATAAAGGGCTTAAGGGTCCGGCATTTGCATTCTCTCCTGTTAACCTCTTCAACGCCAGACTCAAAAATGGCGGGAAAGCTGATTTTAATTTTGACAGGGAATACAATACAGGCATACTGGTTATTGAAGGCAAGATTAAAGTAAATGACAAACAGGTTGTTAAGGCCGATCATTTTGTTTATTTCGATCATAACGGCGAATTCTTTAAGCTGGAGGCAATGGAAGAATCGGTGGTGCTGATTATGAGCGGACAACCCCTTAATGAGCCAATATCATCCTACGGTCCCTTTGTTATGAATACCGACGAGGAGATAAAACAGGCCTACACTGACTATTACAACGGGAAATTCGGATTCCTCGAAGACTAGTGAAGACGGAAGACCCCCGCCTGACCGCTGACGCAGTCAGTCGGGCAGGGAAGACCGAAGACGGAAGACCGAAGACCCCCGCCTGACCGCTGACGCAGTCAGTCGGGCAGGGAAGACGGAAGACGGAAGACGGAAGATCGGAGCGAAGCGGAGATTCCGCGACAGCGGAACCGAAAATCGGAGCGAAGCTTGACGAACGAAGTGAGAAAATCCCGAGAATCGGGAGGAGATTCCGCACAAGCGGAACCGAAGCCAACTGCCTGCTGCCAACTGGTTAATGTCTTTTATCTTTTACCTTTTTTCTTGTTCTTCAGACCTTTCACGATAAGATATCCCACAAAAGCAGCTCCCAGCGCAATAAGTATCGGTACCAGGTAAGGGAAAATCTGGTCTCTGACCTCATAGAGAAAATAGCCCACCACAGCAAGGATAATGTTCCAGATACCTGCTCCTGCCACAGTGTAGATTATAAAGGGTTTAATGTTCATCCCAGCCAGCCCGGCCGGTATCGATATCAGCTGCCTGACGGCCGGCACGAGCCTCCCTATAAATGTTGAAGATTTGCCATTCTTAAGGAAATAATCCTCGGAATGTTGTACCTTCTCCCCTGACAGAAGAAGCATCCTGCCCAATGTTGAATTGGCGAACTTATATACAAGCGGCCGTCCGAGATATTTTGCCAGGTAATAATTGATAAGAGCTCCGATAAGAGCTCCGATCGTACCTGCCAGTACAACGCCGAAAATGTTAAGATCTCCCTGGGCCGCCTTATATGCTGCAAAGGGAATAACCGCTTCCGAAGGGAAAGGTATGAACGAACTCTCAATGGTCATAAGCAACGCTACCGTGAAGTAGTTCAGGTGCGTCATGTACCAGTCTAACAACGAATGAAACAGCTCCATATCAGATCACTTCCTGTAACTAAAAATCAAAACGCTCAAAGATATGGGTTCCGTCTCAAAATCTACTCTCCTTCCCTTTACTGCTACAGATTTTTTTGAGGGAAATATCAATTTTGGATTGGTAATGCTATTGAAATCATAGAGGTTCTTCGCTGTTAAAAGCTCAACATCAGCAGTTTTGGCAAGAGTAACCCCTTCAATTGCCAGATTAATTTTTTTCGCTGATTTTGACGAATTGACAAGTTTAATATAGAGCTTCCCCGCATTCTGATCAATTACGGCGCTCGCATAGATGCTGTCGGCACCGGAAAGCGGTATTCCTCCGCTCAGTGCCGGAACGACATGGGTTCCGCTGTAGTTGGAAAACAGTTTATGCACATAGTAGTTGGGAGTTCCGGCAACATTCAGGTTATCGAACCATATCAGGTCAGGCCTCCACTGCCACGCTTCCACATGGGCCAGAAGTGGAGCGTATGAAGCCATGTGCACAATATCGGCATTCCGTTCAAGACCTGTCATAAATGCAGCTTCAGCAAGGGCGCTGTACCATGAGTTACGCGATTCGGCTTCGTCAGCCTCCCTCCCGTGAGCCGCGTACTCACCGGCAAAAATCTTCGGACCGTTTCTGTCATAATTGTCATACCTTGTGGCATTGGCCAGGAACCACTCCGGACGCATGTAATAGTGTTCATCGACCAGGTCGGGCTGCAGTTTCCGCAGTTCCTGCCAGGCGTAGTCAAAATAATCGCCGGATGCATAAGGACCAGATCCCGAAACGATCATGATCTCAGGGTGTTTCTCCTTCAGGACTTTCTCAAAAATCCTGTATCTCTCAAAATATTGCTCCTCCCATTGCTCATTGCCTATTCCGATATATTTCAGGTTGAAAGGTTCAGGATGACCCATGGAAGCTCTTAACCTTCCCCACTCTGTTGTTACAGGACCATTTGCGAATGCTATCAGATCGAGTGCATCCTGGATATAGGGATCAAGCTCCTCAAGCGGGACAACCTCCGCGGCATTGAACTGGCACGACATGCCGCAGTTCAGGATTGGCAGCGGCTCTGCCCCGAGATCCTCTGCAAGTTGAAAATATTCAAAGAATCCAAGCCCGAAGGACTGAAAATAATCGGGTGTCTGCCTGTTCCTTATCTCGACGTTCCACCTGTTCATTATCATTCTCCTCTCCTCAACCGGACCAACTGTCGTTTTCCACTGGTAGCGGTTTGTAAGGTCGCGCCCTTCAACGATACAGCCACCGGGAAAACGCAGGAATCCCGGCTTCAGGTCCGCTATCATTTCCACAAGATCCCTTCTCAATCCTCCGGGCCTGCCCTTCCACGTATCCGAAGGGAAAAGCGATACCATATCAATATCAATCCTTCCCCTTCCCGAAAACATTAATCTCATTCTGGCCTTTGCTTCCGTTTCTGAAGCAGTCACAGTGATCTTATGTGTCCGCCATTCAGGCCCGAACCCTGTCAGGACTGCCTCTCCCAGAACTTTACCGTCAGGGTCGGTAAGCTCAAGCCTCATCGTTATATCAGCCTTGTCATGCACCCTGGCTTTAACAGAAAAGTTATAGTTCTCCCCCTTTCTGATACCCATGCCCCTGAATCCTTCATTCATAAGACCGAATGCTCCTTCGGGAGCATCAACAACAATATATATGTAGCGGGGATTGGATTCATCCGCCGGAGTGTAAAAAGTCGGGACAACCCTGCCATTGCCTTTTTCCCTTACCTGTCTCCAACCCATCAGCGGCAAAGAGAATTCAAAAGATCTGTTCTTTACCAGCTCTGCATAGACACCTCCGTCAGCGGCAAAGTTTATATCTTCAAAGAAGACTCCCCACATCGTGGGCTTAATATCAGCCACAGGTTTGCCTGCCAGTATCTTTATATCATGAACCGGCTGAGCTGAAACAGATAAGTACATGACTAGCATGACCCCGAGAGCGCAATATTTCTTACATATACTCCTCATAACCTCGATTTAATAATATTTTAACCCTGAAACTTTGTAACTCTGAAACCCTGAAACCATAACCTGGTATCTACCTTATCTCCAGCAGCACCACCGATTTTGAAGGTATTGTTACGTTAAGCACGTCACCCCTCTTTGCTGCCCCATCGAATGAGGACACTTTGATATTGGAAGGATTGTCAAAGGTATTGATGTCAGTAATTTCTGCCGAGGTAAGTATCTGACCTGTAACAGAATTCCATTTAATCTTATTCAATGTCCCTGATATGGAAACAGGGTTATTTGGATCAATATTGACGAGTGTTATATGGACCACACCCAATGAGTCTTTTGAGGCTGATACGTTAAGTGCCGGGAGGCTCTGGTCACCCATCACATAATCAGGACTGCTGAATTCAACGGGCAGCATCATGGCATCATGATGAACTTTATACATGTCAAACACGTGATAAGTGGGCGTAAGAATCATTTTCGGCCCCTCTGTAAGAATCAGTGCCTGCAGCACATTTACTGTCTGTGCAAGCTGAGCCATTCTTACCCTGTCGCAATGGTTATTGAATATATTAAGGGTTGATGCTGCAATTATTGCATCCCTCAGACTGTTCTGCTGGTAAAGGAACCTTGGATTGGTGCCGGGTTCGGGATCGGTCCATATACCCCATTCACCAACCACAAGAGCCACTCTCTTAAGTGAATCATATTTTGTCATAACTGCATCGTGGCCTTCAATTATTTCTCCTATTCTGAGCGCATTACGTAATGTTCCAAAGTATGTTTCCTCCGTGAAACTGGTGGCAGAAGCCTGGCTTGGTGCCTGCGCTCCCTGCTGTGGCACTCCCTGGCTGGACGGACGTCCTCTCGGTGGTCTTGTGTAATAGTGAAAATCTAATCCCCACATTCCGGCTCTTCCCCTTCCGGAGGCAAGCTCCTTCATAAGCACCTCAGTCCATTGATAATTAGCTCCGCTGGCACCGGAGGCTATCTTGCGAAGGGCTGCTCCGGGATAGCTTTTGGCAAATGTTGAATACTGCTTGTATTGGTTCACGTAATACTCGGGCGACATGTTTCCTCCACAACCCCAGTTCTCGTTCCCTATTCCCCAGTATGAGACTCTCCAGGGATCTTTCCTTCCGTTTTGCTTTCTGAGCACGGTCATAGGGCTGATACCGTCAAAATTCAGATATTCGATCCACTTTGACATCTCCTCAACGCTCCCGCTGCCTACATTTCCCACAATAAACGGTTCTGTATCAAGTAATTCACAAAGAAGAAGAAATTCATGTGTTCCGAAACTGTTATCTTCGGTTATATTGCCCCAGTTTGTATTTATCATAGTGGGTCGCTGATCGCGGGGACCAATGCCGTCGCGCCAGTGATATTCATCCGCAAAGCATCCGCCGGGCCATCTCAGATTCGGGATCTTTATCTTCTTCAATGCATCCACCAAATCAAGCCTTATCCTCTCCTGCTTTGGGACAGGCATAGCCGGATCAACCCAGTATCCATCATATATGCATCGTCCGAGGTGCTCCGAGAAATGCCCGTAAATATGACGACTTATCTGATGTTTCGATGCACCTGCATCAACCACCAGTGAGACCGGCGTCTGGGCAGCAGCTGAAAATAGTGCTGCAATAAAAATCAAAACAATCGGTATCTTCTTCATAATATCAGGTATTTATCAGTTAAAGAAAGAAAGGGATAAAATATCTTCGAATATATGACTATTAAGATATTTATCCAAATTGCCGGACTCTACTTATTATCAATGATATTTCTTACATTGCACAAAAAAGATAGTAGCTCAGACCCTTAAGAAATATACCGATGGACATTTCAAGAACCTTTGATCTCCTCGAAAGATACAGGAAGAATTTCGACAAGGAAGATGCCCTCTGTTTCAAGCACAAGGGTATCTGGTTAAAATACAGCACAGGCCAGTATATTGAATACTCCGAATATTTCAGCTTTGGTCTTTATGAGTACGGACTGAGGAAAGGTGATAAGATCATCACGGTATCGGCCAATCGTCCGGAATGGAATTTCACCGACATGGGTATGGCGATGACGGGTATTGTCCATGTACCGGTGTTCACATCACTGTCTGACCAGGAATATCGTTATATTATTGAAGATTCAGGTGCAGGAATGATACTGGTGTCCGACAGCAAATTATTCAGGATCCTGAAAGACGTGGTAACCGGTGCAGGGTTTAAGGTTAAGATCTTCACATTTGATGACGTGGAAGGTGCAGAAAACTGGATGACAATAATTGAGAAAGGGAGGAATTGCCCGGAAGAGACCCGCAAGGCAGTGGAGGCTGTGAAAAAAAGTATCGGTCAGCAAGATATTGCAACACTTATATATACATCGGGTACTACAGGCAAATCAAAGGGCGTGATGCTCGCTCACAGGAATCTTGTAAGTAATTTTCTTGCAGCAGCAGATGTCTTCAGGCTTAAGCCTTCAGATAATTACCTTAGTATCCTGCCGCTCTGCCATGTGGGAGGGAGGCTCGGCAACTACCAGACACAATACTCTGGCGCAAGTATCTATTACGCCGAGAGTATGGGCACAATTGCCGCAAATATGCAGGAGGTCAGACCCGATGGATTTGATGCCGTGCCAAGGATACTTGAGAAATTCTATAACGTTATAATCTCAAAGGGAAAGAACCTTTCGGGCATCAAGAAATTCATTTTCTTCAGTGCAGTTAATATGGGACTCAGGTATAAACCTTTTGGTGAAAACGGCTGGTTTTACAGGCAGAAGCATAAGCTTGCCGACAAACTTGTTTTCAGCAAATGGCGTGAGGCCCTTGGCGGCAACGTCAGACTTGTTGGTTGCGGAGGTGCAAGCCTTAATCCCAGGATAGAAAAGGTATTCTGGGCCGCAGGAATAAATATTATCAATATGTACGGCCTGACAGAAACCTCTCCCATTATAACCATCAACAGAAATGAAAAGGGGAAAGTAATGCTTGGTTCGGTCGGTATGCCGATAGAGGGTGTGGAGGTCAGAATAGCAGACGACGGAGAGATATTATGCAAAGGTCCGAATGTGATGGCCGGTTATTATAATGATCCCGAACTGACAGCCACAGTCTTCGATGAGGAAGGATGGTTCCATACAGGCGATATAGGTCATATGGAGGATGGCAGGTTTCTGATGGTTACCGACAGGAAGAAAGAGATCTTCAAGCTCTCAAACGGTAAATTCATAGCACCACAGGTAATTGAAAATATCTTCAAGGAGTCTCCGGCGATAGACCAGTTAATGGTAATTGGAGAACACGAAAAGTTTGCGAGTGCTCTTATCTCGCCCGATTTCAAATATTTCGAAGACTGGAAAACCACTAAAAACTTATCCTTTTCAAACAACGAGGAACTAATACAGATTCCCATGGTCCAGTCATTCTTCTCCGAAGAGGTTAACCGGTTCAACAAACGGCTTAATCCTTCCGAAAAGATCCAGAGATTCAGGCTGGTAAAGGATGAATGGAACCCGTCTTCAGGCGAATTATCCCCCACCCTGAAGCTCAGGAGACAATTCATCAACGACAAGTACAGATCTCTTATAAGCCAGGTATACATGAAATGATTCGGATGACAGAAAATATTTCTACAGGCAGATGGAATTAGTGAAAGTGACCGGCAGAAGTACGGAGAATCTTTTTCTGGATACGGCGCGTGTAATTTACAGGAACGACCCCATATGGGTATGCCCTTTGGATAATTCGGTGAGAGCGGTATTTGATCCTTTAAAAAACACATACTTCAAACACGGAGAAGCGGAAAGATGGATCCTTTATGATAGTGACAGGAAACTGATCGGAAGGGTTGCGGCTTTTATCGATTACAGGACAGCCGCTTCGTATGAACAGCCTACGGGAGGCATGGGCTTTTTCGAATGTATAAACGACAGGAAAGCGGCTTTCCTCCTTTTCGATACCGCCAGGGAGTGGCTCAAAAGCCGCGGAATGGAAGCAATGGACGGCCCGGTAAACTTTGGCGAGACAGACAAGTTCTGGGGTCTTCTCGTCAATGGATTCACCCATCCTGCATTTGAGATCGCATACAATCCCCCCTGGTACCAGAACCTTTTTGAATCGTACGGCTTTATGACCTACTATAACATGGAGGGGTTCCATCTGGATCTTACAAAGCCCCTTCCGGAAAGATTTTCTAAAATAGCTGAGTGGGTTGTGAAGAAACCGGGTTACGAATTCCGGCATTTTACATGGAAGGAGGAGGATAAACTGGTCCGTGATTTTGCAGCTGTTTTTAACGAATCCTGGGCTTCATTCAAAACAAGCTTCGAACCCCTCGAACCTGATTATATCAAACAGGTACTGAGAAAAGCCAGAGTGATACTCGACGGAGAATTCATCTGGCTCGCATACTTCGAAGGGATACCGATAGCCATCTACTTTATGCTGCCCGATGCCAACCAGATTCTCAGACATCTGAACGGTAAAATGCACCTGGTCAACATTATCAGGTTCCTCTGGTATAAGAAGAGAAAAACCATCACAAGGGCCAGAGGGATGCTCATGGGGGTTATTCCGAAATACCAGGGGCTCGGCATCGAATCGGGTTTTATTCTTAACCTTGAGAAAGCACTTAAGAGAAAACCTCATTATAAAGAACTTGAATTTACATGGGTTGGAGATTTCAATCCCAGAATGAGGAAAATATTTGTGTCTGTGGGAAGCACACCTGTTAAGAACTATAAAACCTACAGGTATCTTTTTGACAGGACCAGGGAGTTTAAAAGGTATCCTATAGGGAAAGTGTGAAGTGCGGAGTGCGGAGTCCAAACTAACAATTAATTTTATGAAATATAACGCAGTAATAATAGGTGCCGGTCTGGGTGGACTGACTGCAGGTGCGAAGCTGGCCAGGGAGGGCAGGAGAGTGCTGGTGGTGGAGCAGCACTCCAGGCCGGGAGGTTGTGCAACCACATTTAGACGCGGTGATTTTACCCTTGAGGTCGGATTGCACGAAATGGACGGGCCCTCGCCCGGCGATATGAAAACCAGGGTCTTTAATGAACTGGAAGTATTTGATAACGTCAGCTTCGTCAATGTGCCGGAGTTCTATCACTTTGTCAACGATCGTGTTAAGATTACTGTTCCTCACGATCCGGCAGAGGCTGCGAAAATACTTAAAGAAGCTTTTCCAAATGACACCGGGGGCATTGATAACTATTTTGAACGATTACTGAATCCTGTAAGAAAGAGACCGGGTGATGTGAACATTAAGGATATAAGCGTTGGCGAGTTTCTCGATTCAATAATCAGAAGCGACGATCTCAAACTTGTTCTTCTCGGTAACCTGGGCTATTTTAACGACGATCCCTACACATTATCGCTGGCATACTATTCAGCTGCCCAGGGAAGCTACTATAAAAACGGAGCCAGTTTTATAAAGGGAGGATCTCAGGTATTGTCAGATCATCTTGCCGGATTCATCAGGAAACATGGCGGAGATATAATTGTAAATCATTTTGTTACAGAAATATTCCAGGAGAACGGGAAACTGGCCGGGATAAAATTCAAAAAGAATAACAGGAGTTCTTCGGAAATAACAACAGCGTATGCAGACGAAATAATAGCCAACTGTGCCATCCCGAATTTGTCAGCCATGCTTCCGGGGGAGTTTGGGAAAAGAGTAAAAGAAGAAATCGGCACTCAGAAGCCGGGAGCATCGCTACTGTCAGTTTATTTCGGATTCGATGGTCTGCTTAAAGATATTGGCAACCGGTTTTATTCAACATTTGTTTATGACCCCTCTGTCAAAAGCCAGGCAGATATACTGAAAAATAACAGGGGGGATTTCAGAACAAGAAGCTTCACATTTGTCGACTATGGCATGATAGAATCGGAACTTGCCTCTGAAGGAAAAAGTGTCGGAGCTCTTTGTTGCATTGATTATCCCGGCGACTGGGAGAATATGACGGATAAGGAGTACAGATCTAAAAAGGAGATGGTTACCGGTATATTTATTGAAAGGCTCGGGAAGCTCATTCCGGGATTTGCAGAACTGACAGCATACCATGAAGCCGGGACATCCCTTACAATAAAAAGATACACCCTCAACACGGAGGGTGCCGTATATGGTTTTGCGCAGTTGCCAGGCAGGTCCCCGGTCAATATGTCAGACATATCCGATAACCTTCATTCTGCATCAGCATGGGGAAGAACCGGAGGCGGTTTCTCAGGTGCTATAATGGGAGGCTATCTGTGCGCATTCAACATTTTAAGAAAGAGGTGATCTTCTTCTGATGTACGGTGAATTAATCGCAGGCATCTTTCCCCGTAAGTATCAATCGGCCCTCCTGATCCTCCTCTCAACCGGCTGATCGACAGTTATCGGCACCTGCTCGACAACTGTGCTTGTGGAGTCAAGCTTTAGAGCTTTTATGTCATTAAGGCTAAGATACTTAGTTATGCTGTTAAGGGCCAGGGTGATCTTCTCCCAGTTCGAAAGTCTCATATCGCGCGGCATAATCCTTTCAATGAGTATAAACCTGAAATCGCCCGGGAATTCATGCTTCCTCAGCGAGTCGTATGAGCTGTCGAGCCTTATCTCACCTGAATTAACCAGATCTTCAATTACCTCACGGAAATAAATGTTTATACTTGGTTCGATCTTAAAACCGATATGGAAATCAACCCTGATAAGGATACCGGGGATAAGATGAGTAACCTGGTACTCAAACCTGTCAGGCTCCTCAACCCTGTTTACGTGAAGGAACCAGTATGTGTCGGCCCGTTTTGGCTGCCGGTGAAAGATCGAATAGATAACCTTCGACTCAACCTGATCGTGCCTGTTAGCTCTTATTATATAAACAAGATTCGTTGCGCTTTTTGGTACTGACTCATCACGTGAGAGGTCCCTGAAGAGTTCAATATATTTATTGAGATTCGCAAATGATATGTATCTGTTCTTAATCTTCCGGCCGAAATACCAGCCATACATGAGCAAAAAGAATATCCCCGCCAGGATTATTGTTGCCAGACCTCCCTGAATAATACGCAACAAGTATGCACTCAGGAAACTGATCTCAGCAGTAAGATAGATCATCATGAAAAGAAGCACAAGCCGGTGGTTGACTCCTTTTTTGTAGAGATAAAGCGACAGCAAAAGGGTTGTCATTATCATTGGAATGACCACCGAAAGGCCGTAAGGTATCACCATTCCTGCCGAATCCCTGAAGAAGAGAACTGCCACACTGCAGGCTATCCAGAGGAACCAGTTGATCAAAGGAATATAAACCTGTCCCTTCTGTTCGCTGGGATGAAAAACCCTGATCTTGGGCCAGAAATTAAGAGAGATCGCCTCGCTGAGAAGGGTGTAAGTGCCGCTTATCAGAGCCTGGCTGGCAATAATTGCAGTTGCGGTTGCTATCAGTATCGCAGGGATCAGAAACCAGCCCGGTATAATACCGAAAAACGGATTGATATCACCCGCTTCCTCTCCATGCATCATCATCCAGGCCCCCTGTCCGAAATAATTGATAATCAATATGAATTTTACAAGTATCCAGCTTATTTTCAGCCTCTTCTGCCCTATCTGGCCAAGATGTGAGTAGAGAAGCTCAGCTCCCGTGACACAGAGGAAGAGGGCCCCCAGCAGGATGAACCCTCCCGGATATTCTGACAGCAGCCTGACAGCATAGGCAGGATTAAGGGCTTTGATTATTTCCGGGAAATGAACCAGCTGGCAGAATCCCAGAGTAACAAGTAACAGGAACCAGATGACAATAACCGGACCGATGGTTACTTTCAGGACACCCGATCCGAACTGCTGAATAAAGAAACAGAGTGCAAATGTCATAAGGACCACAGGGATAACCGGAAACCCCTGATTAACGATCCTGAAACCCTCGATAGAAGAAGAGACGGTTATGGCAGGCATTAGAACTGCACTGGCCAGCAGTGCTCCGGCGGCAATCATGGTGAGAATGGCCAGCCACGATGATTTCTGTTTTATAAGGGCAAAAAGTGCAAAAATCCCTCCTTCACCCTTGTTACTTACCGACGAAGCAATAAATATATACTTTATTGTCGTCTGGAGCGTAAGCGTCCAGAAGATCCCTGAAAGAGATCCATAGACCAGAAGTTCGGATATGCCACTGCTTCCGGCCACGACAGCCTTCATCACATATAAGGGACTGGTGGCAAGATTCGCAAATACGATCCCGAGTGTGGTTATTGCACCTGCAAGGGTGAGGTTTTTAATGCCCAGGTCAGGGTTTGCCCTTTTCATCTCTCTGCGCACCGGTTGGTTTTGATTAATTTAAGTAACACCGGGCTAAAAAAGGTCAAATTTAACAATTAATAGAAATGAAACAAGCATTAAAAATAAACAAATAAACGTATGAAAGACCTTATTTAAAGATTAAAATAATTATATTTCACGTTGCTCAAACCAACAGGTCATGCTCAGGAAAATAGTACTGTCAGCTCTCCTGATAATTATCCCGGGCAGGATACTCTGCCAGGAGCCTGTAATCCCGGCCGGATCAGTCTCTTTGCTCTTCATGGGAGACATTATGGGACACGATTCCCAGATACAATCAGCATTTGACAGCACAACGGGTTCCTATGATTACAATGATGTTTTCGACTATATCAGGGCTGAGATATCTGAAGCCGATATAGCCATAGCGAACCTTGAGGTGACTCTTGCAGGCCCTCCCTATACAGGTTATCCCAGATTCAGCTCACCGGAGGCACTTGTAACAGCATGCCTGAACGCAGGCATCGACTGCCTCGTGACTGCAAACAATCATGCAGCTGACCGTGATACGGAGGGGATACTGAGAACAATAGAGACCCTCGACAGTACAGGAATTCTTCACACCGGAACATTCAAAAACAGTGCTGACAGGGAAGCACGTAATCCGCTTATAATAAACACAAAAGGGATATCTGTTGCCCTCCTTGCCTACACCTATGGGACAAACGGAATAAGGGTTAAGGAACCTGTTATTGTTAACGTGCTTGACAAAACCCGGATCGCCCGTGATATCAGGAAAGCAAAAGGCATGAACCCCGACCTTGTAGTACTGTACCTTCACTGGGGAACAGAATATGAATCAAACCCATCGCAGGACCAGACGGATCTTGCAGAGTACCTGTTTTCGCAGGGCGCAGATCTTATAATAGGTTCACATCCCCATGTGATCCAGAGAATGGTCTGGGCTAAAGCCGACTCTGCCGGTAAAAGCGGACTGGTTGTCTATTCACTTGGCAATTTCGTCTCAAACCAGAGAAAATCAAAAACCGATGGAGGCGCAATGGTAAGGGTGAACCTTATGAAACAGAATGATTCGTGGAGAGTACAGGATGCAGGATTCTACCTGACATGGGTTTATACCCCTTATGAGTTTAACAGAAAGAGATTTTTTATACTTCCCTGCTCCAGATTTGAGCAGCTGCCTGAATATTTCAGTAATCCCTCTGATTATGATCAGATGAGAGCCTTCACGAAGGATTCGAGAACCCTTCTCTATAATGAAAACCTGAATATTTTTGAGTATATCTTTGAAAATAATACTTGGAGGTTGTATCATTAAACATGGGCCGCCATGCGCTAAAGTTAAGCGAATAATTAGTAGCTTTGCATAAAGTTATTTACCATTATGAATTACGATTACAATACCCAGCGGAAGAAAATGGTCCTGCCCGAATACGGAAGGAATATCCAGAAAATGGTTGACCACATCAAGACAATTAAGGACAGGGATGAGAGGAACAGGGCTGCGAAGACCATTATTCAGATAATGGGTAACCTCAATCCTCACCTCCGGGATGTCGGGGATTACAAGCATAAACTCTGGGATCATCTTGCCCTCATAGCTGATTTTGATCTCGATATCGATTCCCCCTACCCACAACCGGAACAGGCTAAGTTTACAGAGAAACCGAACCAGATACCATACCAGCAGGGCAATATACGCTATCTTCATTATGGCCGTATCATAAGCCTGATGATTGAAGCAGCTGCAGATATGGAGGACGGGGAAGAGAAGGTTTATCTTACAACTCTGATAGTTAACCAGATGAAGAAGTCTTACATCACATGGAACCGGAGCCAGGTAAGCGATGAAGTAATTATCAGCGATCTTAAGTTCCTGTCGGGTGGCCGTGTTAAGATTACCGAGGGAGTCAGGATACTTGAAGCCAGGGAGCTGGTCCCTCCGGTTAAAAAAGTACAACAGCCGGTCAGGAAACACGGCAAACAGCAGGGTAAACAGTACATCAAGAAAAAAGGACATATCCGCCATTAATGGGAACATTCATTGTTCAGGGAGGAAAAAGGCTGAGCGGGGAAATAACCCCGCAGGGATCGAAGAATGAAGCCTTGCAGGTCATCTGTGCCTCTCTCCTCACACCGGAAAAGGTTACCATTTATAATATACCTGCTATCAGCGATGTCAGTAAGCTTATTGAGCTGATAAGTTCACTGGGTGTAAGAGTTGAAAGGGAATCCTCTTCGGTGATGAGTTTTGAAGCCGGTACTATCGATCTTGATTATATGCAATCACCGGAGTTCCGCAACCAGAGCATGAGCATCAGGGGATCGATAATGGTTGTGGGTCCCCTTCTTGCACGGTTTGGAAAGGCATATATTCCCAGACCCGGAGGCGACAAAATAGGACGCCGGAGGGTTGATACACACTTCACAGGATTCCGGAAACTGGGGGCGGAGGTGGAATTAGACACAGCAGACCTTTTCTTCAGGGCTGAGGCACGAAGGCTTAAAGGTTCCTGGATGCATCTCGATGAAGCATCAGTTACAGGCACCGCCAATATCATTATGGCCGCCGTGCTTGCCGTGGGAAAAACAACCATATACAATGCTGCCTGTGAACCCTACGTGCAGCAACTCTGCAGGATGCTGAACTCAATGGGGGCTAAAATAGATGGCATAGGCTCAAACCTTCTCAATATAGACGGGGTTGAATACCTTCATGGCTGTACCCATACCATCCTGCCCGATATGATTGAAACAGGCTCATTCATAGGGCTTGCTGCAATGACCGGATCAGAACTTACAATTAAAAATGTATCATACGATAACCTCGGAATAATCCCCGATTCGTTCCGGAGGCTCGGCATCAGGCTGGAAAGAAGAGGGGATGATATTTTTATACCGCATCAGGAGCATTACGAAATTGAGACCTTTATGGATGGTTCAATTATGACCGTTGCTGATGCTATCTGGCCGGGACTTACCCCCGACCTCATAAGTGTGATTCTTGTCACTGCCACACAGGCAAAGGGAGCCGTCCTTATCCATCAGAAGATGTTTGAAAGCCGCCTCTTCTTCGTTGACAAGCTGATCGACATGGGAGCACAGATCATCCTGTGCGATCCGCACAGGGCCACAGTGATAGGACTCGACAAAATGATCAGGCTGAGAGGAACCGTTATGTCGTCGCCTGATATCAGAGCCGGTGTGGCACTACTGATTGCTGCACTCTCCGCTGAAGGAACAAGCGTGATACAAAATGTCGAACAGATCGACCGGGGATACGAAAACATAGATTTGAGACTCAATGCCCTCGGTGCAAGTATAAAAAGAACGTCGTAGAGGCGTAGAGGCGCAGTGGCGCAGTTAAAACGTTACGGGCCGTTACGCTGCTACTCCTTCGCCAAGGCTTCGGACTTCGCCCGACGTAGTCGGCTTCGTCCGACGAAGTCGGAGTACAAAGTATGCCGTTGCACCTTTGTACCGTTGCACCTTTGTACCATTGCACCTTTGTACCGTTGCACCATTGTACCGTTGCACCATTTAATGACAATTTGTCAACAGGCTTAGAATGGCAGATTATTTGCTGATTATAGACAAACCAAATACAAATTCCTTGAGTGATGATATCGAAAAAACGTGCGGATCAGGAAGAGCAAAAAAGAAAGAAACATAACCAACCCACTGATAATAAAGAAACTAAAGATAAGGAGGTTACAGAAGCCGAAGAGCAGTCTGACGCCTCTGCTGTGGCGGACAAGGTAAAAAAACAGGAAGCCGCTGAAGCGGAAACGGGAGAGGCAACTGACAAAGTTATGGCGGATACTGCAAAGCTTTCAGAAAAACTGTCAGAGATGCAGGACAAATACCTGCGTTTGTCAGCTGAGTTTGACAATTACAGGAAAAGAACGCTGCGTGAGAAAATAGAACTTTCAAAATTCGCAGGAGAGAATATCCTGACAGCAATACTTCCTTTCATGGATGATTTTGAAAGGGCACTCAAACATATGGAGGTCTCCGATAACAGCAATGCTGTCAGGGAGGGGATAAATCTTATCTATCAGAAGCTTACGGAATTCCTGAAGCAGAACGGAGTTAAGGAGATTGACTGCACCAACGGCACCTTTAATGTCGACCTGCACGAAGCCGTAGGTATGGTGCCTGTCGGGGAAGATAATCAGAAAGGAAAGGTTATTGAGGTGGTGCTGAAAGGTTATTATCTGAATGATAAAGTGATCCGGCACTCAAAAGTGCTGGTTGGAGAGTAATGACCGAATGATCCTGAGAACCGGCAGGAGAATAAAACTACAGAGGGATGGAAAAGAGAGACTATTATGAGGTGCTTGGTGTATCGAAGAATGCCACAAAGGAGGAGATCAAGAAGGCTTACAGGCAACAGGCATTGAAGTATCATCCCGACAAGAATCCCGGCGACAGGAAGGCAGAAGAGAATTTCAAGGAGGCTGCCGCTGCCTACGAGGTACTGAGCAATGATGAGAAGAGGGCCAGGTACGACAGGTACGGTCATGAAGGCCTCGGAGGAATGGGGAACGGATTTGGCGGTGGAGGAATGACCGTTGAGGATATCTTTGCATCGTTCGGGGATATTTTCGGCGACGCCTTCGGCGGTTTCGGAGGCTTTGGCGCTTCAAGACGCAGTGGTGGAAGAAGGGTTAACAAGGGAAGCAATCTGAGGGTTAAGGTCAAACTCACTCTAAGGGAGATATCAACGGGTACGGAAAAAAAGATCAGGGTAAACAAATATTCACACTGCACTGCATGCGGAGGATCAGGAGCAGCAGATCCCAACAGTGTAACCAATTGTTCCACCTGCCATGGCTCGGGACATGTAACAAGGGTCACAAATACCATACTGGGACAGATGCAGACCTCCTCTGTCTGCCCCTCCTGCGGTGGTGAGGGAAAAACTATCACCAAAAAATGTTCAGCATGCTACGGTGAGGGTATTGTACAGAAAGAAGAGATAATTAAGATCAATATACCTGCCGGAGTAGGTAAAGGTATGCAGATGACACTCTCAGGAAAGGGCAACGCTGCAAGAAGAGGAGGAGTAAACGGTGATCTGCTGGTTGTAATTGACGAGGAAGATAACCCTGAACTGATAAGGGAAGGGAACGACCTTATCTATAACCTGTATGTCAGCATCCCCGATGCCATCCTGGGAAACCAGGTAGAAGTTCCCACCGTCGACAGTAAAGTCAAAATAAAAATTGAACCCGGCACCCAGCCGGGAAAAATATTGCGCCTCAGAGGAAAAGGATTACCCGAGGTCAACGGGTATGGCAGAGGCGACCTGCTGGTAAATGTGAATGTCTGGATCCCCAAGAATATCTCAAAGGATGAAATGAAGCTTATCGAACGGTTCAGAGATGCTGAATCATTCAGGCCTAAGCCCGATAAAAACGATAAGAGTTTCTTCGAAAGAATGAGGGGATATTTCGAATAATATTGCCTGAACAGCAGGAGATACATTTTTTTTATACTTTTACATTTCTTCTGAACAATATCTCTATTCACCAATGGCACTATTCGAAGCTAAAAACGTAACAAAACAGTACGGAACACAGCTGGCACTCGAAAATGTCAGCATTTCAGTTCCGGAGCAGTCGATCTACGGCCTTCTTGGTCCAAACGGAGCCGGGAAGACAACACTGATCAGGATCATCAACCAGATCACCGGGCCCGATTCCGGTGAGCTCTTCCTTGAAGGGAAAAAGCTTAAACCTTCGGATGTTACAGAAATAGGTTATCTGCCCGAAGAGAGGGGCCTCTACAAAAAAATGAAGGTAGGGGAACAGGCACTCTATTTTGCACAGCTGAAGGGACTTACCAGACACGAAGCCTTGAAAAGGCTTAAATACTGGTTCAGGAAACTTGAGATAGTCGAGTGGTGGGGCAAGAAAGTAGAAGAGCTCTCAAAGGGAATGCAGCAGAAGGTACAGTTCATCACCACCGTGCTTCACGAACCTAAGCTTCTGATATTTGACGAACCATTTACCGGTTTCGACCCCGTTAATATGAATATTATCAAAAACGAAATCCTTTTTCTGCGGGAACGGGGCGCAACGGTAATATTCTCAACTCATAACATGGGCTCTGTCGAAGAGCTGTGCGATAACATTACTCTTATCAACAAGGCCAATACAATACTCGAGGGCAGTGTTTACGAAATACGCAAACAGTGGGCTGCCAACGAGTATGACCTGGTATTTGAGGGAGATGTGAAAATGGATGGCAATGAACATTATAATATACTGAATACCCGGAATGATAACGGAAAAAGCATTATAAGGCTGAAAACAACGAGTGATATCCGGACCAACGAGATCATCAGCACGGCAACCGGATCAGGCAACCTGCTGTCGTTTAACCCGGCCCTTCCTTCAATGAATGAAATTTTCATCAGGGTCGTTGAATCCCGGAACTAACAAAAAAGCAGCAACCGAAAAAAGAAGAACCATGAACAAGATACCTGTAATCATTAAAAGGGAATATCTGACCAGAGTAAGGAAGAAATCATTTATCATCATGACCATCCTTGCTCCCGTACTTATGGCTGCCCTGATAGTTGTGCCAACAGTGGTAATGCTCAACCAGGGTCAGGATTTTAAAAAGATAGCAGTGATAGAGGATGGATCCGATCTCTTCAGGACAGCAATCCCCAACACCAAGGAGGCAGAATTCGTTTATCTCGAAGGTGTAAAACTCAATGAACTGAAAACAACATTTGAACAGGCAGGATACTACGGGATCCTCTTTATCTCGCCCGAGGTAATAAATGTTCCCAATGCCATACAGCTGATCTCCAAAAGCCAGCCCCCTATAGGCCTGCTTGAGCATATAGAGAACTCCCTCGAGAAGGAGATCGAGAGACAAAAACTTCTTACATACAATATTGAAAATCTCGATCAGATAATCAAGAAGGTCCAGACGAGAGTGTCGGTGCAGACCATCAAGATCGATGCGGCCGGAAACGTAAAGGAGACAAGCACCGGCATAGCCATGGCAATGGCCTATATAAGCGGATTTCTGATGTATATGCTCGTTTTTATCTTCGGCTCCCAGGTTATGAGAGGAGTGATAGAGGAAAAAACAAGCAG
>Ga0334882_1002321_pt1 | contig 19828 bp, 17 predicted proteins | sample GraSluR1_MG_5_FD_207226 | JGI IMG/M metagenome (GOLD analysis project Ga0334882, IMG submission 207226) | Sludge microbial communities from methane-producing bioreactor in Wageningen University, Netherlands - Granular Sludge_15_04-R1 | ecosystem: Engineered > Bioreactor > Anaerobic >...
TCGTCTTGAGCTGATTAAGTCTATTTTGTTCAAATTTATTTTCTTCATTCAAAAGGATTTGATGCAAATACATATCAAGTTGCTCAGTTAAAAATTTTTCTGCATTTTTATTAATAAAAAAATCTACCTCTGATTGTTTTTTGAAAGTTGCAAAGGCTTTTTGGAGGATTTTTTCAGGAATTTTTGTTTGTTTGATAATATCGTCTATTTTTAATTTATTGCCTCTTTCACTATAGCTCACATCAAAAACAAAAGTTTTATTGCCTTGTTTATCATTCAAAACTTCCTCACTTGATTTTTCTTCTTTGATTTCTCTAAAAGTAAAAATAAGAGCTTTCTTTTCATTGTTTTGCTTAGCCTTTAATGCTCCAACATCAAAATAAAAATTATGTTCTTGCTTGCTTTCTTCATCTTTTAAATTTACATCGATACTTTGAAACAAAATATCGCTTTTAACATAATAAAGCATATGAGTTTTCCAAAATAGCACGACATCTTTATTATCAGTATAGACTTGTTCATAAACCCTTTGCCAATTCGCCGTTTTAACAAAATAAACGCTTCCAGATTCACTAAAATATTTTTCAAAAAAAGAATAAAGTTTGTCAAAAAATTCTTCTTTAAAAGAATCTGTAATAATTTGCTCACTATCAATTTCTTTTTTAAATTGTTCTAAAATTATCTTGTAATAAGACGATTTTATTTTAAGCAAATTAACATACCCAGAATCGCCCTCAATATTTGCACCTGTGAAAATATTTTCAAGTGCTTGATAAAATTTGTTTTCGTTTATTTTAGACATAAAGTTAAATTCTTTTATAAAAATTTGTTTTAGTATAGAGTATTTTTTTCGTTTTCCATAAAGAAAATTATTAAAAACTCTGAAACAGCAAACTTAGAGTAGCATATAGTTATTAACTTTTTATTAAAAAATTTTAAATTATTCGGTTTACGCCCCCTTGACTTCTCCTCCAATACCCCTAAAATTCCCGCATAAAATCAGACTTAAATCACCATGAAGCTTATATTCGTCTCAAAAGCACATCTTCCCACACAATTCGGCGATTTTGAAATTCATGGTTTTACAGATACTGAAAACCGCGAACACATCGCAATAACAAAAGGCCTCACAAACTCAACCGACCACACCCACTCCACAAAAGGCCTCACAAACTCAACAAATCACGCCCACTCCACAAAAGGCCTCACAAACTCAACCGATCACACCCACACTACAAAAGGCCTAAACCATTCAAAAGACCCCGAACTAACAACAAAAACTAAATTCCCCCCGACCACTCCCCCACTCGTCCGAATCCATTCCGAATGTTTTACAGGAGATATACTCGGCTCACTTAAATGCGATTGTGGCGACCAACTGCAAACAGCCCTAAAACTCATCGAACAAGCAAAACTAGGCATCGTAATTTATCTTCGCCAAGAGGGCAGAGGCATCGGTTTACTCAATAAAATCAAAGCCTACAAACTCCAAGAACAAGGCCTCGACACCCTCGAAGCAAACCTCCATTTAGGCCTTCCCGCAGACGCAAGAAATTACGACATCGCCTCAGAAATCTTAAAATATTTCGGCATCACACAAATAAAACTCCTCACAAACAACCCCGACAAAATCGCCCAACTCGAAAACCAAGGCATCAAAATTATTGAACGAATCGACATCAGCACAAAACAAAACGGCCACAACAAAAAATACATCGAAACCAAAAACGAAAAATTCGGACATTTGTTCAAGTAATAAAACCTCATTGATATCAATGATTATGGTTAAATATCTAAAAAAAGATTCTTAACGCCATTTACAATGCCATTTCTATAATCATCAATGTGTTTTTTTTTATAAATAGAAATGTATGAAGGATGCTGAACTGGCATAATAGAAAATTTTCCTGCTACCACCTGATATTCAAAACCTTTCGGCAATTCTAATTTCATATCAAAAGCTTTTGATAATGATTTTATAACTACGCCACCTAAAGCAATAATAATTTGTGGACGTACCACTTCAATCAAATCATGTAAAAAAGAAAAAGAATCATCAATTTCACTTTTTAATGGATATCTAATCTTCCCCAGTTTATCCAATGGAGCAAAATTCACCAAATTCGCTTTATGATGACAATATTCAGGCATTAATTCAATAACAGAACCTATCAATCTTCCACTAACAAATTTTTCATCAAGCGGAATTAAAGAATCTTTTTGCATAGAAATCCCAACCCAAAGTAAAGATTTATTTTTACTATCCAATTTTTATAAATTATTAAAAACATACAATTAAATAATATTTATTTTTTTCATCTTTATAACACATTTATGATAAAAAAACATATCATAATAAAAAGCCTAAAATTTAAACGCTCCACTTCGCATTATGAGTGGTGGAGCAAAGGGGGATCGAACCCCTCACCTCCGCGGTGCAAACGCGGCGCTCTACCAAATGAGCTATTGCCCCATCTCTTTTCTAAAACGTTAAAATCTTACGGAATTTGAAAAAAAAAATCAAATGATTTTTTAAAAATTGAATAAATCCCCTATTACTGTTCTTAAAAATAAGCATTATCAGTTCAAACACTTTTCACCAACATAAAAACACTCCATCAAAAAAGCCATTCAAACACTTTTCACCAACATAAAAACACTCCATCAAAAAAGCTATTCAAACACTACACACCACCATAAAAACACTCCATCAAAAAAGCCATTCAAACACTACACACCACCATAAAAACACACCCCTCACCCCAAGATCTTAATACACTCTGCCGGACAAGCATCAATCGCCACATCAACTAGAGCTTTTTCCTCATCCTGAATTTCCAGTTCAAAAATTTCATTTTTAGATCCACCTTTCAATACCTTAATACCAGAAACTAAATCAGCTTTTCCATCATCAGCAACTACAAAATGATCGTTATCGATCATACTACAACCCCCACATCCGATACATTTTTGTCTATTATATTGAATTTTCGCCATAACTAAATATTTGATAAATCATTCAGGATATTATATTTAACACAAAAATAATCATTAAAAAAAATCCTTATTCAGGATTTTAATTATTTAACATTCAGAATGCAATAGAGAAAGAAAATCAAGTTTGTAAAACTGTTTAAAACAGTCTCAACCATAATACTCCTATAGAGTATTTATAAATTCCTATTAAAAGGAGGTTATCCATGCGCAGGTTCTCCTACACATGCCTTGTTACGACTTCACTCCAGTCAATGATTTCGCCTTAGGACCCCGCTAATAAGCTAAAGGTACTTCGGGCGCCCCCATCTCCCATAGTGTGACGGGCGGTGAGTACAAGACCCAGGAACATATTCACCGCAGCGTGGCTGATCTGCGGTTACTAGCGATTCCAACTTCATGAGGTCGATTGCAGACCTCAATTCGAACTAAGATTGGCTTTATAAGGATTTGCTCCGCCTTACGACATTGCCTCCCGTTGTACCAACCATTGTAGCATCTTTGCAGCCCTAGGTATAAGGGCCATGCTGATCTGACGTCATCCATACCTTCCTCCGACTTTGAATCGGCAGTCTCTTATGAAAATTACAACATAAGACATGGGTTGCGCTCGTTTACGGACTTAACCGAACACCTCAAGGCACGAGCTGACGACGACCATGCAGCACCTGTCTTAGAGTTCCCGAAGGCACTCTATCGTTTCCGACAGATTCTCTAGATGTCAAACCTAGGTGAGGTTCCCCGCTTATAATCGAATTAAGCAAGATGCTCCACCGCTTGTGTGGGTCCCCGTCTATTCCTTTGAGTTTTAATCTTGCGACCGTACTACTCAGGCGGGATACTTAATGCGTTAGCGTCGGCACTGAAGGGGTTGAGTCCTCCAATACCTAGTATCCATCGTTTACGGCGTAGACTACCAGGGTATCTAATCCTGTTCGCTACCTACGCTTTCGTCCATGAGTGTCAGCAATTTCCCAGTGCGCTGTCTTCACTTTTGGTGTTCCTCTGTGTATCTACGGATTTAACCCCTACTCACAGAATTCCACGCACCTCTGAAATGCTCTAGTCTACCAGTATCAAACACTTTACTTGGGTTGGGCCCAAGCCTTTAACATTTGACTTAATAAACCACCTGCGGACGCTTTACGCCCAATAATTCCGGGTAACGCTTGCACCCTCCGTATTACCGCGGCTGCTGGCACGGAGTTAGCCGGTGCTTATTCCTAAGGTACCGTCATAATTCTTCCCTCAGAAAAGAACTTTACAATCTTTCGACATTCATCGTTCACGCGGTATTGCTCCATCAGGCTTTCGCCCATTGTGGAAGATTCCCTACTGCTGCCTCCCGTAGGAGTATGGGCCGTGTCTCAGTCCCATTGTGGCTGATCGTCCTCTCAGACCAGCTACCCGTCATCGCCTTGGTAAGCACTTACCTCACCAACTAGCTGATAGGCCGCAGGCCCCTCTCGAACCGAAAAATCTTTACCCTTTCGGGACTATCCGGTATTAGCACACCGTTAGGCATGTTATCCCTGAGTTCGAGGCAGGTACCAACGTATTACTCACCCGTTCGCCACTCTCAAATATAATTTGAGCGTTCGACTTGCATGTATTATACATACCGCCAGCGTTAACCCTGAGCCAGGATCAAACTCTTCATACGAAAAATTTGATAAAACTCGCAACGTTTGCGAGTCATGACTTCAATTTGATTAAAACTTGGTTTTAACTTTCTCTACTACATCCTAAATGTTAATGATCAGTGTTTTTTCTTGCGTTCTTTTATTTCAACAATCGCGAGTTTATTCAAAATAAATTGCAAAGTCAATGCAATTTTTAAAGTTTTTTTCAAAAAAACACAATAAAGTTCTTGTCAAGTGCAAAAAGCTGATAAATAAGCCGAAAAGTGATATAATAAAAAAGTTAAATTATAAAAAAAAACTATGAATGAAGAAAATTCAATATTAATTCCCACAGTTATAGAAAAAACAACACAAGGAGAAAGGGCTTACGACATTTATTCAAGACTCCTTAAAGATAGAATAATATTTTTAGGAACAGCCATTGATGCGCACATTGCCAATCTAATAATTGCCCAAATTCTTTTTCTTGATAACGAGAATTCAAGCAAAGACATCATACTATATATAAACTCCCCCGGAGGGCATGTTTCGGCAGGACTCGCGATTTACGACACAATGCAATATGTTAAATCAGACGTTTCAACAATTTGCATAGGTATGGCCGCCTCTATGGGGGCAGTAATATTATCTGGAGGAAAAAAAGGTAAACGATTTATACTTCCAAATTCAGAAGTTCTTATTCATCAGCCACTTGGAGGTATGGAAGGACAAGCTTCCGACATTAGAATTCATGCAGACCACATGATGGCAACAAAAGATCGTCTTACAAAAATATTAGCAAAACACACTGGCCAAACTTATAAAACTATTGAAAAAGATACAGATAGAGACAATATAATGACTGCAGAAGATTCTGTTAAATATGGACTTGTAGACAAAATCATCAATCCACTCAAAAAATGAAAAAAATATTAACACTTCTTCTTGGAATAATTTTTTTAAGTTCCTGTACTGGAGCAGACGAAACAGGACTTATTAAATCAACAAGAACATACGAAACTGCAAACTTCAAAATTGATTATCCTCTCGACTGGGAAGTAATAGACAGAGCTAGATTTGAGAAAGAAATACCTGAAAACATAGTAGTTGGCTTTCGAACAAACATAAAAAACGAAGTTTTCACAACAAATGTCAACATTTCAATTGATATTTTTGAAAAAGAAGTAAAACCAAAAGATTTTGCTTTTTCAACACTTTCACTTGCTAGCAAAGAACTTGTCGACTTTAAGGAAATACAAATCGGAGAAACAACAGTAAGTATAAACGAAATAAAACAACTCGCATATTATATAGAATACGAAGGAAGAGCTAGTGCGAAAGATCCAAACATTAATTTTAGACAAGTTTTTGCAAGCAAAGGTCCTGTAGTTTACTCAATTACAAGAGCCTCACTCCCTAGCGAAAATGAAAGTATTGTCAATATGGCAAACTTAATGTTAAACTCATTCACGCTTAAATAGTAAAAAGATCATGAAAAACGAAATTATTCAAAATATAGGTATTTCAAGGCAAAAATTAACAAGTAAAACGAGTCATATTTTTTATATGATGAGTTGCTTATTCATTTTTAACGCAGAAAGATCTATATTTTCAACAATTTCTTAAATAGGGCGCCATGGCCAAGCGGTAAGGCAGCGGTTTGCAAAACCGTTATTCCCCGGTTCGAATCCGGGTGGCGCCTCCATAAAAAACCTTAAAATGACTGGACCAAACAAGGCTATATTAATCAACAAAAAAAAGCTTACAAATAAAGTAATCGAACTAACTTTCAAACACGAAGGTTTATTTAAGGCAAAAGCAGGCCAATTTATAAACATCAAAATTGAAGATAAAGAAAAATTTCCCTGTTTTAGAGCTTATTCATTTTCGTCCTTAAAAAAAAATGAATTTAAACTCTGCGTAACAATAATTGAAAACGGCAGAGGCAGTAGTTTTTTAAACAACTTAAAGATAGGAAATGAAATATTTTTTATTGGCCCAAGTGGAAAATTTAACATCACTAACAACACAACACATACATTTATTGCCACAGGAAGTGGAATTGCACCAATAAAAGCCATTATTGAAAAAATTAAAAATAAAAATCAAACAATAAATTTATTTTTTGGACTTAGAAACGAAGAAGACATTTATTATGACGACTTTTTTCAAAATATTAAAAACGAAAAATTCAATTATATCCTATCGTTATCTTCACCAAGCGAAAAATGGACAAGAGAAAAAGGGAGAGTTAGCAATTATTTAAACGAAAAACAAATTAAAAATTTTAAAAAATCTTCATTTTACATTTGTGGAAACCCTGAAATGGTAAAAGATTGTGAAGAAATCTTACTTAAAAAAGGTATAGATCAAACAAATATTATTACTGAAAAATATTAAAAAACAACTACCCACTTTTGTGGCTAGTTAATCACTACACATCAGTGGTGCCTAGGGCGGGAATCGAACCCGCACTCCAGTAAAGGAACAGGATTTTAAGTCCTGCGCGTCTACCAATTCCGCCACCCAGGCAAATACCACGACGACATACTAATAATTTTTTTTAAAAACAGCAATAGTTTTTACAATTTCAAAGACTTTATCTTTTATTTAAGCCCAAATTGTGTTAAAATATATAGATAAAAATTCAAAAAATGGACTTAAACACACCAATACAAAAAATCGACACCCCAGAAGCTGAAGTAAAAAAAGAAAACGAAGCTTCAATTAAACGACAAAGTGCAAGTGAAAGAACGCGTATTCGATCAGAAATAGAAAGACAGAGAAGTTTAAATGATAACGATGTTTTAGCACATTTATTAAACAGAAAAGACTTATCTCCAACACGAAACATCATTAGAACTGTAGATTACAACGCTCCTGCAGATTGGTTTGAAGCAAGTAAAGATAATTATCCTACTGATTATTTTACGCAAAAAGCATATACAAATGGAAGAATTTCAAAAAGGTTTGAAGACACTGTCTCAGAACAAGATCTAATCAAAATGAGAAATAAAGGAGAATATGTTGAAAAAATGGCTTATGGAAGTTCTGTTGATTATTATAAAGAGATAATGGGAGGAATTCCACCTCAAAGAGAATGGATCGTAAATGCAAATTACATGGGACAAAATGTTCGTACAAATATAGTACTTGCCATTGCATTAAAAGAACTCGAGTATCGGCTTAAAAGTATGCCTGCAGGCAAAAATATGTCTCCAAAATTCAACACATTAACAAGTTATAATCCGGGTAAAGATAAACACCATGGCCTTGCTATGGCAATAGACTTTGACCCAAGAGACAATTGGCTTGCAACTCCTGCAGAAACTAGCTGGAACATTCCACTCGCTATGGTTCAAGAAGCACAAAAAATGGGCTTTGACTGGGGCATGTATTATTTTGAAGGAAGAAAAGACGGCACAACAGATGCAATGCACTTCGCTTACAGAGGAAGAATTCCAGATTTAATGAAATATTTAAAATCTCCAGAAGCAATAAAAATGGCGAAAGAATTTAATGTTCCTAATAAAAATACTTCTTTATATGATTATAACGACTTAGAACACGAAAGCATTGCGGAAAAAAGCTCCAGATCAGGATCAATAGACACAAAAGCTCTCGAAGAAAGCGAAGTAATTTCCAAAATTGCAGATAAATATAAAATTTCAATCGAAGCAATAACAGAAGAACCAGAAAAATTAAGAGATATATTAAGTCAAGCAGATATAATAAGCATTCTTTCATCTTCAGATCTCATTTTCAACACACTATATCCAAATGAAAAAAACAAATCAAAATCAGAAATAATAAAAAATGAAACATCAAGAAGAATTAAAGCATATTCAAGCGAAGGGCCAAATAATTTTGGATGGTATAGCCTAGATTATATGTCTGTAAACCCAAGCCACGAAATGCAGGTAGGACTAGGAGAAATACTACTGGACCCAAATATTAAAGAGATAGAAGTCATTAGAAACGGAGTTAAAATAACAGGAACAAGAACAGTTTTAAAAGGACGAATCTGTTTTGCTGATAAAAATGGCTCATACATAGCAACATATACAGGTGATAAATTTCGAATAATTACAAATGAAGAATTAACAGAGGAAGAAAATGAAGCTCTAATATCTCAAGAAAATGAAAAACGAAGAAGTTATGAAGAATTAATTAGAACACAAGAAGAAAATGGATTTAATTTTGATGAGTCATTAAATTTAGATCAAAGAATTTCAAGAATGGACCCCAAAAACAGCCCAATATCCGATGAAAATGTATCAAAATTAATAGACCAAAATAATCCCCCATTCAACGCTGAAAAAATACTTAAAACAGGACAAGAAGCATGTAGTAAATTCCAAATAAATTATAATATTTATAAATCCTTAATAATGTCTGAAAGTACTTTTAACTGGGAAGTTCAAAATGAAAGTACAAAGGCAACTGGCTTTGGACAATTTTTAATACCAGCTTGGACAGACTTTGCTAATTATTGCCAAAAAATGCCAGAAAAGGAAGCAAAAAAACTACAACAAGAGAGTGGGGTAGCTAATATTAGAGATATATTTATAAAAAGAGGAGAAAATATAAACAACGATAAAGACCCAAGAAAAAACCCAATATTAAATGCCTATGCAACGGCATGGTACATGAATGAAGCCACAAAAGGCATTCTTAATAGAAACGCCTCAATTCAAGACCAAGCAATTGTTCATGCTCTTTGTCATCACGACGGACCGAGAGGTGGAAGAAAGTATTTAAAATTTTTATACGAAATGAGAAAAAGAGGTGCAAATACTCAAGTAGAGATGAGACAAGAATACATAAAAAATCCAAATTCTTTCGACTTGTACGATTTTCAAAAAACAAGAGGAATAGACTTTCATTTATCTAGATACTTTAATTATGCAATAACAATTGCAGTAAGGGCATCTGGTGCAGATCAAACAAGCATAAATGAAGCCAAAAAAAGAGTTGCCGAGCAAGAAGAAAAATCTCCATTTGATGGCCAACTAGACGAGAAAAGAATTAGAAACTTAAAACGAGCAAGTCCGGGAACAAGAAACATTCCCTACAGATTTACAACCTTATCAAACGAGTTGTCTAATGGTGGTTCTATTGGTTTTTTAAACGGAAGTAGAGAAAGCAAATTTGATGAAAATATTGCATTAACTCAGTTGCAATGGTTGGAAAAAAATGGAATTCAAGAAATTATTTCACTTGTCCATGGCTCTGACATACAAAATGTAATTCAAAAAAACAAGTTAAAAATAAAAGTAGGCTCCGCAGTTCCATTAAATACTTCAAGTATGACTACCAGCAATGAAGTTATAATAGATAAAATTGCTCAAAATATAAACAAAGGCATAAAAACATATGTACATTGCCGACATGGCGCACACAGGGCAATTATTTCAAGTGCATTAGGCCTTTTAAAAGCAGGTAAAACAAACAGCCTCGACCAAGCATTCAATATGGCGGGAGGAACTTTTGACTCATTTTACAACAAAGACTATATTCCTATACTTCAAATGGCCCTAAGTCATGCTAAAGACAAAGGCCACAAAGGATCAACAGCAAACTTTGAACGAAAAATAAATCAACTAAAAAACAAATAAAAAAAATAAACTTTTAAGTAAAAATTGGTCTTTCTTATCCATCACTTAAGCCCTTCAATCAATTCAAAAACCGAAACGCTTTCCCCTTCAATATTTTTTTTACTCAAAGCAAAAAGTAAAAAATCGAGCCTTTCCATTGAAACACCCAAAAACTCAGAAAAATTCCTAAGTATCTTTTCATTCTCCAAATAAACCGTTTTATTTAAAACTTCAGGAATTTTATCTATTACCCCAATGAAATTTAAAGTTCTAAGAACATGTCTATCAAGAATCGCTAAATCTTGACCATAACCAATATTTCTAAGAAAATGACTAGCCTCTTTAAAAGAAAGTCCAAGAACATTATCTATAAGCCAAGTTCTCCGTTCAAAATTATCTTCAAAAGACAAAAGTTTTTCGCGAAGTAGATATTTTTTATTTTTTATAAATAAATTTCGAGCAAAAACAATATTTCGTGTCTTATTATTATGAAAGCGAATAATATTTTTTCGTAAAATCGGCATCAAATAATTAAACAAATCGGAGTCTGATGAATGAAAAAGTTTTGTTTCAAAACTTTCATCAAATTTTAACTCCTCCTGAACTTTATAAGCAGAAACAAATTTCGTTTGAGCTGTTAAAAGACAATAAACAAGCTCAAGAAAAAGATCCAAATCATTATTTTCAAGAACAACAGAACGAAACAAAGCAATTTTTCTATCTAAAATATCCTTTATTCGTTCTGAATTATTCAAATAATCCAACTCATCAAGCCATTTCTGTTGCAAATTTTTCATAAAACTACTTCACACATTTAAATTCAAGAAAAGAAAACACCTCCCCCTCCTTACATACACAATTTATAGAAGCCGAAAGAACAGCCTTTAAATAATCTTCATCCTCTAAGTATTTGTTTATCAAGTTTTTCATTTTCAAAGAATTATCAGGTTCAAAACCATACTCTATAAAAACATTTTTTGTCTGTTCTTCAAGTACTTTATTATAAACACCATTTGCCGAAAAAACCAAACACGAAGCTTTATAACTAGCGCTTACAAATGCTTCTTTTTCATCTAGTATTTCAATTTTTTTTCTAGATATTTTTTCTAGATTTTCAAAATTGTTATCAGAAATGTCCACATTTCTTAAAACCTTATTATTTGTTTTTTCATAAGTAGAAAGCCAAGAAAGATCAATTTCTTCATTGTTTTTAAAATCTTCAAATAAACTAACTTTCACAAAATCACCCCAATAATTGTAGGAAAAAAGTATTATCCCAATAAAGATTAAAAAAATATAAAATTTAGAATTTTTCATATAATTATTTTAAGATTTCTGAAAGGGTATAAAGTAAATCCTCATTTTGTTCATGTTCTGATTTTGAAAGTTCAGATGAATAAAGCCATTCCAAATATTTTTTATCCAAAACTTTTATTTCATCAAAGGTTTTTCCTCTATATTTACCAAACATTAACACAGGAATTATTACCGGCAAAGACGAAAGTTCTTTCATTTTTTGAATAATTTCTTTTCTTTCATAAATTGCAAATTTTAATTTCATCAGTTCTTCCAAATGATAAAATATTTTTTCTAAAACAAAAACATCTGAAAGCGCATCATGCGCTTGTGCCTTAATATCAATATCAAGTAAATATCTTAAATACTGGAGCTTATAACTTTCACTTTCAATAAGATGCCGAGCAACTCGAAGAGTATCAATACTTGAAAAAACATCAACTCCTTCATTTTTCAAAACCATAATGTCAAAAGGAGCATTATGAGCAACAAGAATATGATCTTTTAAAATATTACTAAGCTTAATTTTTTCAGAACTACTTTCAAAAACAGCTTTGTTTTCGACCATTTTATTAGTAATATGCGTTACAGCCATCGCAGAAATACTAATCGGAACAGGTGGTTTAAAATATTCGTTAAATATTTCTTTTGAGCTTAAATTTTTATAGGCAAGCTGAGTAAGCCTTGAATCTTCTGTGTTATCTGTCGCTTCAGTATCTAAAAAAAGCAACTTTTCCCCCAAATAATCTGTGTTCTCAGTTTTTTCTATCTCAAATATTGAAGATTGCATAAAATAATTTTAAACAATGAAATCATTTATTAAAAATCTACACTTAATTATTATTCCTTCAAGCTTTATTATCCTTACCATATCATTCTTAAGCTTATTTTTCAGTAAAAACTCATTTATCATCGATTTATTTTCACACTATCAACTACAATATTTCATTATATTATTTATTTTCGCAAGCATTTTACTTTTTTATAAAAAATTTCTGACATCATTTTTAATTAGCATATATATGTTTTTTTTATGGATAAACTTTATTCATCCAATTCAATTTTTCGAAAAAGAAATGAAAACCGAAATTTTCTATATGAATACTTATTATTATAATTCAGAATTTGAAGATATTGTAGAAAAAATAAAACAAATTCAGCCCGAAATAATTTTTCTTGTAGAAGCTAACGAGCTTATTATTTCAAAACTAAAATCAATATACGGAAAGCCAATTATTGAAATAAACGAAAGTTATAATTCTTATGTTTTATTTACAAATAAACCACCTATTAGCTATGAAATTAAAACTTATACAAATATGCCAAAATACTTAAAGGTAAAATTTGATGATTTTACCTTTATTGGGCTACATGCAAACGATCCGTTAACAAAACAAAAAAGAGAATTTAACTTAAATTTATTCAAAAAAATTGCCGAAGAAATTAAAGAAATGGATTTAAACAATGAAAAATTTATTGTTGTAGGGGACTTCAACAACACATACTATTCTGCAACATTCCGTCTCCATTTTGAAAAATTTTTCCATAAGAACATATATTCTTGGAGCACAAATCGTCCATGGGCTTTACCAATAGATCATGCTTTAAGCAATTTTAAAATAGAAATTTCACCAACAAAAAAATTAAGTTCAGATCACAATGGACTTTTAATTTCAAGAAATGAATAAAAAATATTCATTAAAAAAACCCATCTTCTTTTATTTTTTTCTAGTTTTTAGTTCAAAACATTGATTAGTGGCACTGCTTCACCTGTAACTTTTGGAAGTACACCATCCCATTTTTCAATCGCACGAAGCTGTAAAACTGCTGGATTTTCAAACAAAGCCTCAGACTCAATTCTAATTGCCTCAGCACTTCCCTTGGCCGCCTCGATTTTTTGCTGAGCCTCAAATTTTATTTGTTCAAGTTTATTTTTAGCGGCTAAAGCTTGCTGTTCTGCAGAAACTTTAGCTTCAACTGCGATATTAAATGATTCACTAAATTGAAAATTTTCTATATTAAACTCCGCAATAACAATTCCATGTCTTGAAAGCTTATCTTCAAGAGCTTTTTTCATTGCTTCTCTTACTTCTGTTCTTTTGGTAATAAGTTGTTCTGCTGTAAATATAGCAGAAGTCGCCTTAATAATTTCTTGAATTGCTGGAGCAATTAACGAAGATTCATAATCCTTACCTATATTCTGATAAATATAAGCTGTCTTACTTGGCTCAATATAATAGTTTACCGCAATTGTAGAGGCAACTGTTTGCAAATCTGAAGACGCTGCATCTGAAGTCGCAGACATTTTTACAATTTTTATCGACATCAACTGAACATCATCAATAATTGGAATTTTAAAATATAATCCTTCTCCAAAAATTTTATTTGTAATAGCTCCAAACCTTAAATGGACACCTCTATGCCCCGCTGGAACAATACCAAACCCAGAAGATATAAAATACAAAGCAAAAACAAACACAATCACAAGACCTAATGTCTTAAATTTTGGACCATCTGATTTCATGTTTTTTAATTTAAAAAATTTTTTTTCAAACACAGTTTACACTATAAAATTTGATTTATCAAAACTGGCATTCTTTTTGAACCTGTCATGATTTCAAAATAATGAGTCGAAGGCTCTGTTATTATACAAACACATTTTTCCCCATTTATATTTTTCATCATCACTGCCGAAAGTCCTTGTCGAACCTGAAACCAAACACCCCTAGAAAGAGCAAAAGAAGCATTTACTTGAACATTTTTTTTAAAAACAAAAGCCCACTTCCCCGAAATTAAAGACTCTTTTTTGCAAAAAAATATTTTTTTATTATTTTTAGGAAATTGAATTCCCCACTCAACAAGCTCAATTTTTCCATCATAATAAACCGACAAATAAGCATTTTTATCATTTACTCGGATCAAAACTTCCTCACCTAAAATCTTTAAATTTTTTTTAAACAAGTCTTGATCTGAAAAATCAAATTTTAAGAATCTAACAGCTAAAATACACATATTTATTAAAAACAAAATTTTTTAGAACTATCCGAAATTTCAAAGTTGCTTGCATCATCTTTAAAAACCTCATTTATATACGCCGTAGATGCATCTCTAATTGAAAAAACACCAAACTTTTTACATATAGAATTTTTTATTTTTGACATTTTTTTAAATTTTTCTTCTTCAAAAGAAAATAAATTTAATTGTTTCAACGAGCTATTTATTATATCTTCTCCAACAATATGTAGTGCCTTATAAGAAATATTATTGTTAAAGATTTTAAAAAAGCACAACTTTAATGCTTCCAAAAGCAAAAAATAAGAACTAGAATAATCCATCAAAACTGAACTAGACTTAAAGAACCTTCCATTCGAATCAATCAAAACAAGAGAAATTTTTTTCAACTCAATCCCCTGCTCATTCATTGCAAAAACCATTTTTTCTAAATTTCTAAGCAAAAAAGCATAAACAATATTTCGATTAGAACTCATTCCATAAAGACTACCTCCACGAGAAATGCCTTTCCGTTGTGGCCTTTCACCACGAACAGGAAGTATTGAGTGCCCCTTTAGCTCATACCAAAGGCATTCTCCTGGACGATGCAATAAATTTTTGATAAAAGTTCTGTCTTTCGAAATAAAATCAAAAGCTGTTTTAATTCCCAAGTTTTCAAGTCTCTTTTGCGAACTAAAACCAATTCCTGAAACTTCCGAAACATCACAAGATTTTAAAAAGCCAAAAAGATCATTCTTCAAAACAACCTTTTTCCCCAAAGGCTTTTCCTTATCAGATGCCATTTTTGCAAGTGTTTTACTTAATGAAATACCAACACTCACAGGAAGACCAGTTTTCTTTAAAACAGAACTTTGTATTTCCGCAGTTAAATAATTTATATCACCAAAAAAATTTCCCAAATCTAAAAAACTTTCATCTATAGAATAATACTCTATAGTATCAGAAAATTCAGAAAAAATTTTTTGCATAGCATCAGATAAAATACCATACCACGCAAAATCTCTTTTTATAAAAAAAATTTCTGAAGAAAGCTTTTTTGCTTCCCACACAGGCATACCAACTTTTGCACCAAGTTTTTTTGCTTCATAACTTCTTGCAATAATTATCGCACCTTGATTTCCCAAAACACAAACCGCCTTAGAATTAAGCCAAGGACTACGAACTCTTTCACAAGAAACATAGAAAGAATCAGCATCAATGTGAGCAACAAGTCTCATTGTTTTTATTGGTGAGTTTTTACCCACCAATAATATTTTTATTTAACTAAATTGTCAAGAAAATTATATAATAAAAAAAATAATTATAAAAAAATGGAAGAAATAACGATAATTGGCGCAGGAGCATCAGGCCTAATGGCTATGGCAAAAATTTTAGAAAACGCCCCTCAAAAAAAAATCACAATAATCGAAAGAAGCGATAAAATAGCCTCAAAAATACTTTTAACAGGCGGTGGCAGATGCAATATTACAAATGCTGAAGACGACATAAAAAAACTTCTCAAAAACTATCCCCGTTCTCAAAATTTTTTAAAATTTGCATTATATGATTTTTCACCAAAAAAAGTAATGGAATGGTTTGAAGAAAGAGGTATTCCTTTAAAAACAGAAGAAAACAAAAGAGTATTTCCTGTTTCAAACAAGGCATCGAGCGTAAAAGAACTTTTTGAAAAAATCATCAAAGATCATGATGTTAATCTTTTACTTAATTCAAAGCCAAAAAGTGTCAAAAAACAAAAAGATCATTTTGAAATACAACTTAATAATGAAAAAATTATAAAAACAAAAAAACTTCTAATTACAACCGGCGGATCCTTTAACCCAAATCCCCTAAATCTTGCCTTTGGCTACCAAACAGCCAAAAATTTTAAACACAAAATAATAGAATTAAAAGCAGGACTAACAGCCTTTTTATCAGATGAAACGAATGACTTAGCGGGACTAACACTAAAAAACACAAATTTAACACTTAAAACAAAGCAAAATTATAAATTCAAAGGCGACTTATTATTTACCCACAAAGGAATAAGCGGACCCGGAATTTTTGCCCTAAGTTCACTTTCAGCAGATGAAAACATTTCAAAAAACAACCCAGCAATAATCGAAATAGACCTAGTTCCAGACAAAAACGAAGAAGAACTCAGAAAAAAAATCAAAGAAAAAGCAGAAAACTCAAAAAGTTTATTTTCAAATATATTATCAATCTTCATAAATAAAAAAATTGCTAAAATAATCTTTCCCTTGGACAAAAAAGCAAATGAAATAAGTAAAAAAGAATTAAACCAAACAATAGAAAAAATAAAAAAATTCAAGATCCAAATAAGCGGAAGAGTAAATGGAGAAGAAATAGTCACAATTGGAGGAATTGACACATCAGAAATAAACGAAAAAACAATGGAATCAAAACTCTGCCCCAATTTATTCTTTGCAGGTGAAATTTTAAACATAGACGGATTTACGGGAGGTTTTAATCTTCAATCCGCTTGGGCAACAGGAAAAGTTGCAGGCCAAAACATCTAATCTAAAAGACTTAATTTATTATCTGTTGTTTAAAAAAAGACAACAGATTTTTGGGCTTTACAAACAATTGATTTAAAAAGTTTTTTTACATTTCTTGCCATTAAAAGAAAAAAATGCAATTCTTATCTTATGAAAAAAATAATATATTATACCGACACCCCCCAACTAGGAGGCGCAGAAAATCAACTATTTTTGCTTTCTAAGTTTTTAAATAAAGAAAAATTTTTACCTATTTTAATAATTTCAAATTACAGTCATTTTAATAAATACATATCAAAATTTGAAAAAGAAGGAATAAAAACATATAAAATAAATGTCTTACACAAACACGATCCAAGACATTTTTTTCAATTAAGAGATATTATCAAAAAAGAAAAACCAGATCTAATACATCTCCAACTCTGGAATCCTGCAAGTAATAGATACGCTTTTTTGGCATCTGATAAAACGCCAATAATCACAACAGAACACGACCCATTTAAACTAAGCTACCTAAAAAAACAAATCAAAAAAAGATCTTTAAAAAAAGTAGCAAAGATCATTACTGTTTCAGAAGAAAACAAAAAACTAATGACAAATTTATACCCTGAAATTGAAGAAAAAATTGAAATTGTTCATAATGGCATAGATACAACATTATGGAAAAATCAAATTCTTAGATTCACTGAAGAAGAAAGAGATGAAATAAAAGAAAATTTATTTAGAGCAAAAAAAGATACATTCATTATTTTAACTGTTGCAGAATTACACGAAAGAAAAGGACAAAAATATTTAATAAATGCAATACCTGAAGTCATTACAAAATACCCTAATGTTAAATTTGTATTTGCAGGAGATGGAAAAGAAAAAGAAAACTATCAAAAACAAATAAAAAACTTAAACATTGAAAGAAATGCAATTTTAATTGGAAAACAATCAAACATTGCAAAAATCTTCAAATCATCAGATTTATTTGTTTTACCTTCACTCAGAGAAGCATTCGGACTAGTAAATGTTGAAGCCATGCTCACACCACTTGCTGTAATCGCAAGTATAAAAGGAGGAATTCCAGAAATTGTAAAAGATAAAGAAACAGGAATACTTGTTCAATCAAAAAGCTCTAAAGCATTATCAAATGCAATATTAAAACTAATCAGCAACCCAGAAAAACGACTAGAAATGGCGAAAAATGGATATTTAAGAGCCTCCAAATTTTTTGACGCAAAAATTATGTCAGAAAAACACGAAGAAATTTATAATAAAACAATAGAAAATGCCGAAAGAAAAATCGATATATAAATGCAAAGAATGTTCTTCAGAAAGCACAAAATGGCTTGGAAAATGCCCTAGTTGCGATGCTTGGAATTCTTATGAAAAAGAAGAACTTTCATTAACTCCAAGAAAAATTCATTCAAAAATCTCAGCAAGAACACCTCAAAATCTAAACACAGTTAAATCCGTAATTCCAAGACTTAAAACCAACATTGAAGAATTTGATCGAGTACTTGGAGGCGGAATTTTACCATCTTCTTTAGTCCTTTTCTCAGGAGAACCCGGAATCGGAAAATCGACACTTACCCTTCAAATCGCCGGAGAAATAGCAAAGCATCATAAAGTTTTAATAATTTCAGGAGAAGAATCTGTTGAACAAATCGCAAATAGAGCAGAACGAATCAAAATAAATGAAGAAAATTTAAATGCAATTTCAGAGTACAATTTAGAAACGATTATTGAAACAATCAAAGAAGAAAAACCGACTCTTGCAATAATCGATTCAATTCAAGTTATTTCATCTCTTGATATACAAGCCAATTCAGGCTCAATCACTCAAATCAAATATTGTACAGAAAGAATTCTTGAAACCGCAAAAAAAGAAAAAACAGCAATAATAATCATCGGACATGTAACAAAAGATGGAAATCTCGCAGGACCTCGAGTCCTCGAACACCTTGTTGATGCAGTTATTCAGCTTGAAGGTGATAGATTTCAACAATTTCGAATACTTCGTTCTTCAAAAAATCGTTTTGGTTCTTGTAATGAAGTTGGCATTTTTGAGATGAACGAACTAGGGCTTAAAGAAGTCAAAAATCCTTCAAAACAATTTCTAGAAGGTAGAAAAGAAAATTCCTTTGGCACAGCAATAACAGTTGCAATGGAAGGAAACAGACCATTTTTAGTTGAAGTTCAAGCCCTAACAACAACATCAAATTTTGGCTTTCCAAAAAGAACAGCCACAGGATTTGATTTAAACCGTCTTCAAATTTTAATCGCAATCCTAGAAAAACACGCCCATTTAAATTTACAAAACCAAGATGTTTTTGTAAATGTAGTTGGTGGAATAAAGCTAAAAGAACCAGCAAACGATTTAGCTGTCGCTTCAGCAATCGCATCTTCCTTACTTAAAAAACCAATTTCAGAAAACACAGTAATAATCGGAGAAATGGGACTTTCAGGAGAACTTAGAAAAGTCCCCCATCTAGACAAAAGAATAAAAGAAGCAAATAAAATGGGTTTTAAAAAAATAATCAGCCCAGAAAAACACAAGGAGATTATTTCTGCAATAAAAGCTATCTAAAAAAACAACACATTAAGTAATTCAAGCTATTTACTGTTGTTTCTTTAATATTTAAAGGCCCTTTTGTATAAATTATGTTCGTATAATTTTAAATTTTTTTCCAGTTTGTAATTTTAATTACTTATAAGATTTTATTTAATAGTTGTATTAGTTGTTTTTTCACTATCGTTTTCAATCATTTTCTTCTTAAAAATTAATTAAAAAGACCTTTGATTTTCAAAACACTTTGACTTAAAC
>Ga0334882_1002323_pt1 | contig 19826 bp, 18 predicted proteins | sample GraSluR1_MG_5_FD_207226 | JGI IMG/M metagenome (GOLD analysis project Ga0334882, IMG submission 207226) | Sludge microbial communities from methane-producing bioreactor in Wageningen University, Netherlands - Granular Sludge_15_04-R1 | ecosystem: Engineered > Bioreactor > Anaerobic >...
CCGTTGTTTTCCTGCAACAGCCCTTTGTCGGTACAGCCGTTGTTAGCCTGGCACCATATGTGCTGGAACTCCATTACTTCAGGGATGATCTCAGGCGTTATAGGCTTAAAAATATAATCGTAATTTTTGCGGAACTGGTTGACCCTGTTGCGTTTTTTCATGAACCTGTTTCCGGGAAGCATAGCCAGATCTCTTATGTCATAAAGATATTCCCAACTCCCCCTCATGTCCTCGGAGTCGAGCCTCTCTCCAAACTGCACTTTCCAGATATTAAGAAGCTTTTCCGGTACTAGCCAGAATTCCGCTTCTTTGCCAAATCTTTTTTGAATTATCTCTTCCCAGTCGTCCCTTTTCCATTGACCAAGCGGAGCAAGGTCGTAATTACGGGGAACAGTCTGCCTTATCCAGAGAAGATCCTCATCATCTTCACGAGCTGTCTGGTATCCATAGTCTCCGGCCCATCCCCAAAGGATCGGAAAGCTGTAATCGGATGCTCTCTGGCTTGTAATTTGCCAGTAATTTTCAAAAAATGAGATATCTTCAATTTGGATATCCCTAAATTCAAGCAACAAATAATTACCTCCGTTCTGCGTACCCCTAAAGATTAAACCTCTTTCGCAGATTTTGCCAATAGCAAAAGGGCGTATATCTGCTACAATTTTGCGGTAGGATCAAATAATGAAAAAGGATCGATCGACTTGATAAATGATAACTGCGGCATCAATCAAGAAAAATGTCCTGAGACAGTTCCGGAAGAACAGACCGGGATGACACAGGAAGAGCAGGAATGGGGCCTGAAAAAAGAATCGCGCCCGCCTGTTCCGAAATATGTTTTTGGCGTTATTGCTGCCGTGATACTGGCTGTTTTCCTTGGAGGGAGCTTATGGTATTACCGTACGAGCGTCCTTCCTGAAAAATATTATCAGCGTGCGTCTGCGCAGTTCAAAATTGAAAACTACTCCGAAGCATACGTACTTTACGAAAAAACGCTGAGGCTTCGCCCCGAGCGCAAGAACATCCTCTATCAGATGGCATTCTGCCTGGAGAAGACCGGAAAGACAGACGAAGCCATAAGCCATTATGAGGAACATCTGAAATTGCTTCCGGGAGACGGAAAGGCACTTATCAGATCAGGCTGGCTCTATATACAAAAAGGCAACTTCGAAAAGGGGCTCCCGGCTCTTAAAGATGGTGCTGCAAAGCTAAAAGACCCTTACGCCTGGACCCTGGTCAGCGAGGCCGCAATAAAATCAGAAAATAAGGAGACCGCTGTCTTGGCCCTTGTGAAGCAGACAGAGCTTTTCAAGGAACCTGAGCAGGTGCTGACATGCTCGAAGATGCTCATGGACCTTGGGGCATGGAAAGAGGCGCTCAATGGCTATGAAAGGTTCTCTGAGCTTGCCACCGATGACAAAAGGGGTATTCACGGAGCAAATGCAGCAAAAGCAATGCTTGGATGGCCGACAGACCCGAAACTCGTGATCAGGCCCGGCAAATCGATCGGCACAATAGAAATCGGCGACACGAAGGAAGATGTTAAGAACAAGCTGGGATCGCCTGAGGCAAAAGAATTCAGGAAGGTCGGCGGCAAGTCGATCCTGGCAGATGACACCGCGGAGATATGGAGCTACAGCAAAACGATGCCCCAAAGAGGGCTGCGAATAATATTCATCAACGGCAAGGTCCGTGAAGCAGAGGCCAGATCAGGAGAATACAAGACTGAGACCGGTTTGGGGCTGACAAACTTCCTTCTTCCCAAAAACGCGAAAAGACTTGAGTGGAGAAAAGAGGGAGAAGGTAAATCTGTCGTCTGTCTTGTGAAGGACGGCGGGCTTACCTTTTACGCAGCCGGGCTCAGCAAAGACGGCACTGATGCGAGGTACAAAAAACTTCGCATACATAAGGGGAACTCTTCAATAGACAGCGTCGAAGGCTTCAGCCTTCTTGAGATTTTCAACTAGCACAAAAGTACTTTTTAAATATTTATTTTGGACCCAATATCCGGACCGCTTCCATCGCATCTTTGGCGTAGTGATCCGCACCCACATATTTTGCAAGGGAGTCTGTAAGAACAGCTCCGCCTACTATGACTTTTACAGGCGGACACTCTTTTCTCAGTAGGTCTATGGTCGTCTTCATGCTTGAGACCGTGGTGGTCATAAGCGCACTCAGTCCGACTATCTCTGCACCGTGTTCCTTCACTGCCTCGACTATCCTCTCGGGGGGAACATCTTTCCCCAGGTCTATCATCCGGAAATTATAATTTTCCAATATCACTTTAACTATATTTTTCCCTATGTCATGGATATCACCTTGAACTGTTGCGATGACTATCTTTGCTCTCACTTCGGATCCGGCCTGGCCTTCTTTGGCAATGATCCTCCTGAGCAGTTCGAAGGAAGCTTTTGCCGCCTCCGCCGATTTCATCAGCTGCGGAAGGAAGATCGTCTGGGATTCGTACTCTTTGCCTACCGAATCAAGAGATGGGATGATCTCCCTCTCGATAATTTTCAGCGGTCCCATTTTCGAAAGAAGGGCCTCTGTGGCTTTTTCCGCTTCTCTCTTCAGTCCGCCTTTAATAGCCTGAGGAAGGCTAAAGGATCCACCTGTCACGGTCTCTGTTTTTTTAGGCTCTTTTTCATCTGTTCCTGAATATTCAGCGATAAATCCTGAAGCCTGGGGGTCTTTGCCCATCAACACCCTGAATGCGGCAATGGCCTCTCTCATGCCTTCGTCTCCGGGATTCATTATGGGAGCATCAAGACCCTGCATAAGCGCCATAGTAAGCATGGTCCTGTTAATTATCGGACGTGAAGGCAGCCCGAATGATACATTGCTTACACCAAGCACGGTTTTCAGCCCCAGCTCTTCCCGGACCATCCTTACTGCCCTGAGGGTCTCTGCTGCCTGCTCCTGCTGCGCGGAGACAGTCATTACGAGGCAGTCGATCAGAACATCCTCTTTAGGGATGCCTGTCTTCTGCGCCTCTTCCATGATGTTTCGCGCTATCCTAAGCCTGCCTTCGGCAGAAGAGGGTATTCCCTCATCGTCCAGAGTCAGCCCCAGGACCGCAGCTCCATATTTTTTTACGATGGGAAGTATTTTTTCCAGTGACTCTTTTTTTCCGTTGACTGAGTTGATCAGAGGTTTGCCATTGTAGACCCTCGCAGCCTTCTCAAGGGCATTGGGGTCAGAAGAATCAAGCTGCAGGGGGAGATCAACTACAGACTGGATCTCTATGACGGCTTTTTTGAGCATCTCGGGTTCATCTATGTCTGGAAGCCCCATGTTCACATCAAGGATATGGGCTCCCTGTTCCTGCTGGCGGATCGCCTCTTTCAAAACATGATCCATGTCCTTTGCGCGCAATGCTGCCTGCAAAGTCTTTTTGCCGGTAGGGTTCAGACGTTCCCCGATTATGAGGGTATCCTCCCCGAAGAAGACCGATCTTGAGGGGGAACATACTCCCGTTCTGAGGGGAGGTCTATGCCTGCGTGAAGTTACACCCTTCAGCCTTTCTTTTACAAGCCTCATGTAGTCAGGGTCTGTACCGCAGCATCCACCTACTATGAGAGCCCCGTCCTCTGCGAATTTTTTGATGTGATCGGCAAACTCTTCAGTGGTGACGTCATATCGTGCTTCTCCATTTTCAAAGATGGGGAGTCCGGCGTTTGGCTGGACCATAACGGGAATGCTGCTTGAAAGAAGAAGCCTCTCAACTATCGGGACAAGCTGCCTGGGACCAAGAGAACAGTTGACCCCCAGCGCATCTGCGCCGAGAGCCTGCAGGGTAAGCACCATCGATTCGACAGTGGCTCCAAAGAAGGATGTACCGTTTTCCTCAAAACTCATAGTAGCAAGCACAGGAAGGTCCGAGTTTTCCTTCACCGCAATAAGAGCTGCCTTCAGCTCATAGAGGTCAGTAAAGGTCTCCAGAAGTATGAGATCTGCCCCGGCACCGGCACCGGCTCTTACTATCTCGGAAAATATCTCAACTGCCTCTTCAAAGGGAAGGTCTCCCGTAGGCTGCAGCACACGGCCACAGGGGCCGATGTCCAGTGCGGCATACTTTCCCTTCCTGCATGAAGTGGCTTTCTTTGCGATCTCGACAGCAGAAGATACCAGCTCCGAGAGGGACCGGCCGGCCTTTTCTGCCTTGTACCTGTTGGCACCGAAAGTATTTGCCGATACGACATCGCATCCTGCGTCAAAATATTCATCATGTATAGACCTGATAATATCCGGTGCGGTAAGATTCAATAACTCAGGGATCCCGCCTCTTTTAAGTCCCCGTTTCTGAAGCATGGTACCCATCGCCCCGTCAAAAATTATGGTTTCATGTTCATTTATTCTGAATGCCACAGGAGCCACCTCGTTTTTTATATGTACAGCTTTCTCTCATGAAGCACAAAGTGCAGTCTTTGTTCCGGCCGGTTATTCTCTCTGATATTCCTATAACTGCTGTCACTGATTTCATGGGCACAAGCATGTCTGCTCCCGTAAGTTTGAGACCTATCCTTCTGTCCGCGCTGAGTGCCGAAATTATCTTCTTCGAATCTTCAAGAGGGACATCTCCGTATCCGGGGCTGAAGCGCATCGTTAGATGCTCTTCCGGGGATAACGACCTTATGATCTCGCTTTCAGCCATGTCGGTCACCCTCTCTATTTCAGCTGAGGCGCATGCATCAAGGATCACGGCATCTGACATATCTTCGGTTTGTGACCTTCTCAGAAGCATATCCGTCCCGCTTCCTAGAGTAGTTGCCAAAAGTGCCGCTTTTTTACAATCCCTGCAGATATTTGCAAGATCTCTGCCACGAATGGAAAAAGAATCCTCAAAAAGGACCTCGGCATCATGTGCCTCTATATCGAAAACAGCAAATACTGACCTGGGCACCGATGCTTCCCGTATCCTTCGATAGAGCTCACCTATCCTGCCCTGGATCTCCGCAGTCATTTTTTCTTCAGGGATGCCAAGCAATGCTGCTGCTTCTTTTATTGACTGATCATTATAATTTTCAGCCACGCTTTACTCTCAGAGAATACAGGATGCCCCGTATGTTTTCTGATATCCTCTTCGCAATGTCGGGCTGATTCATGGTATATAGGTGGATGCCGTCCACCCCTGTTGCAAGAAGGTCCACTATCTGCGCTGTTGCATATGCTATGCCGGCCTCTTTCATGGCCATGCTGTTGTGGCCGAAGGCCCTGATTATTTTCTGGACCTTTTCGGGGACAGTCGCGCCGCACATCGATACCATACGGCTTATCTGTGAAGATGAGGTTATCGGCATTATGCCGGCCACTATCGGAGTATCTATTCCTATCGACTTTGCCTGATCCCTGAATCTGTAAAAGAGTTCATTGTCAAAAAAGAGCTGTGAAATGAGCACATCGACCCCACAGTCCGCTTTTTCCTTCAGACAGCGAAGATCATCCTCCACCGAATATGCCTCTATATGTTTTTCCGGATAACAGGCAGCAAATATCCTGAAATCATATCTTGATTTGATGTAGCTGATAAGATCTGAGGCATACCTGAAATCTTTAAGTTTCTCCCCTTCGGCAATGTCTCCCCTGAGAGCAAGTATATTTTTGACCCCGTTCTCTGAAAGTGTCCTGAGGACAGGATCCAACTCTTCTTTTGAGTTCCCTGCGCAGGTCAGGTGCGCAAGGGCAGGGATGGCATAGCTGTTCTGAATCTGAGAAGCTATTTCAACTGTATTTTCGCGGCTTGTGCCGCCTGCTCCGTATGTCACGCTTATTAGGTCCGGAGCCAGACTTGCAAGGGCATCAACGGTAGCAAATATCGACGCGAGGTCTCCCGAGCCCTTCGGCGGGAATATCTCAAAAGTCATAGTTGGCCTTATCTGTGCAAAATAATCTCTCATCAATGATTCCTCCGACACAGGTATCTTTCAATAATAATTGCCGCCCCGTCACTGTCATTGTCTGGAGCTGTCTCATCTGCCGCAGCTTTTACCTGATCAGGTGCATTGCCCATGGCTACTCCCTGTCCCGCCCATCTGATCATCTCAGTGTCGTTGACACCATCGCCTATAGCCAGCACATCCTTCGGATCAACACCAAGCTTTTCTGCGACAATTGCAAGCCCTTTGGCCTTGTTGACATTAGGATGCGTTATTTCAACAAAAGCTCCCCAGGATGTTGCCGTGTAGACCCTTCCCTTAAAAAAGGCCTTTGTCTTCTCTGCCATAAGGGCAAAATTACTCTCGTCAAGCGCTATGCCAAGAAGTTTAGTTGAATCGGCCTTAAAATCCCAGAAGTCTTCCCCAAGCGATACAGGAAGTATTTTTGATATCGTTTCGTAGAACCTGCTCCTTGGGTCGTTCCTGTCTTTTACATAAAGCCTGTCATCGCTGTATATCTGAATGTACCAGCCCTCTTTCCTGTAAAAGGAGACTACCTCGGCAGTCAGTTCTTTTCCGAGGCCCTTTTCAAGAAGTATCTCGCCGGATACCGGTTCGCGGACTACCGCGCCGTTATAGAAAATACACGGTGAATTTATACCTATCTCTTTTATCACAGGCAGGGCTGAAGGATACATCCGCCCTGTCGCAACAACAACAGGTACCCCGCATGAAATTGCTGATCTAAGTGCTTTCTTTGTCCTCGCCGAAAGCTCGCTTGAACTGTTTAAGATCGTGCCGTCCATATCAACGGCTATCAGTTTTGGGCAGAAGATGCTCATATCGCAAATACCGCAAGGGAAAAGATCTCCGCTGCTACAGCCGTAGCACCAAGCACATCCCCGTTGACTCCGCCCAGCTTTGAATTCATCCAGCCGGCCATTCCAAAACCTATCATGAGGGCGGCGGCGGCTGAAATGATCCACCTGACAGGGGCAAAGGGCATAAAAATCAGCAAAGATACTGCCGCAGTAAAAAGATCATAGCCTTTATATGTATCGACCCAGCCTTTTCCCATTCCGCTCTCCCATGGATATATACCTTTGTAGGCGGCGGAGCATGAAGCAAACCTTCCTGAAGCGGCAGCAACAGAGCAGGCCGCAAGAACCTCTGTGTTCTCAACTGAACCAAGCATTGAAGTCCAAAGTCCGAAAGCCAGTATAAGGCCTGTCACGCCATAGGCTCCGATCCTGCTGTCCTTCATGACCGAACGCATTTCTTCGCCCTCTTTGCCTGAACCTACTCCGTCCCACAGGTCCCCCCAACCATCCAGATGAATTGACCAACCGGCAGCTGCATAAAAGAAGACACCTATCCAGAGCGATCCGGGGGCCCCGATCCCAAGCAAGTCGGAGATGCCGATCACAAGTCCTGTAAGCAGCCCAAGCAAACCTCCCGCCAGAGGAGCCAGAGAGAGTGTCCTATTGCCGGAGGGCATTTCCACGGGCCACCATTTTTTGGGCATAGGTACCCTGGAAAAGAGGGTCCATGCCACAACGAAGCGGTCCCTTAGGTCAAAACCGAATTTGTCGCTTTTTATCTCTTCAGTAAATCTGCTCAGATGATCCTGAAATCCATTTTTTATCATTTCCAACAATGATCCTCCATACCGCCTTTTAACCATAGAGGGTAACCTGCAACAATAAGTGCGGCTCTGTCTGCCTTTGATGCGCAGAGCTGGTTCATCCTTCCCTGCATGTCCCTGAAACGCCTGCCCATTTTGTAGGATGGCACAAGGCCAAACCCAACTTCGTTGCTGACTATTATAAGATGAGTGCCCTCAGGGGGGATGCAGCAGAGATCTTCTGTCATAGACCTTATCTGGGCCTCCCTGGCCTGCCATTCTTTTTCAGAAGCTTCCTCGGAAGCATCACCCTCAAGGAAGAGGCGTGTCAGCCAGAGTGTGAGGCAGTCAAGCAAAAGCACCCCTCTGATCTTTTTCGTCGCCTGACATATCTCGTAAGGATCGCCTTCGAATGTATTCCACCCGGCCGGCCTTCTTTTTTTGTGGATCGCGATGCGCTCTCTCATTTCACTGTCCTGCGCATCTGCGGCAGCAAGGTAGGTAACAGAGGCATCAGTATCCATCGCAAGCTTCTCGGCAAAGGTGCTTTTCCCGCTTCTTCCTCCTCCGAGGATGAGTGTTATCTCAGATTTGAAGATGCCGTATCCGTCAGTTTCCAAAATCTATCCCCTGCAGTATATTTCCGAGCGTCTGCTCTATGATCTGTCCACCGATATTGTTGCCGTTGGTATAGCTTACTCCGGGTCCGACGGGTATTTCAAATTTCAACCTGAAGACAGTATCCCTGCTTGAATAATCCTTTTCATTCGGGTCACTGGCGGATTTTGGTATCAGATTTCTCGGACTTGTCATATGTTCAGACTTATCTACCTTGACATTGCTGAATTGGGGTGATCCCATCGTTCCGTTGATATTCATCGTAACAAAACGGAAATCTGTCCTTGTAAATCCTGAGAGGACCCCTCCCAGGAAGTTTTGGAGCAATGCGCTTCTGTCGATCTCACCGGTATATTCCATGCCTACGTTGATGATACCCTGAAGAGCACCGAGCAGAGCGTTCAATGCCTGTATATTGACCTTTCCCATTGCGAAGAGGCTCATCTCTTTTTTATTATTTACCAGTCCGTCAAGCATGACATAGCGGTATACCGGATCTCCCGGAGGTGCGACTGCCTGGCTTCCGGGAAGTATAGTCAGGTATCCTTCATCAAAGGTAAATGCACTCTGAAGCGTTTTAAAAAGCAAAGGCTTTCCCTTTGTATATTTTTTTGATGCTTCTACTGCTTCGAAGCCTGAAATTTCCCCGTCTCTCATGAAGATGACTCCGGCAGCTTTTACGGTACTCATCCTTCCCGTATCTCCGCCTGCCCGGATCTTAAGATCTCCTTTTCCAGAGATGGATCCGGGCAGAGAGGGAAAGGCCTGCTTCAGCATAGGTGCAACATCGGCGCTCATGACTGTGAGGTTGCCTCCCCAGGAGCTCTTTTCTATGTCCATGGCAAGTCCTCCTGAGACAGTTCCTCCGTTTGTCTCAGCCTTTACATCTTCCATTACCGCGTAGCCGTCTGAAATGTAAAAAGGTGCGTTTACGTTTCTGATCCTTATCCCCAGGAACCTCATTCTTTCTGAGGAGAAAGATCCCTCGCCGCTAAAGTTTTCGACCTCTCCGCTGCCGGAGAATTTAAAGTTGACATTTCCGCCAAGCCTTTCCCTGAACTGTTCAGGAAGATAGGCGCCTATCTGTCTTAAGTCTATTCCTACTCCGTTGGTGTCAAGGGTTCCGTTCCACTTTCCGTTTTGAAAAAATACTCTGCCTTTTGCTGTGAGATCACCTTTTTCAAGCCTTGCCTTTGCTTCAGAGATATTCACATCTGTAAAGCTGCCTTCAAACGCGACATCTACCATTGGCAGCAAGAATCCGCGATATCTGAAAGGCTCAAAGGTACCTCTGCCCTTATAAAGGGGGACACCCAGTGTGCCGGAGACTTTTATGCTGCTTTTGATAAGACCCTGAACTCCTCTTACTACCGGCAGATGTCTTCTGAGCAGTTCGTACATGTTTATGTTTTCAGATGATATGGTCAGGTCCAGTGCGGATTCTGAAAAAGGTTTTCCCTCTTCTGAAGGAGTAATATTTCCTTTGATCTGATGTTTTCCTTTCAGGAACTTAACGGTGGCATCGTCGATCTCTACCCCGGCGCTGTCCCCTTTGATCATCGCATGTGCATCTTCAGACCTGAACTGATGCCATCTGACACCATCCGAACGCATGTCCGCGCTCCATTTAAGGCCGCTGCCGTCATCGGCTATCCTGAGTTCACCGGAACATAGCCCGTCCATGTCCTGCCCCGCATTGAAGAGGTCATTGAGGACTGAAAGATCCACCTCTTTGACCTTGCCCTTAACATCCCACTTAAGCGGAGACGGGGCTCTTCCGTTCTGGCTTGCAACAGGCAGGATAACCTTGCATTTTAGGTCAGCGCTTCCTTGCCCGGTCCTTGCTTCCATCCTGCTGAAGTCCAGTTCGCCGGATGAGTAGGTCATCTCTGTGTAAAATTTATCTACCTTAAGACCGCTAAACCTGCCCTTTGCGGCCCTGACTTTTAAGATCAATTCGGGTGAATCGGCTTTGCCCCTGAGAGACCATGATCCTGAAGCATCTCCCGATATATCCATCGTCTTTAAGAACTCAAGTGTGTCGTGGAATTTGGTTAATGAGGCGTTCTTTATCGCTCCGCTGAAAGAAAGTATCGGTGTAGCATCTGTTTGATCCATGCTGCCTGAAGCGGATATATTAGCCCCGTTCCAGAAAAGGGAAGTATTTCTGAGGACAAAGGAACCGTCGGAAATGTCGTATTCCGGCGACGCCTTGACTCTCGTTATTTTTCCTATCCCTTTGATCTCAACAGATTGCGAGGAAATGTCAGCCCTGACCTTCATATTGCTGATCTCACCCTTTACAGAAGCAGAGACATCAGCTGCACCCTTAATATCATATTGTTCCAGATCTTCTACAGCCTTGCTGAGTTCTTCCAGCTTAAGCGACTTCGCATCCAGCTTCAGGTCCACAGGCACTCCCTCTGCAAAGCTGATCGTTCCCGAAAGTCTTATTTCCCTGCCTTCGTTAAGGGCGGTAAGATCTACCCTGCCCGAAGGTTTACCGTCAAAAACTGCATTTCCCTTCAACGCCGTGAATTTCATCTTATTGTATCCCACGTTTGAAGGGGCGATCTCGATCTTTCCTACCAACGCATTGAGCGGCCCTTTCAGATCAGCTTCCAATGCTGTGATGCTGCCTTTAAGCATCGACACATTCTCTGAGATCTCGTGCTCTATTTTGTCTGTCCAGTCAGCAAAGCGGAGATTTTTTGCCGCAACTTTAAGTGCAAGGTATTTCCCGGGAGTTCTGGTATCCATCTTCATCGTTCCGGCAAGCGATGATCCGAAGACCTTGCTCTCATCCAAAGTTATGCCTAGGACTCCCTCTTCGTATTTCCATTTTGCCGAGACATCTTCAAAGGGTATTTTAGCGATCACAGCCTTATTTAAGACAGCTTCCCCTGTCGTGAAGATGTCTTTTCCCTCGCCTTTTATTTCCATGCTCGCGGACAACGTCCCAATTACTCCATACTTTGAAATATTTGGGAATATTGAAGCGATCTTTTGTATGTTCGCATTTGTGACATCAGCTTTGAGATCCGGTACCGGCCATACCTTACCTGATATCTTCGCCGAACCTTCGTCCAGCTTGGCTGAAAAACCGTCAAGTACCCAGCTCCCGGATTCTTGTTTCGCTATTCCGTATATCGAAAATGGGATATTTTTGAATTTTCCTTTCAAGGCCGGAGCCAGCCATTCAAGACCACGGAGTTCCAGTGAGCTGTCCTCAAGTTCGAGGAGTCCCCATTTGGAAGAGACTTTTACATTGTTCAGCATTATTTTATCTATGGGAATATCTTTGGGGCCCTGACCCTCTTTTTTTTCAGGGAGCATCTTGAGAAGTGAATCATAATCTGTGTCCAGTCCCTCGATCACAAGGGTCGAAACACGCGGTGAGTTTTTCAGGAGGCTCAGCAAAGAGAGGTTTATTTCGATATTGTCGATAGTAAGAAGATCGTCGCCGGAGCGGACAAGCGAAACTTTGTCTCCCTTGAAACCCATTATCGGGTTACCCGTAAGAGGAGGCATCTGAATTTCAACATTGAGTTCATCGCGCACAGCACCGCTTACCTGATCAACAACAAGCTCACCAAGAAAACTGAACTGGGTGATCACAACAAGGAATATACTGACAACTGCTGTTGCCAGTGCAAAAATAATACCTATTCTGCTGTTAAATGATATTCGTCTCAAAATTGATTACACCCCTGCAGTTGCAGATCCCTCATTATATGCTTACGGAATTAGCTATTTTACCCCTGTACCCGGTAATTCTACCATGTTTTGAACTGCCGACATATGCAATTACACTGTATATGACCTGCCTGAATTATTAATTTTCACATATTTGGGAACAACATTTACAGGTAAAAAAATAATGTCCCTCAGTTTGAGATGGCTGCTGATCGCCGATCCAGCAAGCCGATAAATTAAGGCCCGCTTCAAAAGCGGGCCTGGTCCATTCCTGTATTATCAAATCGATTCAGCAAAGGTGGTATCTGCCTTCTATCCTGGTGGTTCCGGAGCCGCCGAACAGGATCCTGTCTACATCTCCTTCCTTATACCTCTTCATCCTCACGACATTGGGATCCTTCAGCGAGGGGCCCTGCTCTATCGCAAAATCATCTTCCCACAGTCCCTCATCTAATAAGTAGTAACCGAACGCCGAATTACCCGAACCGGTCGCAGGGTCCTCAAGATACCCGTATTTTGGAGCAAATACTCTTGTCCTGTATCCGGCCTTTTCGGTACTCACGTCGTCTGTATATACATGGACGATGTCAAAATCTTTTTTCAGGCAAAACTCTCTGAGCTTTTCCTGGTCCGGACAGAGATCAAGGCAGTCTTTGAGGGAAGCCATTGGAACTATGAGCGTCCTCAGTCCGCCGTCTATCACCCGAAGAGGCCTTCGGGCATCAAAAGCCGCAATTGGGGCATCCAGTGCTTCCGCTGTATCATCAAGGCTGATGCTGCGCTTAAGATATTCAGGAAGAGGAGCCATGATATAAACTGCGTTCTCGTCCCTGACATGGTTGAATACAGAGAGCGTTCCGGCACGGACCCTGATCTTAAGCTCCTTTTCGTTCAGCAATTCGGGATCAGTGGAGATAAGGTAGTACATTATTGCTATGGTAGCATGGCCACAGAAAGCGACTTCACATTCCGCGGAATAATACTTCAAGTCAAATTCTTTATCACGCCTGAAAGCAAATCCCACTTCGTTAACAAAACCCTTGAGTTGCGATGCAATTTTCTGCATCTGTTCTTTGCTCAGTTCATCCGGCCTTTGCAGAAGTACATACCCGGCGGGGTTGCCCGAAGATGATCCCATGGTGAACGCATCGATTTTTTTGAAATCAAGTTTTTTCATCAATCAAGACTCCTCCAAATGAATTTTTGCTCAATTACAAATATCTTTATGGTCTCCGGGGGGAAAGATATTACTTCGAAAAAGGCCCTTTGCATAAAATGTTGCTTTTATACTGAAAGTATACTGCTAACATTAAATTTTGTTCAGGATGTCATTGATAAAGATAGGTGGTACATACTGAATAGAGCCCCGTAGTTCTTACTGAACAAAAAATCCCACCCCAAAGGGTGGGATAGTATATTCTGGTGGAGCTTAGGGGATTCGAACCCCTGACCTCTTGAATGCCATTCAAGCGCTCTCCCAACTGAGCTAAAACCCCAAAGTCGAACATGGGCAATTATACTGATTAGGATAAATCGTGTCAATACTATCATAAAAGCATGAAAATACTTACTGCAGCAGGAAAAATGAAAGCCTGCATATTTGCTTTCTTAATTTTGGCTACTTTGATGATGTCTTCGGAAACATCCTTCGCGATCACAAAGGATGAGCTGTTGTCCCATATTTCCAAATCACTGGGATACGGCGTACCTAAGAAATATTTGACTGACCCCGGGGGAGACCTGACCAATTCCTCTGTGATAAGGCTTGCCCTGGAATCAATGGGATGGGGCTTTGTAATAACAGTCTACGACCAGATAACAATCCTGCCGGAGTGGAGCGATATGGACTCTCTGACAGAAATCTCGAAAAAAATATCACCCCCTCTGCCCTCCGTGTTGACGGACGATCTCGGATCCACTTTTTCGGAGGAGAACATAAAGGCACTTACAGGCTGGCTTGAACTTTGCAAAAAGAAAGTCTCCTGGAAAGATTCGTTTTCCTCGGAAGGAACCACCCTGACAGTCTTTAAACACGGCCTAGGCGACCCATCAGGGCCGGCAAACGGTGACCTGGAAAAAGGCGTCAATGAACCGCTGTTCGCTGCTATGATAACAGTCGACATGGATGCAGTGAACTGCCAGATAGCCACCGCGGTCATGGTGGGGGCAAATAAGGCACCCCTTGCGACCATCGCAGTAGAGAACTACGGCGTAATAGGCGGCATCAACGGAGGATATTTTGCAGGAGCCAAACCTATAGGCATTCTTCGCAGGCAGGGGCACACCGATAATGCGAAATTCTGGCCACAGCGCTCCGCATTTGGCTGGAACGAGAAGGGCGAGACTATATTCATCGACGGCAAGGAGGTAGCAAGCATCAGTTCCGACAGTCGTTTTGACAAATATACAGAGATGCTGCAGGCCGGACCCCTACTGCTTAAGAACGGAGAATATTCCGAGAACACAGAAAACATAAGAGAAAACGTCCTCAATATGCGTCATCCCAGAACTATCGTAGGAACAGACGGAAAACGGGTAATGTGGGCCGTGATAGACGGAAGGGACAACATGCATAGTGTGGGTGCGACCATAGAAGAGACCAGAAAGGTCTGTAAATGGCTGGGGATGACTACTGCCCTCAACCTTGACGGCGGGGGATCAAGCTCTCTCTGGTGGAGAGGGAATACTTTCTCACTGCCAAGCAACAGCAACGATGTGGAACGTCCCATACCTTACGGTGTCCTGATCTTCCGGGAGGGTTCCGGCGTAAGACAATGACCAAACTGAGCCTGATCCGGCATATCGATAAAAGAGAGATCCCACGTTGATCTGCGGGATCTCTCTTTTATTTTGCTTATTCAGATCAGAAGATATTTAAAGCAAAACTACTTGAGTTCTACCTTTGCTCCTGCTTCTTCGAGCTTCTTCTTGATTTCTTCGGCTTCATCCTTGGATGCCTGCTCTTTTACTGTCTTAGGTGCACCGTCAACAAGCTCCTTTGCTTCTTTGAGTCCGAGACCTGTGATCTCGCGGACAACTTTGATGACGCCGATCTTGTTAGCGCCATGCTCAAGGAGAACTACGTCGAATTCTGTCTTCTCTTCTTCGGCTGCCGCTGCGGGGGCTGCTGCGCCCATGGGCATCATCATTGCAGGTGCTGCTGCTGATACGCCAAACTTGTCCTCAAGTTCCTTCACGAGCTCTGAGAGCTCAAGTACTGACATTTCTTCAATTGCCTTGATGATATCTTCACGTGTCATATTAATTCATCCTCCTAAGGATTATTTTTATTTTTATGCTGCTAGGCGGCTGTCTTGCCGCTGGTGTAGACTATGCTGCTTCCTTTTTGTCCTTGATCTGCGAGAGACATGTAACAAGTCCCCTTGCCGGACCGGAAAGTACTGTGACCAGACCCCTGAGAGGGGCTGCGATGGTCTGGACGACCTGACCGATGAGAACATCCCTTGAGGGAAGGTCCGCAAGTGCAAATATCTGAGCCTGGGAGAGGATCTTTCCGTCAAGGATCGCGGCCTTAACGACCAGAGCATCGTTTCCCTTCTCTTTTGAGAAGTCGCGGATCGCTTTGGCGACAGATGCAACATCACCGTAGGAAAGCACGTAACCGTTCGGACCTGAGTCGAACTCAGAAGCATGGTTAATGCCTGCTTCGGTAAAAGCTATGCGCATGAGGGTATTTTTACAGACCTTCATCTCGCCGCCGGCTTCACGGATACGTCTGCGGCAGTCGCTTATCTTCTTGACGGTCAGTCCCCTGTACTCGGTGATGAAGACTGCATTGCTCTTATTGAGCAGTTCGACCAGGGAGTCGATCATTTCACGTTTTGCTTGTGTTGGCATTCAATTTCACCTCCTGTTGATTTTGTGATCGGATGCCAACAAAAAAGGCTTCCGTCACCCAAGGGAGTCCGGAAGCCATAATGCGTGTCTTAAGAAGTAACAGGAACACGGTTATCCTTCGCAGACCTCGGCAGGAAATTAAGCGCAAGCGCACCTGCTGTCTTGAGTCTAAGCTGTGAGATTATACAATAAGGGGTAAATTTTGTACAGCGGCAAAATTATCGGCGGTTATCAAATGCCCTCTTAATGAATGGCCCATTTGCCCTGCACTGTCAGTATGATCAGTTCCGCAAATTTTTTTTACATTTCTGCTTATTCTAATGTACAATTATCAGCGTATAAATATCCTTACATATCACTGTGGAGGAGCTGCCACCTATGAAAAGACTGTCTATTTTTATACTCGCGTGCCTCATCATCTCTTTTGCTTCATCGTCAATGGCAAAACCCGTTGCCGAGGAGTTTCGAAACAAGGAGTATGACTATTCATCAATAAAGACTGTTTTGGTAATGCCGGTAATGTATGAAATTTCGATACCCCCGTCTGAACCCTTCCTTGATGATTCGGTACAGCAAAAATGGAAAGAAATGACATCACAGGAGAAGAGCGGATTCAGTTTCCTTGTGAAGACCCCCGAACAGATCATCGAGAGGGATGATTTTATAAAAGGCACCGTTCCAACAGAAAAATTGAGCAGGGACAAGGCCGCAGAGAAAGCCCTTACCCTCTCACCGGAATATGCCGATGCAATAATGACTGCGACTGTTACCAAATGTGCTTATACCACTGTTCACCATCCTCAGGAACTTGTCTGGGATACACGTTATGAGAACCGTTCTGTCTACGTCAACGGCAAATGGGAGACAAGGAGCGTCCCTATCAGTTATCAGAAGATAAAACCGGCATGGGATGAGACGTTCGCAATCGGGTCTGTGAGGATTGAGCTTCGCAATTCAAGGGAAAACACTCTCATTTACGGGGTAAACGTAAATGCAACTACAGCTGAAGATCTTTTTACTCCTCTTCCGACACTGACTAAACACATTACGAACGTCGTTGAAAACGCAGCCAAAAGAGTACCTAAAAAATAATCTTTCTGCAGGTTTTTTAAAACCAGAAAAAAGGGGGACGCGAATGCGTCCCCCTTTTTGAAATTGAGCTTTAAATATTTATTCTGCTGCCGAGTCCTTCTGAGCCTGCACAGGGTCGATAGAAATGCCTACACCCATTGTCGTTGCAAGCGTTACGCTCTTTACATAGGTACCTTTTACAGCGGCCGGGCGAGCCTTGATGATAGCTCTGAAGAGTGCCTTTACATTGTTCTCAAGGTTCTCGACAGGGAAAGATGCCCTTCCGACTGCGTTGTGTGTAATAGCTGTTTTGTCAACACGGAACTCGATACGGCCAGCTTTGATTTCCTTAACAGCACCGGCAACGTCGAACGTAACTGTATTAGCCTTAGCGCTTGGCATGAGTCCGCGGGGCCCGAGGACTTTGCCGAGACGTCCGGCTGATTTCATTATGTCCGGTGTGGCGATAACTGCATCGAAATCCATTCTGCCTTCAGCGATCTCTTTTACAAGATCTTCGCCTCCGACGATGTCCGCGCCTGCATCCTGAGCTTCCTTCTGTTTGTCGCCGAGCGCAATGACACACACTTTCTTAGTGTGTCCTGTCCCGTGCGGAAGGACTATAGTGCTGCGCACCTGCTGGTCTGCATGGCGGGGGTCTACGCCGAGACGAACATGGAGTTCGAGGCTCTCGTCGAATTTAGCAGTTGCACATTCCTTTGCTATTGCGACAGCCTCTGAAATTGAATACTGCTTTGAAAGATCGACTTTTTCGAGCAGTGCCTTATAGCGCTTACCTTTTTTTGACATTTTTATTCCTCCTAGTGGTAATGTCGGAAGAGTCTGAGTCTTCCTCCCACATCCCGGTTTTCACCGGGAAGTTCCTTACGGTTATTCTAGCCTACTACTTCGATGCCCATCGAACGGGCTGTTCCTTCGATCATCTGCATGGCCGCCTCAATGTCGTTCGCATTGAGATCGGGCATTTTAAGGGCAGCGATCTCCTGGACCTGCTTCTTTGTTATCTTTCCGACTTTATCCTTGTTGGGGACTGCTGATCCCTTTTCCTTGCCGGCTGCCTTCTTAATAAGAATGCTTGCCGGGGGAGTCTTAAGAATGAAAGAGAAGCTGCGGTCTGCGTAAACAGTTATTACGACCGGGATGATCATCCCTACTTTGTCTGCCGTCTTGGCGTTGAATGCCTTGACGAATTCCATTATGTTGATGCCGCGCTGTCCGAGCGCCGGTCCCACCGGCGGTGCCGGTGTCGCCTTTCCTGCGGGAAGCTGCAGTTTAAGCTCCCCAATTACTTTCTTTGCCATAGTACATGTTACCTCCTTGGTTTTGCTGCTTATGTAAAAGCCCTTTTAGGGCGATTATTCTATTGTCAATGTGCGTGATGCGAAACTAAAGCTAAAACTATTTATTATCAGATCTTTTCAAGTTCAGTATAATCAGCTTCAACTGTGGTCTCACGCCCGAACACTGATACGCTGAATTTGATCTTGCCTTTGTCAGCGTCGATCTCGACAACAGGACCTGCCTGTCCTGCAAACGGGCCGCTCTTGACCTGGATCGTATCCCCTACCTGGAAATCGACTTCGACCTTCGGCTTGGCCTCTTTGCCGAGCTTGTTCATTATCTCCTCTACTTCTTTTGGGGTAAGGGGGATAGGGTGGTTTCCTGATCCGACAAAACCCGTCACTCCGGGGGTGTGGCGAACTACATACCAGGACTGGTCCTCAAGGATCATTTCCACGAGCACGTAGCTCGGGAATATCTTCCTGCGGACCCGCTTCGTTTTGCCCTCTTTGATATAGACTTTCTCTTCAATGGGGACAAGGACACGGAAGATCCTGTCTTCCATACCCATTGTTGCGATCCTTTGCTCAAGGTTCGCTTTGACCTTATTCTCATAACCCGAATAGGTCTGGACTATATACCAGCTGCGTTCCTGTGTGTTCCCAAATATTTCGCTCATGCCTAAAAGAGGGCCGCAGCCCCCTTCACCTCCAGGTTACAGTCGAAACTCGAAAGCCTTTTCTGTTTCAGGCTATCGGACAATTTTGGAGAATACTCCCGTAAGAAGCAAATCTACCAGCCCGAGATAGGCTGAAACCATGAAAGTTACCACTATGACGACAAGTGTGGAGTACCACATCTGCTGTTTGGTAGGCCATGTGACTTTTTTCAGTTCAGCTCTTGATTCCCGGATGTAGTCGAGGACTTTTTCCATAACCCCGACCTCCTCATTCTTCAACTTTGATATATTTCAAAACCTAACTTGAATAAAAACCAGAAAAAACAAAATGGCAGGCCTGGAAGGATTCGAACCCTCAACCCCCGCATTTGGAGTGCGGTGCTCTAACCAGTTCGAGCTACAGACCTGCGTGCGGAGGTTATTTTACCCTACTTGCACTCCTTATGCAAGGTGTGTTTATCACAGAACTTGCAGTATTTCTTCTTTTCAAGTTTTTTTGTAGCCTTTTTCTTGTTTACAAGCGTCACGTAATTGCGGCGCTTACACTCTGTGCACTGAAGACCGACGATATCCGCCATTATTCTTTCACTCCATACTAAAAAGTTTTTAATGGGCGGCTAAAATTTAGCCGCCCATGTTTACGACTGTTAGTCTATTATCTCTGTAACGACGCCGGCGCCCACTGTGCGGCCGCCTTCGCGTACTGCGAAGCGCAGTCCGGGCTGCATTGCGATCGGTACGATGAGGTTTACTTCAAATGTGCTGTTGTCTCCCGGCATTACCATCTCGATGCCTTCAGCAAGCTTGATGTCTCCGGTAACGTCTGTCGTACGGAAGTAGAACTGCGGCTTGTAGCCCGAGAAGAACGGTGTGTGGCGGCCGCCCTCTTCCTTCTTAAGTACGTAGACCTCGCCCTTGAAGTGCTTGTGCGGCGTGATGCTTCCGGGCTTCGCCAATACCTGGCCCCGCTCTACGTCATCCTTGCCTGTGCCGCGGAGAAGTACGCCTACGTTGTCTCCCGCTTCTGCATCGTCAAGGATCTTGCGGAACATTTCAAGGCTCGTTGCTACTGTCTTCTGCGTGTCCTTGATGCCTACGATGGCTACTT
>Ga0334882_1002324_pt1 | contig 19797 bp, 17 predicted proteins | sample GraSluR1_MG_5_FD_207226 | JGI IMG/M metagenome (GOLD analysis project Ga0334882, IMG submission 207226) | Sludge microbial communities from methane-producing bioreactor in Wageningen University, Netherlands - Granular Sludge_15_04-R1 | ecosystem: Engineered > Bioreactor > Anaerobic >...
CCCCGGATCATCGCTCGAAGAGACTGCCGTGCGCTGCTCCGGGTCCGTCCGCGACCGCCGAGATGGGACCAGAACCCAGACAGAGGAAGTCGGTCTGCAGTGTGGCGGCACTGCAGACCGACCCCGGGCCGCCCTCGTGAGACGGCCCGCTGCCGATCATGGGAGCGAGCGAAGCGCTGCCCGAGGGGTCCTGCAGGCCCCGCTCAAGCGCACTCCGATCATCGGCAGCGACGTGCACGTTCCTCTGGTGAGATGTGGCTAGAGCCAGTCATCTACGGAGATGAGGACCTTGCCGTGGCCCGGAAACCTCCCGCTGAAGGCAATCTCGAATGCCTGAATCGCCTTCCGAACTGGTACAACGTCGGTGACGATGCCGCCGAGGTCGGGATGGGCGATCAGGTACTTCTCGGCGCGAGGCAGGTAGACCTGCCAATCTGGCTGGACGTTGGCGACCAACTGGAGGCACTTGCGGAAGAACCGCGTGAACTCGAAGGGATAGACATCCTCGTCGGGGACACCGAAGTACAACACCGTCCCTCCGAAGGCCGCGATCCCCACTGCAGTGTTGACGACCGCCAGATCGTGACCGACCGCCTCGACCACGAGTTCGTAGCTCGCGCCGGCGGGAGGCGTTCGCCTGATGCTGTCGAACACCCCGATGAAGGGAGCCGCCGACCGATCCTGCGGGTCGAAGCCGTCGATGGACGCCACCCCCATCTCGCGCAGCACGTAGCCGAACGAGATACCGATGGGGCCAAGACCGATCACGGCGGTGCGCTTGCCGCGGACGTCCCCCAGCCGATCGATGGCTGCCAGAACCGAGGCCAAGGGTTGCACGAGTATCGCCGTCCGCGGCGGAAGCGAGGACGTGAGCACGTGGGTCTTGGCGACGGATGCGTGGAAGACCTGGCTGAGGCCTGCGTCGCGGTTCGGAATCGCGATGACCCGGGCTCCGACCAGGGAGGAGTCAGTTGATGACCGAAGGACTGTGCCGACGCACTCATGGATCGGATAGCCGATCGGCTGCCCCCCGTCTTTGTCCGCACCGCGCAGGAAGCCGGGCCGGTCGCTGCCGCATATGCCAGCCAGTTCGAGCCTCACCTCTACCTGGTCGGGACCCAACTCGCTCGGACGTGGCACTTCGACGGGCATGATCTTGCGTGGTCCGAGGAGTTGGACAGCGCGAATCCAGCCGTCGTGGAAGTAGTCGCCGCCACCTGTCACAGGAGCCATTCGCTCAGCCCTTCACCGATCCGGCAGTAAGGCCCTCCACGAAGTACTTCTGGACTGCCGTGAACAGGATGATGATCGGGATGGTGGTGGCCGTGCCGATCGCCATCACCACCCCCCAGTTGATCTCGGTCGAACTGACATAGTTCGCAAGACCGACGGTGAGCGTCTTCATAGTGTCGCTGGAAACCAGCACGCTGGCCAGCAAGTACTCGTTCCACGACAGGATGAACACCATGATCCCGGCGCTCAGGACGCCCGGCATGACCAGTGGCATGTCGATGCGGAAGAAGACCGTGAAGATCGATGCGCCATCGACACTGGCTGACTCCTCGATTTCCTTGGGGATCTTCTCGAAGAACGAAATCAGCAGCCAGAGGCAGAACGGGAACGTGATGGTGAAGTGCCCGACGATGACGCCGATGTACGTGGAGTTCAGGCCCGCGCCGGCGATGAGGCGGTAGAGCGGGGTCATGAACATGATGGGAGGAATGCAGTACGCCATCAGGATGCCCGCGATGATCGCCTTGCGTCCGCGGTACTCGAAGCGAGCGAGGCCGTAAGCGCCCAGCGTGCCCAGAACGACACAGAGCAGTGTCGTCGTGGTCGCAATGACCAGGCTGTTCAGCGAGTAGCGCAGGGCATCGGAATCACGAAAGGCCTCCACGTACCAGGTCAGCGTGGGGACAGTCGGGAAGATGCTGGGCGGGGTCTTGAACAACTCGTTTGCCGGTTTGAGTGAACTCGACGCCATCCACACGAGCGGGAAGCTGACAACGGCCAGCACAATCAGAACCAGCAGCCAGAAGCCGAGCCGGGACAGCCGTTGCCGCCCGGTGGCGCGATTCGCCGTGCGCATGTTGCGTGCTCCCATCCCTACTTGGCGGTGTTGTTCGTAGCCAGCGACTGCCTCACGTAGAAGACGACGCCGGCAGCCAGCATGAGACCGAGAACCATGGAGATTGCGGCGGCGTAGCCGGTCTGGAAGGTACCGAAGGATGCCTGGTAGATCATGATCGGCAGGTGCGTGGTGGAGCCCGCGGGACCACCACCCGTGATCATCCAGATCAGGTCGAAGTAGGTGGCCGTCCAGACAATGCGCAGCACGAGCAGCACGATGGTCGTGTTCTTCAGCGCCGGCAGCGTGATGTACCAGAACGACTTCCACCAGCCGGCCCCGTCCACGCTGGCGGCCTCGTAGAGCTCGGCATCGATCCCCTTGAGCGCTGCCCAGTAGATCAGCATCGGGAAGGGATATGACCGCCAGACATTGACCAGGATCACCACAGCCATGGCGTAGGCGGGCAGTGCCAGCGGCGACTGCCGATAGGCGATGAGCCCCAGGGACTGCAGCCATGTGGCCACGATCCCGTAGTCGCCGTTCATGACCCATTTCGTCACCAGAGCCAGCGCCACTGCCGGTACCACGTAGGGAATCAGCAGGAACGTGCGCAGGGCCGTCCCGAAGGCGAGGTTCTTGCGGTTGATCAGGAGCGCCAGGCCGAGACCGACGATCATCTGGAGCACCACAGAGATGGCGGTCCAGACCACCGTGTTCCAGAGGTACCTCCCGAAGGTGGGACTTGTGAACAGCCGGATGTAGTTGTCGAACCACACGAACCGGGGGGTGGTGCCCAGGAGCTTCGCGTTCGTCAGGCTCAGCCAGAGGTTGTAGACCAGCGGATACAGCACGAACACGACAAGGAAGACCACCGTCGGTGCGACAAACAACACCAGGCCGAGTTCGCGTCTGCGACGACGCTCCCGATGATCAGGCTTGTCCTGTGCGACGAGTGGATTGACGTCCGCTGTTCTTGCTGGCGGGCTGGGATAGCGCACCGATCCTCCAAAGCTACATCGGAAATGGTTGGGCCACGCGGCCTCGTGGCGCCCTGACCGGCCCGTCATTGCTGCCGGCCAGCGCCACCACGAGGCGTCGGAGCGACCCTACTTTCCGAGGTTTGCGATCTGTTCCTGGAGTTGCTGGTCGATGTAGTCGACGGCGTCCGCCGACGTCCGAGTCCCGAGCGCCACCCCCTGGATCGCTTCCCCGAAGAAGGTGGTCGACTCGATCGCGGAGGAGAGCTGACTCAGACCGTGCTCCATGCCGTACCAGTACCAGTGGCTGTTCTCGAAGGCGTTGGTGATGGAGTCGATCTCTTCCTGGAAGTCCGCCACCGACGGGTCCTTCCGGTAGATCTTCAGGGCCGAGTACATCGACGGGAAGGCGAACATCGGACGCGAGAGGGCGCGTTCGGCTGCGCGTTCCGGTGTGTACAGTCGCTTGAGGAACTCCTTCCTCAGCTCCACCTTCGCGTCCCCACCCTGGTTGCTGGCCACGAATGTGTAGCCGCTGCCCAGAGAAGCTGTCTTCGTGCCGTCAGGGCCTGGGAACTCGAAGGTGCCGAGGTTCTTGACCATGTCCGGGTTGTTGGCCTGGGCGAGACCGATCACGGCTCCCATGTCCAGCGTCATGGCGACGCTGCCCTCGACGAGGGCGTTGCGGTACTCGTTCCACGACCACTCGGTGGAGGAGGGCGGGGAGGATTCCTTGTACAGCTTGATCATGTAGTCGAGCGCCTTGACGGCCTGCTCCTTCTGCTTCCCGAACGAGTACTCGCCCGTCTGCGGGTCGACGGTGGTGACCCCCTCCGAGTAGAGCATCTCGTAGTAGGTCTGCGCCGCCACCTGAACAGCGTTCATCGGTACAGCGAAGCCGTAGGTGTCGACCTTGCCGTCCTTGTTGGCGTCGATGTTCAGGGCCTTCGCCACGGCTTCGAACTCGTCCCAGGTCGTGGGAACATTGAGCCCCTTCTTGGCGAAGAGGTCCTTGCGGTACCACACCGAGTTGTGCAGGGCCCAGTCCGGCAGACCCCAGGTCTTGCCGTCCTTGCCGAGGACGTCGAGGTAGGTCGAGATGAAGTCATCGCGCCCGAGCGTATCGATCACGTCGTCCATCGGCGTGATCATGTCCTGCGCCTGCAGATACGCCGCGCCGGAGAAGTTCGTGTGCATGATGTCCGGCACCTCGCCGGACTGCACGGCAGTGGCCAGCTTGGTGTACATGTCGCTGAACGACACGGTCACCATCTCGACCTCGATGCCCATCTCCTTGGCGACCTCGTCGAACTGCTTCTGCAGAACTTTCGCCTGGGCGTCAGCGGTGAGGTTGGTCCAGATCACCAGCTTCTGCGTCCCCGAACCGGTGTCGGCCGGGGCCGCCGAACACGCGGCCAGCGGCAACATCACCAGGAACGCAAGCAAAATACGTACGCAGCGCTTCATTGCGGCTGCCTCCCTTGTCTTCTGTGATTTGTTTCTGTGGGTTGTCCTGGCGGGCACTCGCCCGCCTGTGAGCTACAGCACCGCGCCCTGTTCGCGCAGCGTGGCCTGAAGGAGTGGGATATTGACTTGGCGGGGTGTCGTACCGTGCTCCACCGCCAGCGCAGCGGCGGTGCCCACCGCCTGCCCCATGACCATGCACTGCGCCATGTTGCGGATGGTGTTGGCGACCGGAGGTTCGTACGAGACGCAGCGGCCGGCGATGAGCAGGCCGTCGGTGGTCTTGGGCACCAGACACCGGTACGGAATCCCCATCGACTTGCCTGCAGGCAGGTCGTAGACGGTCATGGTCACACCGTCGGGAGTGTGGGCGCCAGCCGGCATCGCGGCGCGGCCGATCGAATCCTCGAACTCGCGCGCCGAACGGAAGTCGTCCAGAGTCAGCTTGTACTCACCCACGACACGCCGGCTCTCCCGCACGCCCAACTGACTCGCGATGACCGAGAGGTAGGCGTTCTCGAAGCCTGGCACGAAGCGGCGCAGCGCCTCGGCAACGTCGTAGAGACAGGATTGGGACTCGATCTCCTGGCGGGCGCGATCCGCAAGTCCTGAGATGTTGTCGGCCTCGATGGCTCCCGAGCAGTTGATTGTGACCTCGCCCGGATTCGGTGTGGAGGTGAAGATGGCCAGCCAGTTGCGCAGGTACTCCAGGCGCGGCGGCAGGTCCGCGTTCTTCAGGTCATCGGTGAGGCCGTAGTGCATGAACCCGGGGAATGTCCGGTAGTCGCGCCAAGCAGGCGGCACGGTGTGGTCGTTGACCGGAGGATTCTCCGCGTAGTGCTGCTTGACCCGCTCGAGGTCGACGCCAGCCATGCGGCCGATGAGAGTCTGGGGCTGGATCTCCTTCTTCACCCGGATGTCGAAAGGGGCGCCGGCCATGGTCGCCACGCTGGCGTCGCCGCTACTGTCGATGACCACCTTGGCATTCACCTGAACCTGTTCCAGCTCGGACTGGATCACCACGCCAGTGAGAGTGTCGCCGTCCTCGATGACGTCGATGACCGACGTGTTGAAGTAGGTCGTCAGCAGAGGCTCTCTGGCCAACATCTCGTTCAGGACGACCTTGGCGACCTCCGGGTCATAGAGGAAGCACACGTCGGTTTCCGGATCGTCCTCCACGATCGCGTTGCGCTCGTGGAGGAGGTCGCGCAGTTCCCAGGCGATGCCGTCGACGATGCGGTTCTTCTTGTCGCTGAAGCCGACCCACGCACCCTGGCTGCCCGCTGTGAACTGGCCACCGAGGCAGCGCTGGCGCTCGACCAGCAGGGTTCGAGCACCGTTGCGTGCCGCAGCAATACCCGCGATCACTCCCGCGGTGCCTCCACCCGCAACGACCACATCAACCTCTTCGGTTCGCATTCTCCCGATTCCTCCAGTCCTAAGCTCGTGTATATCGACCGCTGCCGTGCTCCTGCTACCGCGAGACGATGGGGGGCGAACCTCGTCTCGTGATCACGAGACTATCGATAATCTGAGGGGGCGGCAAGGCTTCGGGCCGACTTTTCGGAACAGGAGTTCCGGAAGGACTCGAACGTCGTGCCATTCCGGAGTTCCTTCGCAAGCGGCGGGGTCTGCCGCTACGATGCGTTCATGATGATGTGGGCATCCGCCGAGACAGCAAACCCTCAGCAGCGCCTGCCTTGCCTTATTATCGATAGCCGTCCTGCGATCGGTCTCCTGGCGGGTGGGCTGCTGTGAGCGACACCGTACAGAATCGCGAGACCCTGCAGGATCACGTCTACGCGCGGCTGCGCGACGAGATCCTGAACGCCGAGATCTCGCCGGGCGCGAGCCTGCGCGTCCTCCACCTGGCCGCCCGCTTCGGAACCTCCCAGGCGCCGATCCGCGAGGCGCTCCGGCGACTGTCTGATGAGGGCCTGGCCGTCACCGTCCCGTACCGGGGCACGGTGGCCCGTGCGCCCAGCTGGTCAGAGATCGCGGACATCTACCTTCTTCGGGAAGAACTCGAGGCTTTCGCCGTCAAGCGCGCCCTCGCGCGCCCGAAGGTGGATCTCACGGAAGTCCGCCGGGCCCAGCGGCAGCTCAACCGCGCCGTGCGTACCGGCGATTCGCTCAAGGTTCTTGACGCCGACCTCGAACTCCACCACCAGGTCGTCGCTCTCGCGGAAAGCCCGCTCACCCTGGAGATGTGGACGTTCCTGATCAAGCGACAGCGCGGCGCGCGGCTCAGTCTCGAACGCGAGTACCCCGCGGCGGTGGACTCGGTGATCGAGACCCATGAAGCATTGGTGCAGTCGCTGATCGCCGGCGATCCCCCAGCAGCGGAGGCGGCGTTCCGGAAGCACATCAGTTCGGCTCTGGACTCGTTCGCCAGAAGACGTCTGGAGCACCAGGGACGTCTCGACTGAGTCAGCCGCGATCTCGCAGGAGGTCGGTCAGGTACTCGCCGTAGCCGGACTTCCCGAACAGCTGTGCGCGCTCGAGCAGCGCCGCGTCGTCCAGGAATCCGGCGCGCCACGCGGCCTCCTCGGGACACCCGACCTGGAGACCCTGACGTGTCTGGAGGGTCCGGACATACTCGCCGGCATCGAGCAGGGAGTCGAAGGTTCCGGTGTCGAGCCAGGCCGCGCCCCGGGGGAGGACGACCACCTGAAGTTCACCGCGCTCGAGGTAAGCGCGGTTCACGTCGGTGATTTCGTACTCACCGCGAACCCCGGGCGTGAGATTGGCCGCGATCTCGACAACCCGTTCGTCGTAGAAGTAGAGGCCGGGCACCGCGAAGTGGGACCGTGGCGCGCGCGGCTTCTCCTCAAGGGACAGCGCGCGTCCATCCGCAGCCACCTCGACGACGCCGTAGCGGGTCGGATCGCCCACTCGGTATCCGAAGATCGAAGCGCCATCGACGTTGGCATAGTCCCTGAGCCGCGTGCCCAGTCCTGGCCCGTGGAAGATGTTGTCGCCGAGCACGAGGCAGGACTTGCGGCCGGAGACGAAGTCGGCACCGATCGTGAATGCCTGGGCCAGGCCCCGCGGCTCGGGCTGAACCGCATAGGAGAGCTCCACCCCGAATTGGCTCCCGTCGCCCAGCAGACGCTGGAACGAGGTCTGCTCGTGCGGGGTCGTGATGACCAGGATCTCGCGGATGCCGGCCAGGATCAGCGTCGACAGCGGGTAGTAGATCATCGGCTTGTCGTACACAGCCACGAGCTGCTTGCTCGTGGCGAGCGTCAGCGGATGCAGTCGGGTGCCCGAGCCTCCCGCCAGGATGATTCCACGCATCGTGTTCCTGTCCGTGTTCGTCGCTGCGGTCGGTGGGTCCCCGCTCAGGCCGGAGCAGCCGGGTGCCGCGGCCGGGGCGCAGCACCCGCGGCTACCACTTCCAGTTGTCGAAGATGCTTTGGGAGATCTCCGCCGAGGCATCCCTGAGCGCACCCAGATAGCTCAGCAGCTCCTCCGGCTCGGTGATGCCGATCAGGCCGCTGAAGGAGAGGGCGGCGACCGTGGTACCGGCGTTGTCGCGAACCGGGACACTGATGCAGAAGCCGTTCGCCGAGGTCTCGCGGTTGTCGATGGCGTAGCCGTGCTCGGCGACGGCGTGGAGAGCCGAAGCAAGCACCTCGAGATCGGTGATGGTGTGGCTCGTCAGGGGCTTGAGTTCAAGGGCCGAGAGAACCCGCTTCTGCAGGTCATCGGGGAGCTCGGCCAGGAGGACCTTCCCTCCCGCGGTCGCATAGAGCGGGACGCGAGCCATCAGTGGCGGGATGTAGTCCACGAGGCTGCCGGTGCGGGACTGCTGGATGATCACCCCATCGGTGCCATCACGCACGATCAGGTTCATCGCTGGTCCGACGCGTGCGGTCAGGTCCCTCATCACGAAGATCGCTACTTCCCGCAGGGCGAGGTTGAGACTCTGCCTCTCGGTGACGAAACCCAGCTTCTGCCCGAGAACGTAACTGCCGTCGGCCAGTTGGAAGACCCATTGCGCCTTCTCGAGGGTCTTGAGGATGCGGAACGCGGTCGACGGATTCAGCTCGCAGATCCGGGCGATCTCCTGGACGCCGATCGGCCCATCGCTCGTGCGCATGACGTCGAGCACGGTCATCGCGCGCTCCACCATCTGGATGGTCTCGCCCGGCTGGAAGTCCTGCTGCCTCAACTCCCACCTCCTTGTCGAATGCGCCGTCTTCCGTCTGAGCATCAGTGCGAACGGACGTCCCAAACCTAAGCGTTCCACGCCCCGACCGCCGCCGTTCGCAGACTGCAGCGGTCGGGGAGGATCCCGTCGGCTGCTCTGCGGCGCTCGTGGCACCTGCAGAGCAGCCCGGGGGCCCCGGTCGCCTGGGCCTGGCGTCGGAGCTTGCCTGAACCGGATCAGCCGAGGTACCCGTACTCCTTGAGCACCGCCTCCAGATGGGTCCTGACGTCGGAAGGCAGTTCGGAGATGACCGGCTTGCGGCAGTAGCCGGCGTCGACACCGCGGAGCTTCAGGCCCTCCTTGATGATCTGCAGCCAGGGGGTCGGCATCCCCGCAGCGGTCGGCTTGGTGAACAGCGGGAGGTAGGGCCGGATCTTGGCGAAGTGCGCCGACATGGCCTCCTCCATCTTGCGGTCCTTGGCCAGGTTGTAGACCTCCGTGTTCTCTTTGGGGAACAGGTTTCCGGTGCCGCAGACCCATCCGTCGGCCCAGCAACTCACGCTCTCGACGGGGGAGACGTCGTAACCGTAGAAGATGGCGAAGTTCTCGTCGGTCAGGTAGCGGAGATCCTGTTGGCGGTACACGTCGGCCTGGCGCTCCTTGACGGCGTCGATGAAGCCTTCGTTGTACAGCTTGGCCATGAACTCGTCGGTCATCAGGCAGGTCGAGTAGTACGGGTTGTGGTACACCATCACCGGGATCTCGATCGCCTTGCGCAGGGTCTCGTAGTGCTTGAGGAGTTCGTCCTCGTTGGGCGCCATGTACCAGGGAGTAACGACCATGACACCATCGGCACCGTCGGCCTGAGCGGCTACGGACATGTCGACGACGTCTCCGGTGCGGTAAGCACCGGTGGACGCGACCACCTTGATCCGGCCCGCCGCGGACTTGACTGTCTCGCGATTGACCGCGATCTGCTCCTCCTTGGTCAGGGCGACCATCTCACCCGTGCTGCCGGAGGGAATCACGCCATCGACTCCGTTGTCGACGAGGAAGTCGGTCACTTCCTTGATGGCGCTGAAATTGACGGACTCGTCCGCGTTGAACGGGGTCACCATCGGGATGTAGATGCCGGACAGCTTCTCTCGGCTCACGGTCTCACTTCTCCTCTTCGCTCATTTCGGAACACCTGTTCCGACACTGAACGCTAGCACCGCGCCAGTCTGCGCGGCAAGCGATTATCGATATCTTCGTGAGTGCCGTCAGCCCTGGCCTACTCCCCTGAGCCCGCGTCCGGCGGAGTCGGTCCGGCGCCGAACGCAATATCCGGGAGGAACACGATCGCCGCCGAACTCAGCCCCGACGCAACCCCCGACAGGAGGCAAGCGAGCATGCGACGCGCGGCACCTCGATCCGCAGGAGCTAGCCGTCCTAGCGGGCGGCAATCAATGCCTGCCTGACCCCCGGCCGGGCCCGGGCTCCGCTGCCGTGACACTCGCGTATTCTATCGATAATCTGCTCACGGACGCAAGGCTTCGCGACGTCTTCAGAACGGCCAGCCGCCCTGTCGAAGCCCCCCGTTGCACGCGACACGGCGCTTCGCCAACGGACACAGCCCTCGCGTTCGAGTCGGCGGCGCCCACGAAGCGCACGTGCTGTCATCTCTCGGGGGATCGTTGACGAAGGGCAGATGGTCGGCATGGCGCGGCGGGAGCGATATTGGGCTGGAACCGCCGCCAGAGCAGCCGATGCTCCCCCTCCGGTCCTGTCCGGGTTCACAGACGCGGATCGACGGGTTCGGACTCGAGGGCGAGGACCGCGAAGACGGCTTCGTGGACACGCCACAGCGGCTCACCAGCGACGAGCCGGTTGATGGCCTCCAGACCGAGGGCGTACTCGCGGAGAGCGAGAGAGCGTTTTCGTCCGAGATTGCGGTCTCGGAGCCGGTCGAGGCTGGCGGGTTCGGTGTAGTCCGGCCCGTAGATGATCCGAAGGTACTCGCGCCCGCGCACCTTCAGGCCAGGCTGGGCGAGGTGGCCCCGGGTCGTCCGGGTGAGGTTGGCGAGCGGTTTGACGACCATCCCTTCGCCGCCGGCGCCGGTGAGGTCGACCCACCACTGAACCCCGGCCTCGCGGCTGGCCGGGTCGGTCACCTCGACGTGGTGGCGGCGGGTCGTCCGGAACAGGGCGGGGTCTGCGGCGACGAGCCGGTCGGCGACAGCGAGGTGCCAGTCGTGATCCCGGTCGGCGAAGGACGTACCTGCCGCCGCAAGCACCTGGAAGACGGCGAGTTGGACCCCGTCGAGGCCATCGGTCGGCCACACGTAGCGCCGCCACGCGGCATCGTAGGCGCGCGCGTTCGCCAGCCGCGACCTGGTCCGCGCCACGAGCGCCCCGACATCCACGCCGCGCCCCTCAGCCGCAGCGAGCGCCTCGACGGCGGGCGGAAGGGCCATCAGGGCGGCAGCGCCGACCGGAGCGTACTGGTCACGCAGCAGCGGCCCGGCCTTGGCCGACCAGGGCAGGAGTTCGGCGTCCAGCAGCAGCCAGTCGGTGCCCAGTTCATCGAGCAGGCCGGCGCTGGTTGCAGCGTTGCGGATGCGCTCCACCAGGGTCGCGGTGAGCTCATGAGTGAAGAAAGCGCGCCCCGTGCGGGTGTAGACCGACCCACCATCCGCGGTGAGGTGGACGACCGCCCGCGAGCCCATGTGCTTCTCCTCGCACACCACCCGACCGATGCCCCACTCGGCGAACTGGCTGAACGCCTCGTCGGGGTGCTCGAGGTAGCCGTCACGGCGGGAGGTGGCTACCGGGGACATCGTGGGAGGCAGGTACGGGATGAGCCGCGGGTGCAGCGCGAACCGGCTCATCACCTCCAGCGCTCCGGCGGCGTTCTCGGCGGTGACCGTCACCCGTCCCATGGCCCCCGTCTCGACGACGCGCTTGCCGACGACGTCGTCGAGGCGTAGCTCATCCTCACCACGCTGTCCCACCACGGTGGAAGGGAAGGGCTTCGCGGGTTCGTAGTGGACGGCGCGGGCGTCCACGCTGACCGTTTCACGTTCGGGATAGCGCAGCGCGGACAGGCGGCCTCCGAACACGCAGCCGGTGTCGAGGCAGAGGGTGTTATTGACCCACTCCAGGGTCGGGGTCGGGGTGTGCCCGTAGACGACCAGCGCCCGGCCGCGGTACTCCTCGGCCCACGGATAGCGCACCGGCAGTCCGTACTCGTCGGTCTCGCCGGTGGTGTCGCCATACAGGGCGAAGGAACGCACACGTCCCGAGGCGCGGCCGTGGTAGGCCTCCTTCAGCCCTGCGTGCGCAACCACCAGCCGGCCGTCGTCGAGCACAAGGTGGGACACCAGTCCGCGGCACCATTCGCGCGCGGCCAGGCGGAACTCCTCGGGTTCTGCGGCCAGTTCGGCCAGGGTCCGCTCCAGGCCGTGGCTGACCTGGACGTTACGGCCGTCGAGCGCACGGACCAGCTTGGCCTCGTGATTGCCCGGCACCGCCAGGGCGTGCCCGGCGGCGGCCATGCCCATCGCCAGCCGCAGCACGCCCACGGTGGACGGGCCGCGGTCGACCAGGTCGCCGACGAACACGACTCGCCGGCCGTCGGGGTGTTCGGCGTCCACGGCGTGACCGGACGCATCGGAGCGGACCGAGTAGCCGAGCCGGCCCAGCAGCTCGAGGAGTTCGTCGAGGCAGCCGTGGACGTCGCCGATGATGTCGAACGGGCCGTGCTGGTCACGGAAGTCGTTGAGCAGCCGATCCCTGACGATGCTCGCCTCATCGACCTCGGCCGGGCTGGACAGTACATGGATGGTGCGGAACCCTTCCCGGCCAAGCCCCCGCAGTGACGTGCGCAACTGCGACGCCTGGCGCCGGATCGGGCCGTCTCCGAAGGCACGATCCGCGCGGCCGCGGTTGCGGTCGATCGCGACCTCCGTGGGGACATCGAGGACGATGGCCACTGGCAGCACGTCGTGGTCGCGGGCCAGCTTCACCAGGCCGGCGCGAGCCTCCTTCGAGGTGTTGGTTGCGTCCACGACGGTGAGCAGGCCCCGGTCGAGCCGCTTTCCGGCGATGTAGTAGAGCACCTCGAAGGCGTCATTGGTGGCGGCCTGGTTGTTCTCGTCGCCGCTGACGAGGGCACGGCAGTAGTCGGAGCTGAGCACCTCGTACGGCGCGAACGCGCGCGCGGCGAAGGTCGACTTGCCCGACCCGGAAACGCCGATCAGTGCCACCAGGGCGAGGCCGGGGACGTGGAGTTCACTCACTGGACCTCCCGGGTGAACAGTGCCAGCTGGGTGGGCGGGCCTGCTGCAGGGTCGGCCGTGCCGACACCACGCAACTCCACCCGGTAACCGTGGCGCGACCCCACGGCGTGCGTCCACGCGGCGAACTCCGCGCGCGACCACTCGAACCGGTGGTCGGAATGCCGCAGCTCGCCCTCGGCCAAGCCGTAGATCGGGTTGTGGTCGCGGTTGGGGGTGGTGAGGATCACGTGGCCGGGTCGTGCCGCGCCGAACACGCTGGCCTCCATGGACGCGAGCCGATCGGGTTCCAGGTGCTCGATGACCTCGATCAGCAAGATGGCGTCGAAGCCGGCGAGCTGGTCGTCGCGGTAGGTGACCGATGACTGCCGCAGGGCGATCTTTGCTTTCTGGTGGTCCGACAGCCGGTCGAGGTTCAGCCGCCGCTCGGCCTTGGCGAGCACGCGTGGCGCCACGTCCACCCCCACGATCTCGGCGATGGTCGGGTCGGCGAGCAGGGCTCGAAGGTAGTAGCCCTCACCGCAGCCCAGGTCGACTACGCGGCGGGCGCCGATCTCATGCACCACGCTCAGCACGGTCTCGAGCCGCTGCACCTTCAGCGGGGTCGGCGAGTCCTGATCCGCGTCGTCGTCCGGCTCCTCGACCGGCGAGTCGTCCAGAGCGGTCAGGCGCAGGGTCGCGTCCTCGACGTAGTCGCGGCGCGAGAGGAGGTAGCGTCGCACGATCAACTCGCGCAACGGGTGGTCGGCGAGCCAGCCTTCACCGCGGCGCACCAGCTTGGCCACTTCGTCCGAGCCCACCCAGTAGTGCTTGGCGTTGTCCAGCACGGGCAACAGGACGTACAGGTGGGAGAGCGCGTCGGACAGCCGCACCGAGCCGGTCAGGGCAAGATCGACGTAGGGTGCCGTCCCCCACTCACCGTCCGGCCCGAACGGAACCTCGGTGGCCGCCACCTGCCAGCCCAGCGGTTCGAACAGCCGGTTCACCAACTCCGCGCCGGCAAGAGAATCACCGCCCGATGTTGCCCGCACCGGAACCGTCGGCACCCTCACCTGCAGCGGCAGCGGTGAGGCGGCCAACTCGGGGAACGACTCGCTGCGACCGTTCAGCGCGGTGTTGAAGACCCGGCCCAGCGCCACCGCCAGCATCGACGACGCGGCGTAGGGCCGGTCGGTGACGTAATCGGTCAGGGAGACACCCTCACGCGACTTCAGCCGCCGCTTCACCATGCCGATCGGGTCGACCTCGAGCAACAACGCCGCGGTCACGCGCTCGGCGGAAGACTCCGGATAGAACACCGTCGCCTCACCGACTGGCAGGCTGAAGGACTGAACCCGGTCCGGATGCTTGTGCAGAAGATGACCGAGCGCCTGAGCGTCCGGCCCCGACAACGACACCGTCAGCAGCACGCCGCCCATTCTGGCAGCAGCGGACACAGATCGACGCCCTTCGGGCGAACGCCCATGCCCGCCGAAAGTGCGCTGGCCGCGGCCATCCAATCGAACGGAGAGCCAGATTCATCCACAGGCGCGGTTTCGAGCCGTTCACCCGAGCCCGTCGGCGTCCACCGGCAGCCGCATGGGTCTGCCTGTGACCGCCAAATGAGACCAAGACTGAGAACAAAGAAGACCGAGAATCCCCAGACGGTGAGATTCTGGGCAGCGTTTCCCCTAGCCAAGTGGCAGAGGATACGACACTCGAACTCGACGGTGGCCTCGTTGCGATCACCTAGCCAGACTTGGCGAGGCATTATGTGGGCGTGTTGCGCGTGTGCGCCTAGATCTTCATAGGCATGCAGCCGGCCTTTCGGGGCAGTCTGGGGGCATGCAAGACAGCCTCTGAGCGTCGCGGAAGATACGAGATACGCGAGGTGAGGTGACGATGACCGAGAGCGGGCGGAACTGGGTCAAGGTCAGGCAGATTCAGCCGTCGGGTCGACCCGTTCATGATCCAGCTCGTCGGCTACCACACCGGGCGCAAGGCCGGCACGAATCACATCAGCACCCAGGCAGTCGAAGCCGGCATCCAGCAGGCCCGCACCCGGCCAGGTTCACTAGTCCAGGCCGCCGTCCTTCGTGAGCCGTCCGACGTCGACCGGACCTTCCTGCTCCCATGGCCCCGGACCACAGCAGCTCGCGCACCGCCGACATCGCCCGACGGATCGGCGAGGAGGCCCAGTACACCGACGTCTACTGGGCACGACTCATGGCCCCCGGCCATGATCACCCCCGCCGGCTACGGCAAAGTCCAGTTCACGATCCCCCACCTGCGCGAGTACCTCGTCGAGCACGCAGCACACCAAGCCATGGCCAGCAACGACCCGCCACGCCTCACATGAACCGCTACCTCGGAAGGCAACCCGGCCACTTGGGCAGGTAGTCGCAGATCGAGGCCGGGGCCGCCGCGGCGGGGCTGCTGCGGCGTCGGCCAGGTCGTGGAGGTGGCGCCGTTCGGCTTCGTCGAGCCTAAGCAGCAGTGACTGCACAGCAGTTTAGCTAGTGCACGTCCGGCTATTGACTACACAATCGTGCACTGTTACGATCCCTCACGAGGTGGTCGCCCAGCCTTCGCAGTGGAGGGTCCTTCGCGGTCACACGTTCCGCCATATCAAGCCATGCGCCATGGGCCATCGCATCCGTGCCAGGGAGGAAGCCAACGAAATGAGCAAACGGATAGTCACCGACCATGCACCGGCCGCCATCGGACCGTATTCGCAGGGCGTGTTGACGCAGAGTCTGGTGTACGCGTCGGGGCAGCTGCCTGTGGATCCAGAGTCGGGCAGGATGCCAGAGGGGATCGCGGCGCAGGCCGAACAGAGTTGCCGCAACGTGAAAGCAATTCTCGAACAGGCCGGGTCCGGCCTCTCGAAAACCATCAAGACCACGTGCTTCATAGTGGACATGAACGACTTCGCCACCTTCAACGACGTATACGCAAACTACTTCACATCAAACCCCGCGCGGAGTTGCGTGGCAGTGAAGGCTCTCCCCAAGGGAGCGCTCTGCGAAATTGAAGCCATTGCCGAGGCATGAGAAAGGAAACCGAAATGACCAGCTTTGGCAACGACGCCATAGATCTCGATGTTCTGAGACAGCGCGCCTATAACCTGAGATGGGCCGAACAGCCCGATGGAGTCATTCCGCTTACCGCGGCTGACTCAGACTTCCCGGTCGCGCCCGAAATTGTGCAGGCCGTATGCGACTACGCCAAGGCCGGCTACTTTTCCTACACACCCAAATTGGGGCTCCCCGAATTCAAGGCGAGCGTCGCGCGGGCACTCTGGGACCGGAAGCAGGAGCGCATCGACCCGAACCTCATCCTGCCGATCGACAGCGCCGCCCGCGGGATGGAGGCTATCGCCAAGGCGATCCTCGCTCCCGGCGATGAAGCGATCGTGTTCGATCCCGTTGACTTCCTGTTCAGAACATCCATGGAGGCGGCGGGCGCCACGACCAGGCTCTTCCCTTCCAGGATGAAGGATGGCCACATGGACCTCAGTGGCCTCGAGGAGTACATCACACCGAAGACCAAGATGGTCGGGCTGTGCAACCCCCACAACCCATTGGGCCTGCTGTACACCGATGATGACCTTGAGTATCTCCTGGAACTGTCGGACAAGTACGGCCTCTACATCATGAACGATGAGGTGTGGTCCGACATCATCTACCCGGGCGAGACCTTCAACAGCATCATGAAGTTCGGACCCGAGCGCAACCGGAGGACGCTGTCAGTCTTTGGATTCTCGAAGAGCTTTGGCATCGCGGGACTGAGGGCGGGATGCGTCTACTGCACCGACCAGGACCTGTTTGATCGGGTGGTTGACGTCACCCTGGTGAACGAAACGATCGGCGGCATCTCGAGCCTGTCGCAGATCGCGGGCATGGCCTGTCTCGACAGCGCATACTACTGGGTCGACGCGTTCATGCAGCACATCCAGCAGAATCGCGATTATGCGCTCTCTCGCATCGAGCAGATGCCCGGCATCTCATGCCACGTGCCGAGTGCGACCTTCGTGATCTTCCCCGACGTTTCCGGCGTCGGCATGGAAGCGGAAGAGTTGGTGGCACTTCTGAGGGATCAGTACAAATTGGCGATCGTGCCAGGTGGTGCGAAGTACTTCGGCCCCGGATCCGCGGGACACGTCAGGATCTGCCTGGCGACCAGCCATGAGCTATTGAAAGAGGGCCTCGATCGTCTGGAGGCCTGTCTTGACGACATTGCGGCAAAGCACAAGGGCAAGGGGATGTGAACATGGAAATCGTTGAGAATGTGAAGAGTGAGTCCAGTGCCATCCGAATCAAGAAGGTGGCAATTCTGGCCGGCGCGATGTGTGCCTACTGGATCGGGTCCGGGTTCACCACGGGACAGGAGGTGCTGCAGTTCTTTGCGGTCAATGGCCTGGCGGGCCTGGGTGGTGGGCTCATCTTCCTCGTGATGATGGGCTTGTTCACCTATGTATTGTTCACCATCGGGCAGAAGAAGCAGTTCAAGAATCCCTACACCGTCTTTGAGTACTATTGTGGTACATGGCTTGGCAAAGCCTACACCTGGTACAATGTCGTCTTGATCTACGCCGTCTTCGTCGTCATGCTCTCCGGCAGTGGGGCGACGATTCACCAGCATTTCGGGGTGCCGTCGCAGGTCGGAACAATCATCATCGGTCTCCTCGCACTCGGTACCGCTATTCTCGGTATTGAGAAGCTCATCAATATCATCGGGGTGATTGGACCCGTCAAGATCCTGTTCATTGTGGTGATCGGTATCGCGGCGATCGTGACGGCTTTCGGAAACCCGCAGCTGGTGCTCGAGAACAGTGCAAACATGCCGCACCTCGGTTTCGAGGCCGCCTCGCCCAGTTGGGCATGGTCCGGTGCGCTCTACGCCTTCGGGACTTTGATCTCCGGGATTCCGTTTGTCGTCGACTGCGGCGCCTCGGCCGGAAGCGTCCGCGAGGCGAGGGTGTCGGCCATCGCAGGCACCATCGCCTTCACGGTAGCTATTCTGCTGCTGACCTTCGCCGAGGTGGTCTACGCGGGCCAGATTGTTGGTCAGCAGGTGCCGACACTGGCCATCGCAACCTACATCGCGCCCATCCTGGGCCTGGTGTTCGCCGTTCTCATCGTGATCGCGATCTACTCCTCGGTCTCGTCCTTCTTGTTGATGACGGTCAGGAACTTCGCGCAGGACAAGACCAAGAAGTTCTACATCCTCACTGTAGCCCTGGCAGCGATCGGCATCATCTTCGGTGGCATCCTGCCCTTTGACAAGCTCGTGAATATCATCTATCCGCTGGCCGGGTACTCGGCCATGCTGTTCGTGGTCATCGCTGGTGTCAAGATGGTTCGCGATCGAAGCGCCGCAAAGGGCTGAGAGGTACTCGACCGCTAGCATTCCGCGCCCCGGCCGACGGACACCTGGAGTTGAGGGTGGCCGTCGGCCGGTCGGGAGTATTGCAGGCAGTCCCGGCGGTCCCTGACCTGCGGCTCCGTGTCCCCCGCGTGAGCCCCGCACCATCCTGGGCCGGGCAAACCCCCGAAGCCCGCCCGGGCCCCCGCCAATCGGTCGCCAGTGCGGCCCGATGAAGCTGGGGTCGCTAAGCAGTGATATTGACACCACGAGTCTCCGACGGGAGCGCCAGCCCACGGGGGGTAAGCTGGGCGGCTCAACGAAGAGAAGGTTCTGAGAGACAGTCCAATGGATGATGTTTCGGTCAAGTTGACTCCACGCGATCAGGAGATCCTAGATTCCTACGGCGAGTTCTGCGAAAGGCTGTCGGTTTACTTGGGACCCAGTTTCGAGATCGTGCTTCACTCACTGGGCAACCTTGAACATTCGGCGATCAGGGTGCTCAACGGATTTCATACCGGGCGCACCGTCGGAGCGCCGATCACGAACACCGCGCTCACGATGCTGACGCGTATACGCTCCCAAGACGAGGACGATGGCTATCTGAACTACTTCAGCGAGACCAAGGACGGCTCGCCAATCAAGGCGGCAACGATCCCGGTCTTTGCGGAGGCGGGCAAGATCATCGGGTTGGTGTGTATCAACTTCAGTCTGGATACTCCACTTTCCAGTCTCGTCGCTGGGTTGATCCCCCCGCGTCCAGGCGATTTGGTTTCGCTGGCGCCTCAGGCTCCACGTGAGAATTATGTGAGCAACGCCTCGGACCTGGTTTCCGAGACAATTGCGGACGTCCGTCGGGAGGTCCTCGATGATTACTCCGTCCCGGCCAGCAACAAGAACAAGGCGATCATCGCCCTTCTGCGTGACCGGGGCGTATTCAACTTCAAGAACAGCATCGCAGAGTGCGCCTCCCTTCTGGGAGTCAGTAGGACGACCGTGTATATGCACCTCCGAAACCTAGACAAGTAGACCCTGCCCGAACGGCGCCGCGGGCGTCGGGTTCAGGCTGGATCTGATCGCTGCGGCGGAGCGCGCAGTGTGCCCGTTGCGGGACGGAATGGGACGGCTTCGAACGTGCGCACTGATGATCGGGCCTGACGCTGCATCTCTCGAGTTGTGACCTGGCCGAGCAGCCCCGGTCTCTCATCGGGTGGCGTGCTGAGGACGCCGAGAACCGTCTCCGTTGGCGCGGGGTCTAGCTCGCGAGGCGCAAGCGCTGGACCGGCCACCCAGCCAGGACAACTGGGACAAGATTCTGCCTGAGCGCCCGAGACGCCCCTCCCGCGAACCTCGCGTTCGGAGCGTTTCCACTCGTCAACTGGCGGAGGATACGAGATTCGAACTCGTGAGGGCGTGAACCCAACCCGCTTTCCAAGCGAGCGCCATAGGCCTCTAGGCGAATCCTCCGCCGAGAAGGATACCGGCAGAGCCGTGTCGAACTCCAAC
>Ga0334882_1002339_pt1 | contig 19703 bp, 14 predicted proteins | sample GraSluR1_MG_5_FD_207226 | JGI IMG/M metagenome (GOLD analysis project Ga0334882, IMG submission 207226) | Sludge microbial communities from methane-producing bioreactor in Wageningen University, Netherlands - Granular Sludge_15_04-R1 | ecosystem: Engineered > Bioreactor > Anaerobic >...
GCGAATCGGAACAGGTCGAAATAGAAGTGGTCGGGCCTGAACTGACCGTCACGGCCACGCCCCCGAAGCCGAAGGTGGGGCAGGAGGTGCATGTGAAGGCCGGGGCGAAGCCCGGACTGCCGGAAGGAGCTTTCGTCGCGTGGACCCTGGAGGGAAAGGCGTCCCGCAGCGGGGCGAAAGCCGCGGATTCCACGGAATATTCCTTCCTCCCCCGGGAGGCGGGGAAGTATGTCCTGAAAGCGGAGGCCAGAAGTCCGGGAGGGGAGACCCTGGCGGAGAAAACGCTGGTCCTGGAGGTGGCGGGGTACGAGGTGGCCGTGACGGTTCTCGGCCCGTCAGGCCCCCGACCGCAGGAATGGGTGCAGGGGCAGGGCCTCAGGACCGTGGAAAAGGACACCTTTCTCCGGGACGAACACGTCCGGATAAAGGCGGAAGTGAAGGACGCCGATGCGCCGAAGGATCTCCGGTGGAAGTGGATTCCGGGGCCGGAGACGTCCCTGGCGTCTTCGGGCATCGGGCAGGAGGCGACCCTGTACGGCACCGCCGCCGGAACGGCATCGGCCCGGGTGGAGGTGCGGGACACGGAGGACCTTCTTCTGGGCGCGGCCTCCGTTTCTTTCCCCGTGACGGAGCTGCCCCCCGAGCTGAAGGCTCCTCCCCTGAAGGGGGCCGTCAGGGCGGACCCCGAGCCCGGGGCGGTGAACGGGAGGATCACCCTCTACGCCTCCGGAGAAGGGGGCAAGCCCCCCTATACCTTCCGGTGGGGAGGTCCGGTCACCGGGTCGGGGGATATTCTCACCTTCATCCCCGACCGGCCGGGAACGTTCCGGTTCACCCTGCTGGTCCTGGATTCGGCGGGGCGGCAGGTCACGGTGAACCGGGATGTGGAAGTGAAGCCCTTTACCGTCACCATATCCGGCATTCCCCAACGGGCGATTCTCGGGGAAACGGTCTCCTGCCGGGTGGACTACCCTCTCTCCCCTCCGGGATCGAAGGTGAACCGGTCACCGGTGCCGCGGATCCGCCTCTCCGGCAGCCCGGAAGTGCAGTGGAACCCCGCGGAGGGGACGGGGCCGGGATTCAGCGGCCGGGCGGCCCGGCCGGGCATTGCTGACATCCGGGCCGAAGTGCGGGGGGCCGGAGGGGTGGTCCTCGGCGTCTCCGACCCCGTGCAGGTGACGGTGGACATGCCGGACCTTTCCCTGGCGCTCCCGGAATACGTGACCCCGGGCGACGGTTTCCGGGCCTCAGTAAATCTCCCGCAAGGAGTGAACGCCGACGAAGTGTTCGATTTTGACTGGAAGGCGGACTTTTCCGCCAGCCGTCAGTACGGCCGGGACGGAGGAAGCGCCCTCGTCGGCCCGGTGAGCGGACTCGATCCCGTCCCGGTGTCGGTTCTTGTCCGGGACAAGGGAGGAAAAACGGCGGCGGAGCTTTCGGGATCCGTCCCCGTGCGGCCCCTGGACGTCACCGTCAGGGTCCGGGCCTTCTCCGAGAGAGGGCAGATCGTGCTGCCCGACGGACGGGTGGACTATCCCCCCAGGGAGGAGTGGATCGAAGGGCAGACGGCCGAGTTCAAGGCTTTTGTCTCCCCCGCGAAAGCCGTGACCTGGGAATGGTCGGCGACGGGGCCCGGAACGATCGGCCATGTGTCATGGGACACCGCCTCGGTGACCCTGAACGGAACAGGGCCCCTGGCCGTCACTGTCCTGGCGAAAGTAGGGGGGAAAGAAGCGGGCAGGGCGGGAGTGACCCTCCCCGTGACCGTGGCAAAGAGCAGGATCCAGGCGGCGAGAGAGTACCAGGCCGGCCTGAACGAGTGGAATGCGGCCCGTCACGACCGGGCGGTCCTTGCCATGGAGCGGGCGGCCTCCCTGGATCCCGGCAATCCCGCCATCGAGCGGGAACTGGCGAGGATGAAGGGCGAGGCGGAAAAGTTCCGGGCCGAAGATGCCCGGAAGCGGGCCGTGGAGGTCTGGAAGCAGGCTGCGGAATTCCAGAAGAAGGAAAAGTATGAAGATGCCCTTGAAAAATACCGGGAGGGCCTGGAAATTTCCGACGATGCGGCCGTCAGGGATCACGTGAAAAAGCTCGAGGACTTCATAGTCGACCGGAAGCGCCGGCAGGAGCAGGCCGAGGACGATGCCCGGGTTCGAGCGGAGGCCGTCTGGCGCAGGGCTGCGGAGCTGCAGAAGGGAAAACGGTACGAAGAGGCCCTGGAGAAATACCGGGAAGGGCTCTCCATATCCCCGGACCCTGTAGTGGAGGAGCATGTCAGGAAGCTGAAGGACTTTATTTCCAGGATAAAAAAGAGCACGGAAGAAGCAAAGAAGCCTACGGAAGCTACTCCTTCCGGGGCGCGGAAGGATGAAGATACCAAAATACCTGCGAAGAGTCCCGGGACTCCTCCTTCGGAGACATCTCCGCAGTGGGGAGGGTGGAAAAAGTTCACCCTCGCCGGAATCCGGTACGAGATCCCCGCCGGGGGCTTCCAGAGCGTGAAAAGCTCTTCGGGGAAGGAAAACGGGAAATACCCCTTCGCAAACTATGACTACTACATGGGTGGCAAGAGGGTGGCCATCGTCCGCGTCGGCACCCTGTCGCCGGGGTTGTCTGACGGTAAAATCAAGGGACTGTACACCGGCAAAACAGCCAACCGGATCTTCGACTCCATCTCCGGAGAGGGAACTGTGACGCTGGGAGGCAGAAAAGCCTACTTCCTCCTGGGTAATGCACCCGGAGTGACCCGGAGGTTTTACTTTGTCGCTGACGGTGCGGAGGGCGGAATGGGAGCCTATCTCCACGTGGTGGCCGGCAGTGGGAGCGGCTGGAAAAAATACGCTCCCATGTTCGAGGAGATCGCCGGGAAGATCTCCTTTACAGCGGGAAAAACACCTCCGCAGAGCGGGGCGGACAAGGGTGCAGGAAAGCTGCCCGCGGGCTGGAAATCCGTAACTATAGGGAACGTCACCTTCGGAATCCCGTCGTCCTGGAACGGGAAGACAATGAAGGAACATGACGTGGAATCGCTTCACGTCTACTGGCAGGGGAGCTTCGACAACCCCGTCCACGGCGTCTCCGGAGGAGTAACGAAGAATTACGGGGAGACGAAGAAGGATTTAAAGGGAGCCCGCACAGTTTCTCTCGGAGGGAAAAATGTACTCAGGTCGAACGAGGGAAGCGAAGTGAACCTTCTCTTCCCTCCCATGAGCGGTAATAAAGGGGTAGCCCTTGTCCTCTTCCGCGGGAAGGGAGGAACACAGGCGACACTGGAGGCTATACTGAAGACGATCACGGTAAAGTAGACAGTCAGGGCCCCCTGGCGGGGCCCTGACTGTTGAGGTGAGTATGGAAACCGGGATTTTTCTCTGTGTCGTCCTGATGAGCGAAGCGGAGAGTGCATAGCATCCCGGGGGGAAGGACCTCAGGGTTGGTTCTGAAAATCCATAAAGGCGAGATCCTTCGCTCCGCTCAGGATGACAACAAATCGCTGCGCTCGGGATGCTTCGCGATCGGTTTGCTTAGAACAACAGCAAAGGCAGCGGCTATTTCACGTTCCGGTACTTCATGTACTTAATGCTGTCTATCTTGTAAAGAAGCCGCTGAGCGTAAGCAAGGTTCTTCGCTGCTGCCTGTTCCAGGAGCCGGATGCCTTTTTTCTCATCCTTCGGTACGCCCCGGCCCTGGTAGTAGACCTCGCCGAGGTAGGCCATGCCCAGGGGGGATCCCTTTTCAGCGGCTTTTGAATACCACTGGAAGGCCTTCTCCCTGCTGAACACCGCACCGTCGCCCTTTTCGTAGAGAACTCCAAGGTTCACCATGGCGTCGATGTAGCCGTTCTTCGCCGACTCGTCGAACCAGTAGAAGGCTTTCATGGCATCCTTGGGCCGGCCGAGTCCCTTGTAATGGATCAGCCCGAGGCGGAACTGGGAGAAGGCCCTGTTCTTCTGGGCGGCCTGCTCATACCAGCGGGCCGCTTCACCATAGTCGGGTTTCCCCAGGGAATCCCCGTAGTAGAGGTGGCCGAGCTGTTCAGCGGCAGGGGCGTATCTGTTTTGTGCCGCCTTCAGAAAATAGTCCCTGGCTTTTTTGAAGTCCTTCGCCGTCCCCTGGCCGTTTTTGTGCATCACGCCCAGATTGTAGAGGGAGGCGGAGTGTCCCTTTGCGGCTGCCCTGCCCCACCACTTGAGGGCCTCGGTGTAGCTCTGGGCTGCCCCGTTCTCTCCCTTGTAAGCATTCAGACCCTTGGAAAAGAGCTCGTTTACTGTGTACGAAGGCTCCTTGGGCTCAGCCTTGGGTTTTGGTTTTGGCTTCGGTTTTGGTTTCGGCTGCGGTTTCGGCGCCGGCTTTGTTTCCGGTTTGGGAACAGGTTTCGGTTTTATCTCCGGCTGGGGCTGTTTTGGCAACTCTTCTTCCCCGCTGTCTCCGAAAACAGGCGGAGGAGGAGGTGCGATCTCTTCTTCGTCTCCGGGGAGCGGTGGCGGGGTGAATGCCTCGGAGGGAAGGGCTGAAATTATCATCGTTCCCAGAAAAAGAAAGGCCAGGAAAAGGGAAAGAGTCCTTTTGACAGTGTGTGCAGTCATTGCGGATACCTCCTGGAATTAAGGTAAATATAAATGTTCTTCTCTAATATAAAACGATAGGGGTGGGTGAAGTCAACCGAAATCCTGCCGAATTATCGTAAAATACGGTGTGTTGCCTGAAATGAGAGCAGAAAGACGGGTATAATAAAAAAAACCGTGATTTTTATCGAAGGCTGTGATCAAATGAAAGTACGTGATTTTCTTCTGGAACGCTATTTTGCGAAGTATGAATTTACCGTGAAGTACCTTTTGAGCCCTTCTGACTGTGAGTCCATGGGAGCGGAGGAGCTGCTGCAGGGGAGCGGGCCCGACATCCTCGAACTCTGGAAAGGGCTTCGCCTTTCCTACACCGAATCGAGGGGACATCCCATGCTGAGGGAGGCTATTGCCGGGCTGTCGGGCACGGCACCGGAGGAGAACCTGGTCCTCAACCCGGAGGAAGGAATATTTCTCACAATGAACGCCCTCCTTGACGGGAATGACCATGTAATCGTCCTGAGCCCGGCCTATCAGTCTCTGTACGAGATCCCGAAGTCTCTTGGCTGTGAAGTGACCCGATGGTACCTCAAAAAGGAAAAGGGAGCCTGGAAGCTCGATATTCCTTTCCTTGAAGGGGCGCTCAAAGAGAACACCCGGCTTGTTATTGTCAATTTTCCACATAATCCGACGGGTTTTTTGCCTACTGAGGATGAACTGTCAAAAGTGATCGAAATTACATCGAAACGGGGAATTTTCCTTTTCTCCGACGAGATGTACAGGGGACTTGAACACGATCCTGAAAAAAGGCTTCCTTCCGTTCCTTCTCTGTACAGGAAAAGCGCAGCTCTCGGGGGGCTTTCAAAGACGTACGGCCTTCCCGGACTCCGCGTAGGATGGATCACCTCGACGGACAGCTGGCTTCTTGACCGGATCGCTTCACTGAAGGACTACACGACAATCTGTTCTTCAGCGCCATCGGAAATACTTGCCATTGCGGCACTTCGAAGGGGAGAGGAACTGGCGGAAAGGAGCAGGTCGATCGTCGGGGAGAATCTTGCCCTTGCGAGACAGTTTTTTCTCGAGAGAAAGGACCGCTTTGAGTGGTTGGAACCCCAGGGGGGGTCAACGGCCTTTCCAAGGCTTCTCGGGAATCAGCACGTGAAGGATTTCTGCGAGAAGGCGGTCACGGAAAAGAGCGTGATGATTTTGCCTGATACCGTCTTTGACGTTGACTGGAATCATTTCCGTATCGGCGTTGGACGGGAAAACTTCAGTGAAGCCCTGGGGAAGCTCGCTGAATTCATCGGATGAGATAATCCGTTTTCCAGGGTACGGCAAACTGCTTTATTGCTGCACGGACGAAAGGGGGCTCCCGGCAGTCCGTGCTTTTTTAATTAAAGCACAGGATCCATCCGGGATGCGAAAAAGTTGGAAAGAGGAGTGACCCTGCTGAGTTCCACAAGTGTATCAATGGTAAATCTCAGGTGGACCCGCGATGCGTCCCGGGCGCGTTCCACATCCCGGTCCCTTATGGCTGCGACCAGTTTCCGGTGTTGCTCAAGGATTCTCCCGGTCCTGTCAGGGGCTGCGGAATCAAGGACGTCCATCCTCATTGCCGTGATCCCTTTTTCGGACATTTCAAGAAGGCTTTCGTAAATTCTCGCTAGCAGGGTGTTTCCCGTGGATTTGAAGATCGTGGAGTGAAGGACAGTATTCCAGTAAGCTCCCAGGGGTGCTTCGAGAGGGTCTTCATCCTTGTGGATCTTCTCAAGCATGGAAATGCATTCATCCATTTTTGCCAGGTCCCTGTCCTTCCGGCGGAGTGCGGCGAGGGCAGTCGCCGAGGGATCGAGAAGCTGCCGGATCTCCATTACCTGCGAGAGGATCTCCATAGGCCATATGTGAACCTGTCCGAGAGCCTTGCGGAGTTCTCCGGAGTCATCTTCCGCAAGAAAAATACCCTGCCTGTCCCGAATATCGATCAATCCGAGAGCCTCAAGTGCAATGAGCGCTTCCCTGAGAAGAGGCCTGCTCGTCCCCAGCATGGCGGCCAGATCTCTTTCAGTGGGCAGTTTTCCTTCAGTGATGATTTCACCACCCGAGATAAGATCTGACACCTTTTTTATCAGTTCCTGCCTGTTCTTGTTCATGTGCGGCGCCTCCTGTTCGGGGAAAAAACGCAGATAGAGTAAAAAGTTAAAAAAAGAACTTGAAATTTTCAGTTCATTGTACTTGTTTTACTTCCTGCACCCATGATAATATAAAAACGGTTTTATTGGAATACCTTGGTTTACCAACGTTCTTTTTTGAAAGCGGGTGTTAGGGAGTGGCTCTGGAATACGATATTGTTGTTATCGGCGGAGGGGTTGTCGGCTGCGCGGTCGCGCGTGAACTCTCGCGGTTCGCAGTGAAGGTTGCCGTCCTCGAGAAGGAAATGGACGTCGGGCTCGGGACGAGCTGCCGCAACAGCGGCGTTTTGCACGCCGGCTTCAACTACGCCCCCGGTTCACTGAGAGCACGGCTCGATGTCAGGGGAAATGCCATGATGGACGATATTTGCCGGGATCTGAAAGTTAAGATCAAAAGGATCGGCAAGCTCACCGTAGCGCTTGATGAAGAGGACGAGACGACTCTGCACAGGTTGAAGGAACAGGGAGATGCAAACGGAGTTCCCGGGCTTGAGCTTATAGGAAAAGACAGGATGCAGCAGATCCAGCCTGGAGTTGAAGGATCTCTCGCCCTCTATTCGCCTACCAGTTCCATCATTTCACCCTATGGGCTGACGATCGGCCTTGCCGAAAATGCCCTCGCGAACGGGGTCGATTTTCACCTCGGACAGCAGGTGGTCTCAATAACGTCCCTCGCCGGGGGAGGTTGGGTGCTTGGTACGAAGGCCGGTGAGACATTTACCGCGAAAGTCATTGTCAATGCCTCGGGTCTCTTTTCCGCTGAAATATGCCGTCTGGCAGGAATCAGCGATTACGTGATTTATCCGTGCCGGGGAGAGTACTACGTCCTGGATAAAAGACTTGACGGCACACTGAAGGCTCTTATTTACCCCGCCCCGAAGAAGAACGCACCCGGCCTTGGCATTCATCTGACGCCGACGGTCGACGGCAACATCCTTATCGGGCCGAGTGCCGAATACCTCAATGTTCCTGAGGACCATTCATGTACAGCCGACGTGATGAAGGAACTTCGGAGGGAGGGGCAGGAACTTCTACCTGAGATACGCATGACTGACTATATACGTAATTTTGCCGGGATCCGCCCCAAGCAGACTCCTCCCGAGGTAGGAGGGAACAAGGATTTTGTGATCGAGGACAGAAAAGATGTCTCGGGGTTCATCAATCTTCTCGGTATAGAGAGCCCCGGGCTTACATGCGCACCGGCCATCGCGGAGATGGTTCGCGGGATGGTGGAACGGCACATCCCTCTTCATTCCGATCCTTCTTTCAATCCTGTCCGCCCGGGAAGCACGTTCTTTTTCTCTGAGCTCCCGGCGGAAGAACGGGCGTCCATGATCGCGGACAATCCCAATTACGGGGAGATCATCTGCAGGTGCGAAAAAATAACAAAACAGGAAATACTTGATGCGATCAATAACCCCCTCGGAGCACGGACTCTCGTGAGCATAAAATACAGGGCAAGAGCTTCCATGGGACGCTGCCAGGGCGGTTTCTGCGTGCCGAGGATCACACGCATCCTTCGGGATGAATTCGGATGGGCCCCCGAGGATTACCTTAAGCGGAGTACAGCATCTCCCCTGTTCGTTGGAAATGTGCGGCCTGTGAAAGGAGGGGGTGTCAGATGAACATGAAGAATGGTACAATTCCCACAATATGTCGGGAAGTGGTCGTCATAGGCGGCGGCCCGGCCGGTCTCGCAGCTGCCATTGCAGCCCGCGAAGCAGGCTGCGGCAGCGTTCTTTTGATCGAGCGCGACCGCATACTTGGCGGAATACTCAACCAGTGCATTCATGACGGCTTCGGACTGCATACCTTCGGGGAAGCCCTCTCAGGTCCGGAATATGCAGACAGATATATAGGTAAATTCCGGGATCTTCAAATCGAGGCGATGGAGGAGACCATAGTCCTTTCACTCTCCGCGGACAGGCTTATCGAGGTAAGCACCCGGGGAACCTTTCAGAGGATAGAAGCTGGTGCGGTCATACTTGCCATGGGCTGCAGGGAGAGGACCCGCGGCGCCATTTCCATCCCGGGAAGCCGCCCCTCGGGAGTTTACACGGCGGGGGCAGCCCAGAACTTCATGAATCTTGAAAACATAATGGTGGGAAAAAAAGCCTGTATACTGGGTTCCGGCGACATCGGACTCATCATGGCACGGAGAATGACACTTGAAGGAGCGAAGGTGGAGGCTGTCTTCGAGATCCTTCCCTATTCAAGCGGTCTTCCGAGAAATATCCAGCAGTGTCTGAACGACTACGGTATCCCGCTTCACCTCAATACCACCGTGACCGGGATCGTCGGTGCCGGGCGTCTTGAGGGGATACGGGTCGCACAGGTAGGGCAGGACAGGGCTCCAATACCCGAGACCGAACGCTTTGTTCCCTGCGATACCCTCCTTCTCTCGGTGGGGCTTATTCCGGAGAACGAGCTGACGCGGGAAGCCGGTGTAGAGATGGATCCGGTGACCGGCGGCGCCATAGTTGATGATTCATTTATGACGAATGTTCCGGGCATATTTGCGTGCGGAAACGTGCTTCATGTCCATGATCTCGTCGACTGGGTCTCAATGGAAGCGGGCGAAGCGGGGAAATTTGCCGCCTGTTATGTGCAGAACGGAAGCTGCGCTCTTCCCTGCCTGATTCCGGTGAAGCCCGGGAGTGGTGTTCGATATACCCTTCCCCAGAAAGTTTCCGGCGAAAGGGATTTCGTGATTTCCCTGCGGGTCGCCGCCCCCTGGAGAGACAGGAGTATCGTGGTGAGATCAGGCGGGCGGGAAGTGGCCCGTCAGAGACACATGAGGCTTCATCCGGCCGAGATGATCAGGATAGACCTGCGGAAGGAAGCTGTTGCAGGATGTCCCTCCCTGGAGGTGGTTGTTGAATGAGCACGAGGGAATTCACGTGCGTCGTGTGCCCAAACGGATGCACGATCGTCGTAGACGTGGATGACGATGAAACTCCTGTTGTTACAAGGGTCCAGGGAAATGTCTGCAGAAGGGGCGAGAGCTGGGCCCGACAGGAAGTGGAAAATCCCATGCGCACCATAGCTTCAAGCGTTCCGGTCGACAAAGGGGATTTCCCGCTGGTAAGCGTGCGGACAAATCGTCCGGTTCCGTTGGCCAAAATTCGGGAGGTGATGGAGGAGATAGGCAAGGTGTCCCTTTCAGCTCCGGTAGAGATCGGAGATGTGATCGTTCCTTCTCCGGCCGGATGCGACACGGAAGTAGTGGCAACACGAAGGATCAGGAAAATCGTTTAGGAAGTGCGATACCCAAAAAGGAGGAATATCCGTGAAAAAGAGTATTATCGCTGCAATAGCTGTTCTCGCAATTCTTTTCTGTGCAGGATTCATGACCGTTGAGGCCGAGGCCAAGTCCTACCGGCTCAACATTGCCACAGCCACAACAGGCGGAGCGTATTATCCTATCGGAAACGCCATGGCCCAGATCTGGTCCAAGAATATCGAGGAGGTCATTCGCGCTTCGGCCCAGTCGACAGCCGGCACCCCGCAGAACGTTGAGCTGATGGTGAACAAGGAAGTCCAGATAGCTATCGGTCAGAACGGAATCTGCTACTATGCCTTCAATGGAAAGGGAACCTACGAAGGGAAGCCGCCCTATAAGGATATGAGGGGTATGTTCACTCTCTATCCGAACGTGATGCACTGGATCGTGCGGAAAGACTCAGGCATTAAATCCGTGGCGGACTTCAAGGGAAAGAAATTTGTCCCCGGCCAGGTCGCCAGCGCGACCGAAGTCAACAGCCGCGAGATGATGGAGGCATACGGCCTGAACTATATGAAGGACCAGGGCGATACCAATGTCACTGCTGACTACCTCGGGTACAACGAGGCAGTGGACCTGATCAAGAACGCCCAGACTGACGGCGCCCACATTGCCGGAGGCGTTCCCACCGCAGCCATTATCGACGTCCTTTCGTCAGGAGCCGGGGAACTCATTGCTCTCGAAGAGGATAAAATAACTGAAATTTGTGAAAAATACCCCTGGTATTTTCCCTTCACCATTCCGGCGGGATCGTATCCGAACCAGGAGCAGGATATAAAGACTGTCGCCCTCTCCAACATTCTTTTCACCGATGCAGGGCAGGACGAGGAGCTTATTTACCTCCTCACCAAGGCGACCTATGAATATCACGATGACCTCGTGGCCGCCCACAAAGCGACCGCGTACACAGTTTTGGAGAACTCGCTCAACGGAATGACTGTCCCTCTTCATCCGGGTGCAGTGAAGTACCTGAAGGAAATGGGAGTCGATGTTCCGGAAAGGCTTATTGTAAAATAGCAATGCTGTTTGTCTAGTTTTCCAGTAGGGAGGGGCACTGTTCCCCTCCCTCATTTGTCCCCCTCGGAGGTAATTTCTTGTGATTCATCAAAATGAAAATACGAAACAGCAAAACCAGGAAACCGCAGCGGAAGTGATTTCTGAAGAACTTGCCGAGAAGGTACTGGAAAAAGCCGACGCGGAATCACGCTTCAGGAAATATACAGGGCAGTGGGCAGTTCTGATAACTGTCATCGCTGTTGCCATGTCGATGTTCCACCTCTACACGTCAGGCTTCGGAACGCTGATGGCCATGAAGCAGAGAAGCGTACACCTCGGCTTTCTTGTTCTGCTGACATTCCTTCTTTACCCCGGATCGAAAAGATCTCCCAGATCCAGGCCTTCGATCATTGACTGGGTTTGGCTTGCTCTCTCACTTTCGTCCAGCCTTTACATTTTCTTCGCCTTTGATGCCTTCAGCATACGCGGGACCGCAATAACACCCGACTATGTTATGGGGACCATACTAATCGTCTGCATCCTGGAGGCTACGAGACGTACCGTGGGCAAGGAGCTCATGATCCTTTCCCTTATCTTCCTCGCCTACGGCTACTGGGGCGAATATATTCCAGGGGTGCTCGGGCACACCGGATTCTCCTTCCGCCGGATCGTCTACCAGCTCTTTCTTTCGTCGGAGGGGATTTTTGGCATCTCACTCGGCGTATCATCAACGTATATTTTCCTCTTCATTCTTTTCGGTGCATTCCTTACTGAAACGGGCATGGGACGGTTCATCAAAGACCTTGCAATGTCTCTTGCAGGACGGACCATTGGCGGTGAGGCAAAGGTCTCCATCGTGGCAAGCGGTCTCATGGGCATGATCAATGGAAGCGCCGTGGGAAACGTGGCCGCCACGGGAACGTTCACTATACCCCTGATGACGGGGGCTGGCTTCAAACCTGTGTTCTCCGCTGCGGTTGTGGCTGTTGCCGGCACGGGAGGAATGATCATGCCTCCTGTCATGGGCGCGGCTTCATTCATTATGGCCGAGTTCCTCGGGGTCCATTACGCCAAGATAATGCTCGCAGCAGCCATCCCTGCGGTGCTTTACTATCTTGCGGAATATGCAGTTATCCATATTGAGGCTGTGAAGCTCGGCATGAAGCCTATTCCAAGGGAGGAGATCATTCCCCTTACCAAGGTCATGCGGGAGAGAGGGCACCTTCTTGTTCCAATCATTGTTATCGTCTATCTTCTGCTGGTCGGAAGGACTCCGCTGTACGCGGCGTTTTACGGGATCATTTCCTCCATTGCCGTTAGCTTCATCACCAGGGAAACACGGCTTACATGGAAAACATTTCTGAAGGCCATGGAGTCAGGAGCCAGGCAGAGTGTGGGAGTTGGGATCGCCTGTGCCGTGGTGGGCAACATTATAGGAATCACCAACCTCACCGGGCTCGGGCTTGTACTGGGCGACAACATTGTCTCACTCGCGGGAGGAAGCATACTCATTACGACGTTCCTCACCATGATCGTGTGCATCATCCTGGGCATGGGGCTTCCCACGACCGCATGCTACATAGTGACGGCTACCATAGCTGCTCCCGCACTCGTGAAACTGGGAGTGAACCCCCTCGCCGCCCACATGTTCGCATACTACTTTGCATGCCTCTCGAACCTGACCCCACCGGTTGCAATTGCGTCCTATGGTGCAGCGGGGCTTTCAGGCCAGAGCCCTTCAGCGGTGGGATGGACGGGTTTCCGGATATCCCTTGCGGCTTTTCTGATTCCCTTCACCTTCATCTACAACCCGGACCTGCTGCTCGTAGGAGGGAATTACTTCTCCATAGCCGTGTCAACGGTAACAAGTCTTGTGGGAGTAGTGGCACTTGCCTCTTCGCTGCAGAATTACCTCTACGTTCCCATGAATATCGTTCAGAGACTGGGCATGTTCATCGGCTCCATTCTGCTTATTTTCCCCGGTATGGCTACCGATGCCGCCGGAATTGCCCTGGCGGCCGGGGTGTTTTTATGGCAGAGGATGCAGGCTCGAAGCTCGGCGCTGCGCTAGGCTGAAGGGTTGGATGGTGCAAATATGAATGTAGATCTTAAATGGGGAAAGAAGACTGTTTCTCTCCCGATTCCGGATGAAAACGTTCTTGCGGTCCTGGAACCCTCCGGCGGGAGACCGGTGGAAGATCTTCCCGCCGAAGTTGCGCGGCTCCTGCAGAATCCCACGGCAGGGCCTTCGCTGGAGGAGATAGTTTCCGCAAACAAACCGAAGACGGCGGCCGTTATCGTGAACGATATGACCCGATCGACACCGTCTGCCGAAATGCTGCCCCCGCTCCTCGCCGAACTGGAACGCCTTGGGGTACCTGCGTCGGGCATTACCATCGTGGTGGCCACGGGGACCCATCGCCCCATGAGCGACGACGAGACGAGACAGACGGTGGGCGACGCTGTGTTCGCACAATACCGGGTGGAAAACCACGACTGCGATTCTCCGGACCTTGTGGACATGGGCACCCTTTCCACAGGGAACCGGCTGATGATCAACAAAACTGTTGCAGAGGGGGATCTGAGGCTTGCAATAGGTGAGGTGCTCCTTCACTACTATGCAGGATTCGCCGGAGGACGGAAAAGTATCCTCCCGGGAGTGGCCGGGCGGGAGACAGTGATGACGAACCACCGTATGATGACTGCCCCCGGTGTGGGAATCGGCGTGGTGGACGGCAACGTCCTCAGCGAGGAGATGGTGGAGGCCGTGGAAAAATACTGCCCTCTCCACTTTATCCTAAACTGCGTCTCGGACAGCTCGAAGCACATCGTCAGGGTCGTTGGGGGTCACTGGCATGACGCCTGGAGGGAAGGGATAAAGACATTCAGGCAGTACAACTTTGCTCCAATAAAGAGAAAAGCTGACGTCGTCTTCCTTTCCGCCGGAGGATTCCCCAAGGACATCAACATGTACCAGGCCCACAAGGCCCTCTACATGGCCTCGAGGGCCGTCCGTCCGGGGGGGACCATGGTCTTCTTCGCTGAACTGGCGGAAGGCTACGGCCACAAGGTCTTCGAGGAGTGGGGAAAACGGCGTCTTGGCATGGACGGCGCAATCTCGTCTTTCGAAGCGGACTTCCGGTTCGGAGCCCACAAGCTGTATTATCTTGCAAAACTGGCAAAAGAATGTACGATCAAGCTCTATTCAAAGTCAAACCGGGAGGACAGCGGACTCATGTTCTGTGAAAAAATTGAGTCTGTCGATGAAATACTTCCGGGGCTCAGGGAGAAGTACGGTTCAGGATTCACGTCCTATATTATTCCCCAGGGCGGAATTGTCCTTCCAATGGAGGAAAAATAAAGAGATTCCCCCCCTTTCCATTCCGAATAGGGTACAATAAAAATAGAAGCACGCAAAACCAAACCGGGAGCGCTCTTCCGATCTTTTTTGAAGCGCTCCCGGTTGAGTCCGGAAAGTACAGGAGGGGAACTCCGTGCGTCCCGTTCATATTGTTTATGTCAGTGCAGGCAACGGTCACAGAATGGCTGCGAGGGCACTTAGGGAGTCCTTCGACCACAGGGCGGTTCCGAATGTTATTATGGATATTCTCGATTTTTCGAGTGACCTTTTCAAATGGTCATATAGTGATGTCTATGCGTTCGTCAGCGAACATTCACATCTGGCCTGCCGGATCATGTACGAGCTCACCGACAAGAACAGGGAAGCAAGCGTCGCCCTCAGGCTTTTCGAGAAGATATCCACGGAAAACGTGAAGAAGTTTATGCGCTATATTGCTGAAAATGAGCCCAAAAAGTGCATCTGCACTCATTATTTCCCCTTGAACGTTCTCTCCCGCATGAAGGAGGAAGGCCTGTACAGGGGTGAGATATACACCGTGATCACTGATTTCGGACTCAGGCGGATGTGGGTCAAGGACAGCGTGGATAAATATTTCATATCCGGTGACCGTGTCCTCAGTGGACTTCTGGAACTGGGTGTTCCTTCGGAAAAAATAGCGATGACCGGTATCCCGGTTTCTAAAAAATATTCAGTTCTGGAGAAAAAAGGAAGAAATTTCCAAGAAAAGAAACTCTCCGTTCTTTTCGTCGCCAGCAGCATCCCCAACGCCCTTGCCCTCGAAATTCTTGCGTCCCTTTCCAGGACAGGTCTTCCCCTTGATGTGACCGTGGTGACCGGAAGGAACAGGGATCTCCTGGCTGACCTTGAAAATGCCGTTTTCGGGGAAACTCTTTCCCTGAGGATCCTCGGCTTCGTGAACAACCTGGAGGTCCTCATGTCCGAGGCATCTGTCCTCATCACCAAGCCCGGAGGCCTTACGGTAAGCGAAGCTCTCTGCGCGGCTATCCCCATGGTTCTGGTCAACCCCATCCCGAAGCAGGAGACGAACAATTCGGCCTATCTCCAGGAAAAAGGCGCCGGTATCCTGGCGAGCACCGCCTCTGATGTGGAGCGGCTTATTTCCGGTTTTTTCAGGAACCGTTCAATTCTCGTGTCCATGGAACAAGCCGCCGCGGCCATAGCCTTTCCGACGGCAGCGGACGATGTCGCGGAGATAGTACTGGAGGGAAAAAAGGGAGCGAAGAAATGAATGGGAGCGAAAAAAACGGGGAGAACTGCCTTCTGTACGAATCCATTTTGAATTGCGAAGGGGCCCCCGCTGAAAAGGTCAAAAGAGCACTTCAGATCATTTCCTCCGTTTTCTCCCATGCAGTGGAAGGGATCGTGGTAACTGATCCCGAGGGAACCATTAAACTGGTAAATCCTGCCTTTACGGTCATAACAGGGTATGAGCCGGAGGAGGCCGTCGGAGAAAATCCCAGGATCCTCAAATCGGACAGGCAGCCCGCTGAATTCTACCGGAAATTCTGGGAATCCCTGAAAACCGAGGGGAAATGGGAAGGGGAGATCTGGAACCGGCGGAAAAACGGTGAAGTATACCCGGAATGGCTTTCCTGCACCGCAGTCTATGACGAAAACGGCAACGTGACTGACTATATCTCTGTTTTCAACGACCTGTCCGAGGTACGTTTCAAGGATGCCCAGATAGAAATGCAGTCGAATTACGACCAACTCACTGGCCTTTCGAGCCGTTCAGTTTTTTACGGACGGGTAAGGGATGAACTGAGCCGGCTGAAGCAGACAGGGGGTCGATTGGCAATCCTTGTGCTCGACATCAACCGTTTCAAGATCATCAACGATTCACTGGGGCATCCTGCAGGAGACGCTGTTCTCCAGGAAGTGGGGAAAAGGCTGGCGGGTCATCTCGGCAGCAGGGAGAAGATTTCCCGTATCGGGGGAGATGATTTCCACATTCTGCTTTCAGACGTAAAAACCGTGGAGGAAGTCGCTTCCCGGGCGGAAAAACTCATCCATATACTGGATGAGCCCGTGAACGCCGGAGGGAACAGGCTTTTCCTGAGTGCAAGCCTCGGCGCGGCCATCTTCCCCGAGGACGGAAATAAAGCCGAAACTCTTCTCAAAAAAGCGGACCTCGCCATGCACAAGGCAAAGGAGTACGGGATCAGTTCCTTGAGATTTTACACTGAAGAGCTCAGTGACATGGTGTCGTCACGGCTCACCCTCGAAAATTCACTGAGAAGGGGCCTGGAAAATAAAGAGTTCAGCCTTGTGTACCAGCCAAAGTTCAGCCTTGCAAAGAGGCGGGTGGAAGGCTTCGAAGCCCTCCTGAGGTGGAAGACCCCGGAGAGACTGGTTTCTCCCTGGGAGTTCATACCTGTTGCTGAAGAAATCGGACTTATCCTTCCACTCGGTGAATGGGTCTTCCTTGAGGTGTGCAGGCAGATCGCAGCATGGAGGGATGAGGGCTTTCTCCCTGGAGAAGTTGCCGTGAACCTTTCGGCAAAACAGCTTCACCACAGTGATCTGCTGCCCATGATCCGCAAAGCTCTTGATGAGTATTCGGTTGACGCCTCACTAGTTGGAGTCGAAATAACTGAATCGGGACTGATGGAGAATATTGCCGGTTCGGTTGAAATTCTTTCCGGCTTGAAAGAACTGGGAATGAAGGTGTACGTGGACGACTTCGGCACGGGGTACTCTTCCCTGAATTATCTCAAGCGCCTTCCCATTGACGTGCTGAAAATCGACAAGAGTTTCATTGACGGTGTGTATGCTGACAGGAGCGATGCAGCAATCACCAGGGCAATAATTGGTCTAGGTAAGGCTCTCGGAATGGAAATTATTGCTGAAGGTGTGGAATCGGCGGAGCAGCTAGATTTTCTGCTGATCAACGGATGTGACGGAATCCAGGGGTATCTGCTGAGCCCCCCTGTTTCTCCCTCGGAAACTCTCACTTTCAGGAAAAATGAAATCTCCCGGTTTTTTCTGAACCTTCTGCAGCGAAGAGAATACGCGACAGAAAGAGGAGCTGCCTCGGAGTAAAAGCCCGCATCCCGGTCATCAGGCTGAGCTTTCGATCTCTCCGATCTTCTCCTCGAAGCCGTATATTGTGGGATCGATTTCATCCACCACCGAGTTCAGCTCTTTTATTGCCCTGAAAGCATACCCTTTCGGAAGGCGGTTTGCATACCTCTTGACTTTCAGCAGTGCCTGCAGGTAGTTTCGCTCGAAGGGAAGGATGACCTGGGCTGCCATAAGGGCGTTCGGCATATCCTCCGAGAAGAAAAGGAATGCCATCTCAAGGTTTTCATCGATGTCCATCTCTTCGTACCACAGGGACGCGAGCATCTTCCTGAAACGTTTCTTTTCATGTCCTCCCACCATTTTCCTCAGTGCGCGGTCGATCCGGTTGAGCCCTGACCTGAGAATGTGTTCCATTAGGCGTGGATCGCCCGGAGGCCATGAGAACTCGGCAATATACTCTGCATCGACCTCGGGAAGCACCTCTTTGCGGAGAAGCCTCCCGAAGGCAGGCTTGAGCGTGACTGATGCCGTTTCCGGTTCAGCGGCCACAAGTCCGGTGAAAATTTTCCCGGTGGAAAAGCCCCTTCTCTCGAAAGGGGAATTATAAAGCCATGTGACGTAGCCCGGGTCAAAGAGTCCTTTCCTTCCCGCCCGGCCGGCCATCTGGGAGAATTCGTTTTTGGATATGGGGCGGTCGGAGTGGTAGTGTACGAGCTGGGCGAAAACTGCTGTCTGGGCCGGAAGATTGACTCCAAGGGCCAGCGCATTGGTACCGCATACCACGTCAAGGATGCGTTCCCTGAAGGCGGACTCCACGAGGAGCTTTTCCTTGGGAAGCATTCCCCCGTGGTAGATTCCCACACCCTTGAACAGGGGGGGCTGGATTTTCTGGACTTCCAGGATGGAGGCAAGTTCGTTCAGGCGGGTCCGTTTATCCTTTACAATGTGTTTTCGGTATTTTGATGCCATAAAGGCGAGTTCAACGGCTCCTTTCTGGGAGAAAAGGAATACGAGTGCATCCTTCAGTCCGTCTATCCGTGCAGGTTTATCAGGTGTATAGATGAGCTTCGTTTCCCTGCGGGTGTTTTCATGGAGATAAAAGTCTCGGCCGGTTACCCTCTGAAGATAATCCCTCACCGATGACGCACCTCCAAGGGTGGCGGACATGACGAGGATCGATGTTGATCCCATTGTGTCCCGGATCCCGTCGATGTAGGCCCTTGCGCGGTCCGGGTCGTCGAAGATATAGTGAAATTCGTCCACGATCAGTTTTTGGCCGGGAATGCAGGCATATTTCAGGGAGTAGATCTCCTGGGTGCAGCAGATGATGGATGCTCCTTCGTTTTTTTTGAAGTCTCCCGTCTCGATTCCCACGTCGAGCCCCATCTTTCTGAGGTCGAGGTAGCGTTCGTTGCTCAGGGCCTTAATGGGAGCCGTGAAGAGGATCCTTCCTCCTTCAGGACGCCGGATCTGCCCCGTTTCGTCCAGGATGCCTGCCCAAAGATATGCAACAAGTGTCTTCCCGGACCCGGTGGGTGCCGAAAGGACAGCGTCTTTTCCGCGAATGTCCCGGTATGCTTTGACCTGCCAGGGATAGAATGAAAAAAAATCCAGTGGGCTTTCTCCTCTCGGGTAACTGGAACTGTGTTTTCCACATTTTATAGTACCACAAAAGGGAGAGGGAAATCATGGTAAGATACTGGCTGAAAGGGAAGGGGGTGTCCGGTTGGCTGAATACAGGGTAGTTGTCGGAGATGATGATCCAGTACCCGGGAGGACTCCAGTCTACAGACTGCAGGCACGGGATCCTTTTGTTTCCAGGAAAAGGGAGGACGCATTCTGGTTGCACATCGGTGATGAAGTAGCCCTGGCAGCTGCAGATGACGACCTTCCTTTCGAGTCGGTCCTCTTATTCCTGAAAAAGGCCAGAGGGGCCCCGGGGAAAACCGTCACTCTTTACAGGCTCGGGGAGGAGTTTTCCGGGGAAAGCTGAAAAACATCCCTGAACAGGGTGAATGGAAAGGGAGGATGCTTCATGGAGGACGAAAAGATCCACTTCGATGAAGAAGATTTCCTCGCCACGGAGATCGCGAAACGCGAAAGGGATTTTCTCCCTGATGAAGAGGACGAACTGCTCACGCCGGAAGAGCTTGAAAAAATGAAAAAAGGCGAGTGAGATCACGGGGCCTCACTGTACTTTCGGCCGGGGCCCCGTCTTCCTGCAGACGCAAAAAGCAAACTGAAAAGAAGCGGGGGATGCTGATTTG
>Ga0334882_1002340_pt1 | contig 19703 bp, 18 predicted proteins | sample GraSluR1_MG_5_FD_207226 | JGI IMG/M metagenome (GOLD analysis project Ga0334882, IMG submission 207226) | Sludge microbial communities from methane-producing bioreactor in Wageningen University, Netherlands - Granular Sludge_15_04-R1 | ecosystem: Engineered > Bioreactor > Anaerobic >...
TTGAAAAAAAATAAATTTTATTCGTTTAATTTAGCAACTCTTGGAAGAGATCCAAAATTAAAAAGAAATAATTTATTTATTTCAAAAAAAAGAATTTATCAATTAGTTGAGGAAGGAAAAATACGAAAGCCAGAAATTATTGTTGAGGAGATTACAAAAAATATATAGAGAATTAATTGTACTTTTATTCATTTTTTGCGCGAAGAACAAGGGATACATGATCCATTTTCTTCTTCGCCTTTGAGCATTTGTTTGAGGGTTTTTAGACCGAGCATGGCGCAGTTCATTCTTCCGTGGGATATGTCGATTTTTAGGAATTTTTTGATGTCTTCTTCGTTTAGTTTTTCGATTTCAGAAATAGGGAGTCCTTTGATTTTTTCGCTTAATATTGACATTGAAGCGATTGAAATTGCACAGCCTTGGCCTTCGAAGGCGATGTCTTTGAGGGTTTCTTTTTCGATTAGTAAATCAATTGTTATTTTGTCTCCGCAAGTGTTGTTTTTGCCGATGTCGTTTCTGGTTTTTTTATCAAGTCGGCCGTAATTTTTTGGATTTTTGAAGTGTTCTAAAATTATTTCTGTGTATATGTTCATATTATGAAAATAGTTTAATAGCTTTTTGGATGGCCTTGTATGCGTTTTCAATGTCTTCTTCGGAGTTATACAAATAAAAACTCATTCGTGCGGTTGCGGGCGTTTCTAATGCTTCATGTAATGGGTGGGCGCAGTGCATGCCTGCTCTAATCATGATTCCTTCATCGTTGAAGATTTGAGAGATGTCGTGGGCATGAATTTTTTCATGTGTGAAGGAGAAAATTCCGCTTTGTTTTTCGGGATTTTTTGGAGCGAAAATTTTAATGCCTTGTTCTTTTGAAAACAAAGATATTGCGGATTTGAAGAGCTCTTTTTCGTGTTTTTCAATGTTTTCAAGGCCAATTTCTTTGAGAAATTTTATTGCTTCTTTGAACGCAATTACTCCTGAAATATCTGGGGTTCCGGCTTCAAATTTGGCTGGTGGATCTGCGTAATATGTTTTATCAGTGCTAACTTCTGAAATCATACTTCCGCCAAATAATATTGGGTTTAGGTTTTCAAGCCAAAATGATTTTGCATAAAGAACGCCAACTCCTGTTGGGCCGAGCATTTTGTGAGCTGAGAATGCGAAAAAATCGCAATCAATTTTTTGAACATTTGTTTTTTCGTGTGCGATACTTTGTGCGCCATCTACAATAAAAATTGCATTTTTTGCGTTTGCTTTAATTATTTTGCTTAAATTTTCCATATCTTCCTTTAGTCCAAGAACATTTGAAGTAGCGGAAACTGCAACTATTTTTGTTTTGTCAGAAAGTTTTTTCTTAAAATCTTCGATGTCTAGTTCGAGATTTTTGTCGAGATTTGCGACTAAAAATTTTGCGTTTTTCCTTTTTGCGAGTTCTTGCCAAGGAACGAAATTTGAATGATGTTCGAAAATTGTGACAAGAATTTCATCGTCTTCTTTTACCTTGTCTTCCAGCAAATATGCGATTTGGTTAATCGATTCTGTTGTGTTTCTTGTGAAAATTATTTCTTTTGAATATTTTGCATTTATGAAATTTTTGACTTCTTCTCTTGTTTCTTCAAATTCTTGTGTCGCTTTTTCTGCAAGTGTTGTTGCGGATCTTCCGATGTTTGAATTATAGGATTCGTAAAAATCTGTGATTTTTTCTATTACTGACTTTGGCTTTTGTGTTGTTGAAGCGTTGTCTAAATATATTAAATTTTTTCCGTTAATCTTTTTTGAAAAAATTGGAAAGGACGATTTGATTAAAGGGGAATTGAGCATATTATATCTTGTTTAATTTGTTTTTTTAATTCTTTAGAAATTTTACCTTCTAATTCTTTAAATAAAAATGCTTTCGTAAGTTCTTTTTTTATAGTTTTTTTGCTTAAATTTCTACTTTGAAGATAATAAATTTCTTCTTTATTAAAATTTCCTGTTGCAAACCCGTGATTTATTTCAACTTCATCTGAATTTATTTCAAGATTTGGTTTTGAAATAATTTTTGATTCTTTCGATTCGAGTAAGTTTTGATGAATCATTGAGGATTTTATTTTTTTTAAATTTTTTTCAACGAAAATGTTGCCGTTAAAATTTAAGTGAGCGTTTTTAAAAAGGACAGTTTTAAATTTTAAATCGAGGCTTGTTTTTGAGGCAAAGTGATTTACAAAAATATTAAAATCAAGTTTGGAATTTTCGCCTGTTATTATTAGAAATAATATTTTTGATGATGTATTTTCCTTGTTTAAATTTAGTGTGTATTTGTATTTGTTTTCAATGTTTTCGTTTATGAGTATTATAAAATTTGCTTCATTTTTTTTGATGAAGTTTAGTTTTAAGTCGTCGGGATTTTTTATGTAAATAGTGTTTTTCATTTTAAATATAGTTCGATTAAACGATTTAATTCAACTGCATATTCCATTGGTAGTTTTTTTGTTATTGGGTCTGCAAAACCATTTATCATCATGGTGTTTGCTTCTTTTTCGTTTATTCCTCTTGATTTTAAATAGTGTAATTTTTCATCATTTATTCTTGAAACCTTTGCTTCGTGTTCGAAATTTGCTGAATTTGTTCTTATGTCGTTTGTGGGATAAGTGTTTGAAATAGACGTGTTGTCTAGAATTAGTGCATCGCAGGTGGTTTTAGATTTTGAAAAATTTGCATCTTCAGAAATTTTTGTGATGCCTCGATATGTAGAAATACCTCCGTTTTTTGAAATGGATTTTGATAAAACAAGAGAGCTTGTTTTTTTAGCGATGTGAAATATTTTTGCACCAGCATCAATGTTTTGGCCTTTTTCTGCAAATGCTAGGGATTGAATTTCTCCTTTTGCTTTTTCTCCCATTAAATATATCGCAGGATATTTCATAGTAATTTTTGATCCTAAATTAACATCAAGCCAGTACATTTCAGCATTTTTTTTAACAAATGCTCTTTTGGTGACTAAATTGTAAACATTTTTTGACCAATTTTGCAGGGTTGTGTACTCCATTCTTGAATTTTCGTGTGCTATAATTTCAACAACTGCTGAATGAAGTGAATCGGTTGTGTAAACTGGAGCTGTGCAACCTTCAATGTAGTGAAGAAAAGAATCTTCATCAGTGATTATTAGTGTCCTTTCGAATTGTCCTAAATTTTCGCTGTTCATTCTAAAATATGCTTGAAGTGGCATATCTAGTTTTATTCCTTTTGGAATATATATAAATGATCCGCCTGACCAAACTGCACTGTTTAATGCGGAAAATTTATTGTCTGAAGCGGGAACGATTTTTCCAAAATATTTTTTAAATAATTCTTCGTGATTTTTGAGGCCATTTTCGATTGATTCAAAAATTATTCCTTGATCTATTAAATGTTCTTTTAGTGAATGGTAAACCATTTCTGATTCAAATTGAGCTCCTGTTCCTGCAAGAAATCCTCTTTCAGATTCTGGAACGCCTAGATGGTCGAATGTTTCCTTAATATTTTTTGGAACATCTTCCCATTTTGTGTGAGTTTTATCTTGAGGACGAATATAATAATTTATTGAGTCAAAGTCCAAATCTTTAAGGCTTGGTCCAAAGCTTGGCATTGGTTTTGATTTGAAAATTTCAAAAGATTTAAGTCTAAATTCGAGCATCCAGCTTGGTTCTTCTTTAAAGCTTGAAATTTCTTTAATTATTTTTTCAGTTAGACCTTTTTTTATTATATTTTTATTCATTGTATCCTTCTTTTTCAATTTTTAATGCAAGTTTTTTATCTCCTGATTGAATAATTTTTCCATCTTTATAAATATGAACAAAATTTGGGTTTATATATTTTAAAATTCTTGGAAAATGAGTGATTATTAAAAGTCCTGTTTTATTCTTTTTTTGGATCTTTTTGATTGTATTTGCGATTTTTTTGAGTGCATCAATGTCAAGACCGCTATCAATTTCGTCAAGAAGTGCAAATTTTGGGTTTAAAACTGCCATTTGTAATATTTCACTTCGTTTTTTTTCGCCCCCAGACATATTTGTATTAAGTTCTCTTAGTATTAAATCTGAATCTAAATTCATTTCTTTAGCTAGTTTGTAGATGTGTTCAACAAATTCAAGTGGAGAATAAGTTTTTGCGTTTTTATTTTCAGCAAGTAGTTTTGAGTTGAGTGCAATTCTTAAAAAATTTCTCATTGAAAGTCCCGGTACTTCAACTGGGTTTTGAAATGATGTGAAAATTCCAAGATTTGCTCTTTTGCTTGTATCTAGTTTTGAAATATCAGTAGAGTTTAATTTTATTGAACCCGATTTTATTTTTAATTCTGGTTTTCCCATGATGGCATTTATAAGTGTTGATTTTCCTGATCCGTTTTTTCCCATTAAAATGTGTGTTTCGTTTTCGTTTATTTGAAGGGAAAAATTTTCAACGATTTTCTTTTTTTCTATTTCAATGCAGAGATCCTTTATTATGAGTGAATTTTGCATAGTTTTATGTTTTAATGTTTTGTCAATTTGAATGTTTTTGTCTTGCTGGTAGAGTTTACCTGTTTTTTAATCAATCATCAAAATGAAATGTAAAAAAATTGTTTCTAGTATTCTTTTGTTTTTTAGCTTTTTTATGCTTTTTGGAGAAAATCTAAATGCAGAAAATGAAAGAAAAGTTTTTAATGATGTAGAAAAAAGTTTTGAATTTTTCTCTGCAATAGTTGATTTAAAGGATTCGGGAATTGTTGAAGGTTACACCGATGGTAGCTATAAACCAGAAAATTCAATAAATCGAGCTGAGTTTTTGAAAATTTTAATTATGTCTATTCAGGAAGATTTTGGGGGAAATAATTGTTTTCCAGATGTTAAAGATGAGTGGTTTGCTCCTTATGTTTGTAAGGCAAAGGAACTTGGACTTGTTTCTGGCTATGATGATGGTTTTTTTAGACCAGAACGAGATATAAATTTTGCGGAAGTTGCGAAAATTGTTTCAAATGCTTTTGATTTAATTCAAGAAAAATCTGATAAAAATATTTGGTTTAAACACTATGTTCTTTCGTTGCAGGATTATTCTGCAATCCCAACATCAATTTTGTCGTTTGATAAAAAAATAAATAGAGCGGAAATGGCAGAAATTATTTATCGTGTAAAAAATGGTTATACACAGAAGGCTTATAATACTTTTGAATCGATTTCGAGAGGTGAGGTTGCAAAAATAGATACGGTTTCTTTGCAAAATTTTAGGTCTTGTGAAGAAATGAATGCTTATTTTAGTAGGCCAAGTTTTGGCTCAGAAAAAGAAATTTTCTTTGAAGAATCGCCAAGTTTTTCAGGTGATTTTTTTGAACAAGCCACAGAAGATAGTGCAATGAATGAATCGGTTTCAAGAGATGAATTTTCTGAAACTAATGTACAGGTGGAAGGAGTAGATGAGGGCGATATTGTGAAAACGGATGGAAAGTTTATTTATGTTTTAAAAGGAAATACTGTGAGAGTTGTTGATGCTGTTCCTGCAAATAATATGAAAGAGATTAATTTTGTGGGATTTAGTGATGATAATTTTTATCCTAGTGATATGTATGTTTCTGGAAACAGGCTCGTTGTAATGGGTAGTTATTATGGGATTATTCCTATGCCTTATCTTGCTGACGATATGCGTATTTCTGTTATGCCTCCTAGGTTTTCAGAACAAATTTCAAATGTTTATGTTTTTGATATAAGTAATAAAAATGATATTAAACTAATTAGAGAAACAGAGGTTGAAGGAACAATTGTTTCTTCAAGAAAAATCGCAAATACAGTTTATTTGCTTACTAATAAAACAAAATATTTGTACTATCCGTATGATTACGACCCCTTATTGGTGCCAGCTTTTAAAGATTCTGCTTTAGAAGATGAAAGTAGTTTTGTGGCAAACTGCAATGAAGTTTCATATATTCCCGGAATGAGAGATAGTAGCTCGTTTACTACAGTTTTTGCAATTCCTGTAGATGATGCATCAAAAGAAGTTGCTTTAAAAACTGTAGTTTCTTCGAGTGGTCAAGTGTATAGTTCTTTAGATAATTTGTATCTTGCTGAATCAAGATATCAAGGAGATTTTAGAATAATGGGAGATATATTTGCAGGAGAAGAAAAGACAATTGTTCATAAATTTGCTCTTTCTCCTGAAAAAATTGAATATAAAGGAAATGGTAGTGTTTCAGGTGTTGTGTTGAATCAGTTTTCAATGGATGAAAAAGGTAATGATTTTAGAATAGCAACTAGTACAAATCAGTGGTCGTCTATAAATTCTTCGAATAATTTATATGTACTTGATGATTCTTTAAGGGTTATAGGAAAAATTGAGGGAATTGCACCTGGTGAACGAATTTATTCAGCAAGATTTATGGGGGATAGGGCTTATATGGTAACTTTTAGAGAAGTTGATCCTTTTTATGTTATTGATTTGAAGGATTCTAGAAATCCAAAAATATTAGGTGAGTTGAAATTGCCTGGTTTTAGTAATTATTTACATCCATATGATGAAAATCACATTATTGGTTTTGGAAAAGATACGGCTGAAGTAGATAGCCAATTTTGGACTGGACCTCTTCACCAAGGGATGAAAATTGCGATGTTTGATGTAAGTGATGTTTCAAATCCAAAATTAAAACATCAAGAACTTATTGGAGATAGGGGAACATATAGTGATTTGCTTTATAATCATAAAGCACTTCTTTTTGATAAAGAAAAAGGAATAATGGCTTTTCCAATTTCTGTTTATGAAATTGAAGATTCTATAAAAATTGATCCAAATAAAATGCTTTTTGCTTATGGAGATATTGTTTTTCAAGGAGCATATTTTTATAAAATCAGTAGTGAAAAAGGCTTTGAGTTTAAAGGAAAAATAAGTCATTTTTCCGATGCGGAGTTGAATTCAAATGATAAATATGTATCTCTTTATGGAGATAAACAAGTGGATAGAGTTCTTTATATTGGAGATACCTTTTATTCAGTGTCTAAGGCTTTAGTGAAAGCAAATAAAATGCTTGATTTAACTTATGTTTCCGAAGCAAAACTTGGAGGAAATAGCGGAAGTTATTGGGATTTTTGGTATTAAAAAGTTTTAAAGAGCGTTGATTTTTGAAAAATATTATTAACGCTCTTTTTTGGTTTTTTATTTAAAATGTTTTGACAAAACAAGGTAAGGTGTTTTAATGTTTGAATGCCTGAATCTTAAGAAACGAGTTGTTTCTTTAAGAGAGATGGTAGTTTGACACTAGAGGGTAAAGGAGGAAAGCCCAATGGTGGGAGAACAAGTGACTAGGGAAGAGTCTGGTTCTGGAAGTCAAGGAAGTCAAGATGTCCCTGCTTCGACTCAAGGAAGAGGGAAACGGCCGAAGTATATTGTACTTCTTGGATATTATTCCTTTATGATGAGGAAAAATATCAATTTTGTGCGAAAGCTTCGGAAGGAAAGGCTAAGTAGGCTTTCGGAAATTGAGGAAAGAAATAATCTTAAGCATATAAAGGAGAGAATTTTGCTTAAGATTGAGATTCAAGCTCTTGAAGGCAAAAATGGGAAATGGTTCTTTTTTAGAAATCTCTCTAGAAAAAAACTTAACTCTATTGCCAAACACTTGACTGAAAAAGGCTTGATCGTTGAAATTGAAAACGATCAAAAAGGCCACTTTATCTGGGTCGAGTGGTAGTGTTGTAGGAGGGAAACAATCCGTTTCTCTCCTCTTTTTTTTGAATGTTTTTAATCAAGTATTGAGCTTTTTCTAATTTTTTCAATTATTTTTTGTCTGGTGGAATGTTTAAGTAGTCATATAAAAAAGTGGCGGCTTCTTGAAATGCCGGTGTGACTGTTGATTCAGACCATTCTGATGTTTTTGGAAAATCTAGCTTAATTAAAAGTACCCATTTTGGATCTGATACAGGGCCAAATCCCGCAAAAGAAGTAATTGTTGTGCCAACTCCTGTAAGTGGTTTGCCATTTTTATATGTTTGAGAAGTACCTGTTTTTCCTGCCATGTAATAACCGTCTACTTGAGCTTTGTTTGCAAAGCCATTTTCGACAGAATTTGTAAGCATTGCTATCATTTTTAAGGAAGTATCTTCTTTTAAAACTCTTCGAACTTGTTTGGGTTCGGTTTTAGTTGTTGAGCCATCTTCGTGGCGTATTTCTGATACTATGTGGGGTTGCATAAGAATACCACCATTTGCGATTGTGCTGTAAGCGTTTGCCATTTGAATCATGTTTACGGTAAGTCCTTGTCCGAATGAGTGAGTGGCAAGTTCGGACTCTGTCCAAGTGTCTGAAGGTCGAATTTTTCCTGTTATTTCACTTGCAAATTCTATTTCAGTTTTTTCAAGAAATCCAAATTTTTCCATATATTTATGAAAGAGTGTTGGGCCAATTCTTTTTGCAACAAAAGTCATTCCGGTGTTTAAAGAAAAGGCTAAAACTGTTTTCATATCAACAAGTCCCATATATCTATCAGCATTTTTTATTTCAAAATCATATTTTTGTGTATAAACATTGAAGTCTACTCCAACTGGTCCTATGTCGTTGTATTTTGTGTCGGGAGTGACATCACCGTCGTCTATTGCTATTGCCATTGCGATCGATTTAAAAACAGATCCTGGTTCGTAAGGCCAAGCGACTGCTTTATTATGATAAACTTCGGGCCCCACATTGTTTGAATATTTAAAATAATGTTTTATTCCGTTTCTATCTGTTTCTACAAAAACCAGAAAAAATGTCATTGTTCGTTCATCTGTGTAATATCTGAAAATATTTTCATCTTTGGTTTCAACTAGTCTATTTTTTTCATCTTCTGAAAGTTTAATTTCTACTCTTTTAAAAACATCTCCGAAATTATTTGGATCGAAAGTTGGGAAGTGGGAAATTGCTAGAATTGCACCTGTTTTGGGGTTCATGACTAGAAGTTGCCCGCTATCTGCTCTTGTTTTTATTGTGTGTTTTCTTAGTATTTCGTCCATTTTCATTTGTATTGATCTATCTATTGTTAGAACTATATCGTCGCCATCTTTTGCTGGTCTTATTGTTGAATCTCCTACGGTTATTTGCCGTCCTATAGAGTCTTTTTTTGAAGAAAATTCGCCTGCTACTCCTGCAAGAATTTTATTAAAAGTGTTTTCAATTCCGTATTGACCATTTCCAGAACGATCTACATAACCAATTATTTGTGCTCCAAGGCTTCCTTCAGGATAATATCTAAAATATTCTTCTTGAATTTTTATGCCTCGCCATTTTTGTCGATCTTCTTTTATTTGTTCTAGTAGTTGTTCTGTTTTTTCTTGTCTAAGTCTTCGTTTTAAAACTATGTATCTGTTTGCACCTTTTAATATTGTTTCGAGTCTGCTTGCTGGAAATTTAATATCGTCAGAAATTTCTAATGCTACTTTTTTTGGATTTGTGATAAGTGGAGGATAAGCGTAAAGAGTGTTGTTTATTATTTCGATTCCTTCAATGTTTTTTCCTTGAAGGGCGATTTTCATTTCTTCATCAAGTGTGTTTATTAAAATTATTTCTTTTCTTTGTTTTTCACTTAATTTTTCAATTAAGCTTATTTTATGTTGAACTTCTAGCTCGACATCATTTCTTTTTGTTGTTTGTTTGTTGTATTCTTCTTCTGAAATTTCATTGTTTAAGAGCTTTGGGTATAGTTCTCTTTGGTTTTTTGCAATTCTTGAATTTTCAAGCTCTCTTTCTTCCTCTAAATCGAAAATAATTGGAGCAAGGGTTTCTCCGATTGAAACAGGGTCGTCGATTAGTGCTGGGTCAGCATAAATCATATCAAGTGTTGTATTTGTTGCTAAAAAAAATTCTTCTCCGGAGTGTTTGTCTTTGATTAATATTTCTCCTCTTTGTGCGGGAAGTGTCATTACGCCTTGTTGATTTTTAAATGCAATGTCGCGATAATATGCATGGTTTATTACTTGTAATGAAAAAAGTTTGTATATGATTATGAAAGTGATAAGTCCTGCAACACCCATTAAAAAACGGTATCTATCAATTTTTATTTTAAATTGTCTTTTTGCCATTTTCTCTTGATTTTGTTAAAACTATGCTAGTATTTTTGCATTAAATCATATAAAAGGTAAATACTAATTTAATTTTATGTATAGAAAAACTACACTAGAAAATGGTCTAAGAATATTAACAAAAAAACTCCCCGGTACTTCTGCTGTTACAGTTTTGGTATTGGTGGGTGCGGGAAGTAGGTATGAAAACAATGAAATTAGAGGACTTTCTCATTTTCTCGAACATATGTTTTTTAAGGGCGCCTCAAGATATAAGAATGCAAAAGAAGTTGCTGAAGCAATAGATTCTGTTGGAGGTATCTTTAATGCATTTACGGGTAAAGAATATGCTGGATATTTTGTAAAAGTTGCAAGTGAGCACATTAAAGTTGCTATAGATGTGCTTTCAGATATGCTTGTGAATTCAAAATTTAAGCAAGAAGAGGTTGATAAAGAAAGAGGTGTGATTTTGGAAGAATATAATATGTATCAAGATACTCCAATGTATATGATTGGTTGGGATTTTGAAAAATTGGTTTTTGGAGATCAACCGCTTGGTTGGGATGAAATTGGAACTAAGGAGTTTATTAAAAATGCATCACATAAAGATTTTGTTGATTATTTTGAAAAACTTTATACTCCTGACAATACTGTTGTTGCCATTTCTGGCGATGTTGATCATAAAGAAGTATCAGAGATGATTGTTGATTATTTTAATATGGAAAGTGATAAAAAAGCTTTTGAATTTGAGGCTTTAAAAGAAATATCAACTGAGAAAATTTCAATTATTGAAAAGAAAACCGAACAGGCACATATCGCAATTGGTTTTCCTGGTCTTTCTGAAAGAGATCCAGATCATTGGACGCTAATGTTACTTTCTGCAATGCTTGGAGGAGGAATGAGCTCGAGAATGTTTTTAGCTGTAAGAGAGGCGAAGGGGCTTGCTTATTATATAAGAACAAGTACAGACAATTATATTGATGGAGGTACGCTTGTAACTACTGCAGGGGTTGATTTGAAAAGAATTGATGATGCAATAAAAAGTATTGTTGATGAGTACAAGAGAATTAAAGAGGAGGGAATAACTGAAAAAGAACTAAAAAAAGCGAAATCTTACTTAAAGGGTAAAATGATTTTATCTCTTGAAGATAGTGAAGAATATTCACATTATTTGGCTAAATATGAACTTCTTCATGGAGAAGCTCATACACCAGAACATTTGCTTAAAAAAATTGAAAAAACGAGTGTTTCAGATGTTGAAAGAGTTATAGATAAAATTGTCAAGAAGGATATGTTGAAACTTTGTGTAATTGGTCCTTACTCAGAAAAAGATAATGAAAGATTTCTTAAATTACTTACTTTTTAATTAAAAAAATATGGAATTCTCAGGTGTAAAAGAAAAAACTTTGGTTTTAGTTAAGCCAGATGCAATACAAAGAGGTTTAATTGGAAATATTATTTCTAGATTTGAAGTAAAAGGGTTAAAACTCGTTGGTATGAAAATGATGACGCTTAATGATTCAATTTTAAAAGATCATTATTCACATCTAGTAGAAAAGCCTTTTTTTGCTGGTCTTGCAAAATTCATGCAAAGTACTCCAGTTGTTGCAATTTGTTGGGAAGGACTTGAGGTTGTTGATACTGTTAGAAAAATTGTAGGAATAACAAAAGCAAGGCAAGCAGAGGCAGGGTCTATAAGAGGAGACTTTGCAATGAGTGTTTCTTGTAATGTTATTCATGCATCCGATTCAATTGAAAATGCAATGAAAGAAGTACTTCGGTTTTTTAATCCAGAAGAAATTTATGGATATGATAAATCCGAATATATGCATGTATATGCTGATGATGAATTGGATTCTTAAATATTAAAGTGATGAAAACTGAAGATTTGAAAAAAAAAGCTTTAAGCATAAGGCTTAATACTTTAAAGGCGATACAAAAATCGGGATTTATGGGTGTTGGTTCTGCAATGGCTTCAGTTGAAATAATTACTTCACTTTATTATGGTGATATTAATTTAAAAGCAGTTTTTAATGTTTCACCATTCAAACCTGGGTGGGAAGGACAAGATTATTTTATTTTAGGTAAAGGTGAGGCAACTCCTGTTCTTTATTCTGTTTTGGCTGATAAGGGATTTTTTGATGAATCTGAATTAAATTTTTTTGCTCAAGTAAATTCTTTTTTGCAAGCAAGGCCTTTTTATAAAGTTCCAGGGGTTGGGCTTTCTGTTTTTAGTTCTTTTCATGCTTTGTCGCAGGCTTTAGGTCTTGCACTTTCTTTAAAAAGCGAAAAAAAAGATAATAAGGTGTTTTGTTTGATTGATTCTTCACAATTTCAAAGTGGACAAATTTTTGAGGCATTAACCATGGCTTCTCATCATAATTTAAATAATTTAATACTTGTAATTGATGATAGTGGAAATCAGGAAGAAGGACTTATTCGTTCTGTTGTGGAAATTGGTTTTTTACAAAACAAAATTGATAGTTTCGGGTGGCAGGTTTATAGAGTTTCAGATGGTCATAATTTTGATGAAATATTAAATGCTTTTTCAAAAGCTTTTAATATAGTGAGAAGGCCTGTTTGTTTGTGGTGTAATACTGTAAGTGGAAAGGGAGTTCCTTTGATTGAAGGAAAGGAAGATTATTTTTTTGCAGGTCTTAGTGAAAATGAGCTAAATTTGATTAGTCAAAATATAAAATGATAGGAGAAAATTATAAAATTGGTGCTTTTTTAAATAATTTGTCGAAGAAGACTAAAAATTTTGTCGTTTTAAATTCTCTTCTTAGAAAAAAATTAAACTTTGAAGATTTTATTAAAGTGTATGAGGATAGATATTTTGATTTTGGAAATGGTGTGGCTAACATGGTTTCGGCGGGGTCGGGTTTTTTGCTTAGAAATAGGACTCCAATCGCGTTTGCCTATACAGATTTATTGATTGGGCATGCTTATGACAACATTAGAAATGACTTTTGTTTAACTAATTCTAATATTAAAATTGTGGGATTTTCTTCATCTTTTGACAATGGACTTAAAGGCCCTGCTCATCAATATTTTGAAGAAATAGGTGTTTTGAAAAATCTGCCAAACCTTAAAATTATTACTCCTATTTGTTTAAAAAACTTTTATGAATATTTAGAAAAGTCTTTGTTTGAATTTGGTCCTGTATTTTTTTGTTTAAATGACTCTTTATTAAATGAATTTGAAAATATTGAGAATAATTTTTTGAATGAAAAAACAGATAATGTTGTTTTATCTTATGGAAAAATATTTGAATATGCTAAAGAAGCTGTAGAACTTTTGAAAGATGACGGTTTTTCAATTGAAATAATACCGTTTGAAGAAGTTTTTCCCTTTAATATGACAAAATTTCAGCATTTACTTTCTGTGAAAAATGTTGTGGTTTTAGAGGATCAAAATGAAAATGGACTTTATTTAGAATTGTTAAAAAACATTGATTTTAATCTTTTCAAAGGCAAATTGTCGTTTTTGGGTATTCAAAAGTTTTTTATTGATTCTGGAAAACCTGAAGAGCTTTATAAAAAGAATTCTTTAGATTATTTATCTTTATATAGAAAAGTTAAAGAAATTTTGCTATAATAAGATGATTTAATAATAATTATTATGCTTGAAACAAAAACAAAAACTATTATTTATTTAGGGTCTGATCATGCTGGGTTTAGTGTTAAGCCAGATTTAAAGGAATATTTGAAAAAAAAGGGTTATGATGTGGTTGATCTTGGTACTTTTTCTGATGAAGCTTATGACTATCCAGATGTGGCTAGAGAAGTAGGAGAAAAAGTGCTAGAAAGAGCTGAAAGTTTTGGAATTTTACTTTGTGGTAGCGGTATTGGTGTAAGTATTGGAGCCAATAGAATGAAGGGAATCAGATGTGTTAATGCAAGAGATCTTAAAATGGTTGAAATGTCTAGGCTTCATAATGATTGTAATGTTCTTGCAATGGGAGCTAGAGATATAAGTGTTTCGGATATGAAAAAGTTTATTGATAAATTTTTAAATACGGAATTTTTAGAAGAAGAAAGGCATATTCGAAGAAACAAAAAACTTGATATGATTTAAAATTAATTAATGAAAATTATTGTACAAGCTTCAATTTTGGCTTCAGATTTTGGAAAATTAAATGAAGAAGTTTTAAGTGTTGAAAATGCACTTGTAGATGCACTTCACATTGATGTTATGGATGGGCATTTTGTTAATAATTTGAGTTTTGGATTACCTGTTGTTTCTTGTATAAAGACAAAACTTCCGATGGATGTTCATTTAATGGTAGAAAATCCTGAGGATTACATAGAAGAATTTTCTAAGCTTGGTGCCGAAAGAATTTATGTACATTATGAGGCTTGTTCGGATTTGAGGAATGTGCTTTTAAAGATTGTTCAATTTGGTTCTAAGGCTGGTGTTGCTTTGAACCCAGAAACATCCATTGATGGTATTATTGATGTTCTTGATCTTTGTGATAGTGTGATGATTATGTCTGTAAAACCTGGTCATGGTGGACAAAAATTTAAAGAAGATGTGCTTTATAAAATTGAGGAACTTAGGGCTAGAAATTCTTTGATAAATATCGCTGTTGATGGTGGAATAAATGATAAAACTGCAGAAATGGCTAGAATTAAGGGTGCAAATATTATGATTGCAGGTTCTTATATCTTTAAGGCGAAAAACCGTGAGGAGGCGATTTTAAAGCTAAGAAGTTAAGAACTTAAGAATGATGAAGTTAAGAACTTAAGAAATAAAAAACTTAAGATATTCAGCGATTTTTAATTACTTGTAAAAAAAAAATATTGCTTTAAACTTTTTTTTGAATTTGCGCTCGTAGCTCAGTTGGATAGAGCATCGGCTTGCGGAGCCGGGGGTCACAGGTTCAACTCCTGTCGGGCGCACCATTAAAATTTAATAATGAAAAATGAGTGTAAATCTAATTTTGAAAAACAATTTATCAAGTCCAGTTGAGGTAGAACTTGTTGATATTTATGGAGGAAATTTTCTTGCAAATATTGATGGGGAAATGTCTCAAAATCATACTGTTCTTGAAGGAAGTGAAATAATTGTAAATGGAAATGTAATTTGTGTTGTGGCGTTGGAAGATGAAGGAAAAGAAATTGTTGTTGCTGAGTAAAAAAGAAATGAAGAGCTTTCTTTTAAGGCCTTGTATGTTGAATGAACTTTATGTTGAAGATGAGTTTTTTTAAGGTTTTTATGAAAGCTTTTGTCTAAAGGTGAAGAAAAAAATCATTCGTTTAATTGTTTTAGAATTTCTTTGTGTAAAACTTTGTTTGAGGCAAGAATGTCTTTTCCAAAAAGATCGATTAAATTTCCGTTTGAATCTGTTATTTTTCCGCCTGCTTCTTTGATTATTAAAATTCCTGCGGCTATGTCCCAAGGTTTTAAGCCAAAAGAAATGAATCCGTCTGTTCTTCCTGAAGCTAAATAAGCCAAGTTTAGCGCGGCTGTGCCGATTTGTCTAATTCCATGGGCTTTTTCGTGAAGAGTTGTGAATGCGTCTAAGTTTTGTTCGTATTCATATACTGGCGCTTCAAAGCCAAAAAGTGCATTTTTTAGTTTATCAATTTTTGATACTGTTATTTTTTCCCCATTTAGGAAAGCTCCTCTTCCTTTTTCTGCGTAAAACATTTCTTTAGTAAAAGGTTGATAAATTACTCCTAGTATTATTTCACCACTTAAATATTTGAAATTTTTTCCACTTTCGATTTTTTGATTTTTAAAAAGTGCAATAGAAACTGTGCATTGAGGAAAGCCATGTGTGAAATTGTTTGTGCCGTCTAATGGGTCGATTATCCAGATGTAGGGGCTTTTTATTAGTTTTTTTATTTCACTTTCTTTTTTAAATTCACTTTCTTCTGCTAAAAACCCACTATCTTTATAAGTTTTTTTAATTGTTTTAATTATGTAATTTTCAGCTTCTTTATCAGCTTCTGTAACAAAATCTTTTTCGGATTTTTCTTCTTTTTCAAATCCGTTTTTGTGATAATTTAAAATGATTTTTCCTGCTTTTTCTGCTAAATTTATTGTAAAATTGAGAAATTCCATTGTGTTTTTTGGTTTTTATTGATTATATCATAGAATATATGCAAAAAAAAGATTATGAAGAAATTTGTTTTAAAGTCTGAAATGGAGCCAAAAGGCGATCAGCCTAAAGCGATTAAAAAAATAGTAGAAGGAATAAAAAAAGGCGAAAGATTTCAAACACTTCTTGGAGTTACTGGTTCTGGAAAAACTTTTACAATGGCTAAGGTTGTTGAGGAACTTCAACGGCCAACTTTGGTTCTTGCACATAATAAAACACTTGCGGCTCAGCTTTGTAGTGAGTTTCAAGAATTTTTTCCTGAAAATGCTGTGAGTTATTTTGTTTCTTATTATGATTATTATCAGCCTGAAGCTTATTTGCCTTCAACGGATACCTATATTGAAAAAGATGCTTCTATAAATGAAGAAATTGATAAATTCCGTCATGCAGCGACTGCGAATTTATTAACTAGAAAAGATGTTTTAATAGTGGCGTCAGTTTCTTGTATTTATGGGCTTGGTTCTGTTGAAGATTATGATTCAATGGCTCAAACTTATTCTGTTGGTCAAGTAATTGCTCGAGATAGAATGCTTAGACAACTTACTGATATGCAGTATGTGAGAAGCTCTATTGAGTTTAAAAATTCTATGTTTCATGTGCTTGGTGATACTGTAGAAATTTTCCCTCCAGATAGAGATAATATTTTTAGAATTGAGTTTTTTGGGGATGACATTGAGGCAATTTCTGAGTGCGATTCTTTTACGGGAGAAGTGATAAATGAGTTAGAAAGTGTAATGGTTTTTCCTGCAAAACATAATGTAACAACTCAAGAGAAAATTGAAAAGGCTGTTTCTTTGATTAAAGCTGACGTCGAAATTCGTTATAATGAGCTTTTAAAATCTGGCCGACTACTTGAGGCTGAAAGAATAAAAACTAGAACGGAGTATGATATTGAGATTCTTCTTGAAACTGGATATTGTAATGGAATTGAAAATTATGTGCGTTATTTGTCTAGTAAAAATAAAGGGGATCGGCCTTCAACATTACTTGATTATTTGCCTGAAGATTTCATTTTGTTTATAGATGAATCGCATATTTCTGTGCCCCAAATTGGTGCTATGCATAATGGCAATTTTTCTCGAAAACAAACTTTGGTTGAACATGGATTTCGTTTGCCTTCAGCTCATGATAATAGGCCTCTTCGTTTTGAAGAATTTGAGGAATATATGAAAAATACTGTTTTCGTTTCTGCGACACCTGCTAAATATGAAAAAGAGAAAACAAAAAAAGAAAATATTGTTGAACAAGTTGTTCGTCCAACAGGTCTTCTTGATCCTGTTGTTGAGGTAAGAAAAAAAGAAGGGCAAATTGATGATTTAATGAATGAAATTCAGAATAGAGTTAAGGTGGGGGAAAGAGTTTTGATAACTACTCTTACAAAAAGAATGGCAGAAGATTTAACAGACTTTTTATCTGAAAAAAATGTTAGAGTTAGATATTTGCATTCTGATATTGATACCATTGAAAGAATTGAAATTTTACGAGATCTTCGACTTGGAAAATTTGATGTTTTAGTAGGTATAAACTTGCTTAGAGAGGGACTTGATTTGCCTGAAGTGAGTATGGTTGCGATAATGGATGCAGACAAGGAGGGGTTCTTAAGAAGTGAAAGTGCCTTAATTCAAACAATTGGAAGGTGTGCTAGAAATGTGAATGGTTTTGTTGTTATGTATGCTGATAAGATAACTGATTCAATGGATAGGGCTATTTCGGAAACTCTTAGAAGAAGAAAAAAACAAGAAGAATATAATGTAAAAAATGGTATCACTCCTGAAACAATTAAAAAAGCAATTAGGGATATTAGTAATTTTGGTGGTGCAAAAAAGAAGAAAAATGAAGAGAAAAGCAGGAGAATTGATTATAAAAAAGTTCCTAAAGATGAAGTTTATAGACTTCTTAAAACACTTGAAGAAAAAATGGATTTTGCGTCGGAAAATCTTGAATTTGAAAAGGCGGCTGAGCTTAGAGATGAAATTGAAAGGATTAAAGATAGTCTTTGATGATTTGCTTGGTGGAAGTTGAAAGATTGGCCTTGATGAAAAATGAACTTTGAATTGAGATTTTAATTTTGGAATTTTAAAATGGAGTTTTTAAATTCGAGAATTAGTAATTTAAATTAAAGAAAGACTTTGAAGAATTTTATAAAATTTAATTGCGCGAGTTTTGTCGAAGTCTTTTTTTAGAGAATCTCTGAAAAGTTCTCCGGCTTTATTTCTTAGTTTTTCATCTGAATTATTGTCGTCAAGATATGTTTTTGTGAGAAATAAAGTGTTTGAAAGGTGATTTGTTGTTGAGTTTGGAATTTCTTTAATAATGCTTGAAATTTTTTCAGGTGAAAAATCTTCAGGTAGCTCTTTTATGTATGAGATTGCACTAATTTTCTCGTTTCTTGAATACTCTTTTTCAGGTGATTTTATAAGTGCATCTTCTGTGCTTTCTGGATTTGATAAATAAGTTGAAATGGCAGTTCCTAATACAGCTGATTTTGCAAGTGTGTCTACTGCGTTTTCTTCTGGTCTTTCAATTTGTTTTTGTTTTTCCATTATTTTTTTTAATTTCTTGTTATTATAACATTTTTATTAAACTAATTCAATTTGAAAAAAAATCTTAACTACACTGTCCTAAATGTCTGAAACTATTACAAAAAAATCTTTAGTAAGATTGATATTCTTTTTTAATTATATTGTCCTCCTTTAAAGACCTCTTCCTCCGCCTCCGCCAAATCCTCCTCCGCTTGATCCTCCGCTTGAAAATCCGCCACCACTTGAGAAGCTTCCTCCACTTGAAATACCGCCACTTCCTCCTCCTGTCCATTTATTTGGACTACTTGCTTTAGGAATTTCGTTAATTGTTTTTGAACTGTTTTTTAAAAGTGAAATCAGTGAATTTTGAAACATTACTGCGTTGAAAGTGTTGTTTTTATTGAAATTGCCTTCGAAAAAGCTTGGAGGCGTTTTTAATATATCTTTGAATTTATTGCTCCAATGTTTTGTTTGATTGAAAATTATTGCATATGGAAGAAGACGCAAAAATATTTTTTCTTTTTTATCTTTTTCAAAGTGTTTTATTCTTTCTATTTCTGCTGTTTTTATGTACATTTCTACTCCTTTTATTTCAAAAAGTTTTTTTGTTCCTTCGTATGTTTTTCCTGGTAAAATCCTTGAAAAAGCTAAAATAATTATTGTTGAAATTATGATGTTTATCATTAAATCAAGTGAAAAATAAAATAGTGCAAGAGGAATTCCAGCAATCATAAAAATGCATCCTTTGAGGCAATAATTTAAACGAGTTGAATTGGGGTCTTTAATTAGAAAGCCTTTTTTGATTAGTGATTTAAAAACGGTGATAGAAATTGCGTATTTTTTATGATAAAATTTGTGTTTCAATTCAGATAATTTTATTTTTTCGTTTATTTCGTTTTTCTTAAAAATGGTGTTGAATATTTCTTTTTCATCTTCGAATAAATTTATGTGTTTTTTTATTATTATTAGTTCATAATCTTTTTTCTTTCTTTCAGTTTCAATTTCTTTGATTTTAATAAATCCTTTTACAGCTAAATTTATTATTGTTGCGGTAATCTCTTTTAT
>Ga0334882_1002341_pt1 | contig 19703 bp, 14 predicted proteins | sample GraSluR1_MG_5_FD_207226 | JGI IMG/M metagenome (GOLD analysis project Ga0334882, IMG submission 207226) | Sludge microbial communities from methane-producing bioreactor in Wageningen University, Netherlands - Granular Sludge_15_04-R1 | ecosystem: Engineered > Bioreactor > Anaerobic >...
TACATTATAGTCCGCCATATCAAGTTGTAAGGATTATTTATATCCTTGAAAACTTCAACCCCGCCTACTATCATCTCGTCACCTATCCTGGTAAAAAAAGGATCTTCCAGATTCATGACAGGCGACTCTATTATATGACACCAGGCATCCTTGTATTTTTCAAAAAATGACACCATGGAATCATTGCCCATTTTGGACTCAACCCTTCCTGCCATTACAATTCTTCCCCTGTTTATAAACGGTGCAGTTATATTGTAAACATCCTTGTGGAATATACCTACAAATTTCACCCTGTCTGCAATCTTTTCTGTTTTATTGTCCCTATATTTTTTCAGTAAATTGTCACATGTAATTATCATTTGAATTTACACCTTTCTAAAATTGATTTATATGCTCTCAATAATTATTATAAGTATAATCACATAATAATAAACCCCTACTTGTCAAAAGTAGGGGAAAATATATTTACAGTGCTGCCTTGTATATATTTATGACGTCATCTTTGGAAAGAGGCTTGAACTCACCTATTTTTCCAGCTCTTGTAGCTCCTTCAGCCATTTTTTCAAAGTTTTCCTGTCCTATGTTCAAATCACTCAGTCTTGATGGAAGTCCCAGGAGATTAAAGAATTCTCTCGTTTTCTCTATGGCACTTCTGGCTACAGCAAATTTATCTTCATTCTCATCTATATTCCATACGTTGATACCATACCCGGCAAAACTGTCCACAGTATTTTCATCAAGCACATATTCCATCCAAAAAGGTGTCAATATGGCCAATCCCACACCATGTGTAATATCATAAAATGCGCTCAGCTCATGCTCCATTGGATGTACGCTCCATCCCTTGACCTTGCCGTAAGTCAGCAGTCCATTTATGGCAAGACTTGAAGTCCACATCAGGTTTGCCCTTGCTTCATAGCTGTCAGGATGTTCAAGTGCTATTGGTCCATACTTTATACAAGTGCTCAAAAGGGCTTCGGCCATTCTGTCCTGAAGATAGGCACCTTCTGTATTGTTGAAGTATATTTCAAGTATATGGCTCATTATATCAGCAGTTCCCGCCGCCGTCTGTTTTTTTGATACGGTAAACGTATAAGTTGGATCGAGTATTGAGAATCTTGGTATTATACACTGGCTTCTGGTTCCTAGTTTTTCCCTGGTATCCTCGTTTGTAATTACGGCAAATATGTCCATTTCAGAACCCGTAGCAGCCAGAGTCAATATGCTTCCAACAGGCAGGGCCTTTTTTATTTTAGACGGGTCAGTAACTATGTCCCAGGGATCTCCTCCGTAGTAAAATCCAGCCGATATTACTTTTGAACAGTCAATTACACTTCCTCCGCCAATTGCCAGTATAAAATCTATCCTGTTTTCCCTGCATATCTGCACTCCCTGTCTTACACTGGATATTCGTGGATTTGGATCCACTCCGGAAAGCTCCCAGAACTTTATTTTGTTTTCTTTTAAAATCTTAACTGCAGCATCATATATCCCGTTTCTCTTGATACTTCCTCCACCATATACCAGGAGAACCTTGGAACCATATTTCCTTATATTCTTTCCCAGGACACCTATCTGGTCTTTCCCGAAAAAAATTTCAGTAGGAATTGAGTAATGAAAATTAATCAAATCTAAACATCTCCTTTTCATGAAGACTCTTATGCAGAAAATCTTCTGCAATCTACATTTTTATTTTACCTATGTTACTAGTATATAACATAAATAGCCATAAGCAAAACCAAACTTATGGCTATTTATCTGAATAATCCAGCTTATTTTAAAATTTTCACTGCCCTATCCACTACATTTTCTACTGTAAATCCAAATTCTTTAAATAATATATTTGCCGGCGCAGAGGCTCCGAAGTGATCTATTGATATAACCTCTCCATCCATGCCCACATATTTGTGCCAGCCGAAGGAAGTCGCAGCTTCTACGGCCAGTCTCTTTCTGACCTGCTTTGGAAGGACACTTTCTTTATAGGCTTCACTCTGTTTTTCAAATATTTCAAAGGAAGGTATGCTTACTACTCTTGCATCTATACCTTTTTTAGCAAGTTCATCCCATGCCTTGTATACAAGTTCAACCTCAGATCCCGTAGCCATAAGTATTATATCAGGTATGGACTTTTTGGAATCCTTCAGTATGTACCCTCCCTTTAGAGCTTCAATACCGGTTTCCTCATATAGAGGAAGGTTCTGCCTTGTAAGAACCAGACACGTCGGCCCATCGGCTTTTGTAAGGGCATAATCCCATGCTGCTGCCGTCTCCTTTGAATCTGCAGGTCTGAAAACGGTCATATTAGGTATACTCCTTACGGCAGCCAGCTGTTCAACTGGTTCATGAGTCGGCCCGTCTTCTCCTACTCCAATGCTGTCATGGGTGAGGACATAGACTACAGGCAGTTTCATAAGAGCGGACAGTCTCATAGCACCTTTCATATAATCCGTAAATACAAAGAAAGTTGCTACAAATACCTTTAATCCGCCATATAAAGCTATTCCATTTGCTATTGAGGCCATGGCATGTTCTCTTATTCCAAAGTGAAGATTCCTTCCCGACCTGTCTTTTATGGAAAAATCCCCTTCTCCATTCATATTTGTTTTGTTGGACGGTGCCAGATCAGCTGAACCTCCTATGAGGTTTGGAAATATTTTGTCAAGTTTGTTAATGAGCTTTCCAGAAGCGGCCCTTGTTGCCATGACCTTGTCAAATTCCCAGAAATCTTTTTCAGTATCCAGGTCAACTGCTGCCTTTCCACTCAGCCATCTGTTCAGTTCCTCTGAAAGTTCAGGGTATTTCCTGTCATATTCAGCTTTCAATTTATCCCATGTATCCTTTTCAGCATCAAATTTCTCTATTTTTTCATCGAGGAAATCCCTTACCTCGTCAGGAACATAGAATTCCCTGTCGTAATTCCATCCGAGAAATTTTTTTGTAGCCTTCAAATTTTCTTCTCCCAGAGGCTCTCCGTGTGCTGAAGATTTACCCTGTTTTTCAGGACATCCGTATCCTATCTGAGTTTTCACTATTATTACACTTGGTTTGCTTGCTTCAGCTTTGGCTTCCTTTATAGCTGAATCTATCTTATCCACACTGGTTCCATCCTCAACCTTTAATGCCTGCCATCCACATGCTTCAAATTTTTTCGCAACATCTTCCGAAACCGCCAGATCTGTATCTCCTTCTATAGTTATATTGTTGCAGTCATATACAAGTATGAGCTTCCCGAGGCCCAGGTTTCCCGCAAGGGAAATTGCCTCCAATGCAACCCCTTCCATAAGACAGCCGTCACCAGTCAATACGAACGTATAATTGTCTATTATGTTAAATCCAGGTTTATTGAATTTGGCAGCCATAAACTGCTCTGCAACAGCCATTCCAACAGCATTTCCAACTCCCTGTCCCAGAGGTCCAGTAGTAGTCTCAACACCTACTGTATGACCATGCTCCGGATGTCCTGGTGTCTTGCTGTTCCACTGGCGAAAACCTTTTAAATCATCTATTGTCAAGCCATAGTCAAACAGATGCAGCAGTGAATACAACATTGCCGAAGCATGCCCTGCCGAAAGTACGAATCTATCTCTGCCAATCCAATTGGGGTCCTTTGGATCATGTTTCATGTTTCTGCCCCAGATTGCATATGCTTCCGGAGCCGCACCCATAGGAAACCCCGGATGACCCGAGTTTGCTTTTTGAACCATTTCCGCCGAAAGTATTCTTATGTTATTAACCACTAGATCTTCTATGTTTTTCATATATACTTCACTCCTCACCTTATTGAAAGTCGAAACAGATCTCTTTTGATATGCCTATTATATTGTACAAAAGTTTTTCGTTATATTCAACTTGTTTGTCCTTCAATCCAGAAAACCTATTGCAATATTAAAAATATACAATTTACTATTTTCACAGCATATAAAATCAATTTGCAGTATAAAATTGCATTTTTAAAACCCTATGTCATATATTATAAAACCAGGGAGTATAATAATAGCCCACATTTTGAGTATACAGTATAGTCAAATTAAAATTTTTTAAATAATTATAAATCGACTATTACCGGGCAGCCTGTATCGTGTTCAATTTTTTGTTTTATCCACTGAATTTTTTCTTCTGATTCTGAATTTTTCAATTTCAAGGTTACAGTTGAATCAATCATGTTGAAGGATGGACTTTTTTTCAGCTCTATATTTTTAATACCGCAGAGCAGCTTTACCTCATTTATTATTTGATTCTGGTTTATGCCGTCTGATATTTTTATATTCCATCCCGTACTATCCTCAAGCCTTTCTATATATTTTTCATATTTTTTCCCTATCACAGGTGTTATAAAACTAAGTTCTATATATTTTCCGCTTTCATCCGACCTTATACTTTTCCTATAGGGTTTGAATTCCCTACTTTCAAATTCTCTGTCAATAAAATTCAACGCCTTGTTTTGTTCCATGGGACTGCAGCTTTTATCACTCTCTGTAGTTATCTTTTCACATATTGTTTCAACAGGAAATTTGAATATAAGCTGAAGCCCTGTATTTTTGGCAAACTCATCCACAACCTTTTTATCAACATGAAAATTGGAATTCAGATTTACCTCAACCCTGTTCTCATCCAGTCTGTAGGAAATCTTTCTTATATCGGCTCCATACAGCATCCTGCTTATAATATTTGAAGCTTCATTTATATTTACAGAACTGGAAATTTCAACATTCCATCCAACATCATTTTTAAATTTCTTTATGACATCATATATTCGTTTTTCAACAACAATCGGAAAATCAAAGTTCAAAACCACCTTCTTCTGCCCATAAATAAAACCTGCCTTTTTAAACTTGAAGCTTCCAAAGTATTTATCCACCAGATCATTCAGTTCATTTGGCTTCAATTCCCTTGGCCTCAAAAGCTCAGCAACCTCATGCTCTGGCTTTGCTTTAAACATAAACAGCCTTTTCACATCATTTTCAAAATAAATGGACTCCATCAGCTTCTGCTGAAAATTTGATATGACTTCCAGATCACTGCTCGAATTTTCCTCACCTGTCCAGATAAAAGCAAGTTCCTCTGCAGTAAAAAATTTTTGCCCATAGCTGCTGGCAACAAATCTCCAGAGTTTTTCCATATCCATCCTGCTTAAAGAACCTTCTTCTCCCATAATCTTTGCTATCTGTCTGCTCAGCTGCTTTCTGGGATTATTTACATTTATATGATAACTTTCCCCACACTTTGGGGAATATACCCTGGCTCTTGCTTCACAGGAAATTTCTTTTGAAAAGCTTTCAATTACCTTCTCATCTCCATGAACCATAAATATATTTCTCGGTGAAAGCATCTTTATCAGGGATTTTATTTCTTCTTTATCGCCATGGGCCGAAAGTCCTACTTTTTTTACACTGCATCTCACCGGTATCAGCTTCCCGTTCAATTCCAGTTTTTTATCTTCTTCCTCCAGAAGATTCAGAAGCTTTCTTCCTGGAGATTCTTCATCCTGATAGCCGGTTATAACTATATACGAGCTTTCAAGTGGAGCCAGTTTTTCCGCATAATACTGGCTGAATCCCCCTGTAAGCATACCTGAACTTGAAATTATGACACAGCTCTCCCTGCCTTCTATTATTTTTTCCCTTGTATCTCTATTTTCCACCGGAATTATATTGCCATCATAGAAGGGCTCTATCCCCCTGAAAATTTTTTTGCCCAGTGAATTCTTAAGATAAACGGGATTTAATTTATAAACCCGATTTATATCTCTTATCATTCCATCTACATATACCTTTACACCTTTAATCAGGCCTTTATTCATGGCCCTTTTTATTATGAGTATGATCTCCTGTGCTCTTCCAAGTGCAAAGGCCGGAATAAGCATTTTGCCGCCTTTCACAATACATTCATTCACTATGTCTACAAGTTTTTCCTCTTCCACTTCTCTGTTTGAATGAAGTTTGTCGCCATATGTAGTTTCAAAAATTCCTATGTCCGGTCTGAGCTTCGGCAGCTTCAGCCCATCTACGGTTCTCTGTGAAAATATTGAGAAATCTCCCGAATAGAGCACTGTTCCCTCAGGTGATTTTAAATATATGCATGAAGCACCTGCTATATGCCCTGCTGCATAAAAGCACAGCTTTATATGTTCGAATATAGAAAATTCCACCATGTAGTTTATCGGGAACACCCTGTTCAGCATGGACTTTACATCTTTCTCCGCATACAGCGGAATCTCCATTTCCCTGTTGTTCATTATTTTCAAGCTGTCATAAAGCAAGACCTTCATAAGGTCCTTTGTCATTAAATTTGCATATATCCTGGCCATAGGATATTCCTTGCTTATTATCGGAAGACATCCTATGTGATCCATGTGTGCATGGCTTATAATTATTGCATCTACTCCACCACTTTCCTGGATGATTTTAAAGTCGGGAATTGGATCCTTTGAAGAACTCTGCCTTATTCCACAATCAAGAAGTATATTCTTGTTTGATATATTCAACAGTATACAGCTTCCCCCAACTTCACGGGCTCCTCCCAAAAACGAAATTTTCACCTATACCACCTACCAGTTGTTAAAATAATTTCAGCTTATTGAAACATTATAACATAATATAATGTCATGACCAGCAATTACAAGGAATATCTACATATTCACAGAAATATAGACTTAATCAGCGGTAGACATGCATTTTATCCTTTGATTTCACAAATATTTTAAACTATAATAACTTATATATAAATAAAAGTAAAGATGGAAAGAAGTAATTTAGTACGCTGCGAAGAGAGACGGTGTTTGGTGCAAACTGTCTGGCCTGCTTTATGAAATACATTCCTGAACTGCAGGCTGAATCATGTGATTATGTAGGCTGTGCCGGCTGACTCCCGTTAATAGTAAGAGAAAAACAATAGTGTTTGTTTCCAAAGTAGGGTGGTACCACGATTATTTCGTCCCTTGAATCGGTACTTTTTTTATTTCAATTTTTATTGTTTAACTAGGGTGGTACCACGACTTTTCGTCCCTTGATCGGGGACTTTTTTTATGTCTTTTTTTAATTATTTTTGAAAGGTGAGAAACAAAATAGGAGGGAATTATAAAATGAACATATCTTTAATAATAATTATCATCTACATATTAATGCTTTTCATAATAAGCTTCTTTGCAAGAAAAAGAGCTGTAAAAGGAGGAGAAAGCTATACACTGGCCGGGCGTCAGCTTACAACACCTCTCGTAACCTGTTCCCTTATAGGTCTTGCCATTGGTGGCGCATCTACAATAGGGGTGGCTGAACAGGCCTATGATATCGGATTGTCTGCAGGGTGGTATAATGTGGCCTGGGGCTTTGCAGCAATAGTAATGGGGCTTGGAATTGCCGGCAAGTATCGTGAATTCAACGTGTCTACAGTACCTGAACTCTTTGGGAAATTTTATGATGAAAAGGGCAGACTTATCTGTGTAATATGCCAGATAATTATTCTGACTGTAGTCGTATCACTCCAGTACATAGCAGGAGGTGCAATTCTTTCTTCTCTACTTCCTGGAATATTTACCATTAAAACCGGTATGCTCGTAAGTGCATGTGTTTTCATAGGGATAACCTTCATAGGGGGAATGTGGTCTTCCGGATTATGCAACCTGTTCAACGTGCCTTTGAAATATACAGGTATTATCATATGTACCCTGCTTGCCATCGCTTCAGGAGGAGGCCTCGAGAACATAAAACTGCAGCTTCCGCAAAATGTACCTTATTTCAATCCCGTTCAGGGTACCGGAATGTGGATAATTATAAGCTGGTTCCTGATTATGGCAACCCAGGTCATGTCCATGCAAGGGCCTGTACAACTGGCATTTGCAGCCAAAAATCCAAAGGTGGCAAAAAGAGGCTTCATCATAGCCGGCTTTCTCATGATACCAATAGGCTTTTTATGCTCCATAATCGGAATGGCGGCTAAAACTACTTTTCCCGATGTAAGTGCCACCATGGCGCTCCCAAAAATGATATTGTCACTGAATCCTTTTGCAGCAGGGCTGACTCTTGCAGCCCTCTGGGCTGCAGATGTGTCTACAGCATGCAATCTGCTTCTGGGTGCATCCACATTATTTACAAATGACATCTACAAAAAATTCCTGAATCCTAAAATAAATAGTCACAGACTGATTGTAATGACCAAATTATTTGTTGTAGTTATAGGTATACTTACCTTTGTCATGGCCCTGTCCATGTCTGGCATATTAAAGACCATATCCCTTGGTCTCAGCCTTTGTACCGCTTTCACTCTTGTATTTCTGTTCACCGTGTTTGCCCCTGGATTCTGCAGAAAGAGTTCCGCATTTTTTACCACGCTGGCAGGTATAATAGTCCTGTTTCTATGGCAGCTGGTACCTTCTTTCAGGATATTCCCCCATGTAATATATATGGAGTGGATAGTATGTTTCATAACCTTTATGCTGATAGCAGTCATTGATAAAAACAAAATATCCATTTAATTTAAATAGGGCTGCCGCACTAAAAAATTAGTGCGGCAGCCCCAGACAGTATCATCTAAATTTAAGGCTGATATCAAATGCCTTAACAGAGTGGGTCAGACTGCCTATTGATATAATATCAACTCCTGCAGCTGCAATATCAGCCACATTTTTTTCACTTACATTTCCCGAAGCTTCCACCACAAATCTTCCATCAATTAATTCCACAGCCTTCTTCATAGTTTCTATGTCCATATTGTCAAGCATTATCACATCTGCCGCCGTAGAAAGTGCTTCTTTCAGTTGATCCAGATTCTCCACCTCGACTTCAATTTTGTGTGTAAAAGGCAGTTTCTCCTTCACTGTTTCAACTGCTTTTTTTATTGAACCTACCGCCTTTATATGATTATCCTTAATCATTACATAATCAGATAAACTCATTCTGTGGTTATATCCTCCCCCCACAGTTACCGAATATTTATCAAGCATTCTAAAGCCCGGGAGGGTTTTCCTCGTATCAACTATCCTGGTATCAAAATCCTTTACAAGATTCACCATGTTCCTTGTTGCCGTGGCAATACCGGACATCCTCTGCATTATATTGAGTGCGGTTCTCTCCCCTTTCAATATGGACTTTGAACTTCCACCTATATTTGCCAGTATATCCCCATACCCTGCAGAATCACCATCTTCTTTTTCAATTTGAAATTCTATATTTCCATCCACAATATGAAATACTCTCTCTGCCGCATGAATCCCTGAAATAATACCGTTGTCCTTGGAAATAATTCTGGCTTCTGAAATTTCATTCCCGCCAAATAGGCTGTCTGTAGTAATGTCACCATAATCTATGTCCTCAACCAGGGCTCTTTTTATAAATTCATCCAATATTAAATAATTCAATTGATACCACCCCAACTTTTGGAAACCGGATTTTTGCAATATTCTTCCACATAATTGCTGCCTATGGAAGTCCTGCTTTCAATGGCAGATAAAATAACACACCGTGACACCTGACACATATTATAAAGCTCAATATAATTTTTCATATCCGTACATACTGCATTTTCAATTTTATCCATGATACTGTTCACAGTTGAAAGCGCCTGTTCAAGACTGTCAAGCTTTCTCACTATGCCTGCATTTTCATCCATACAATACTTTACCTTCTTTTTAAGAAGTATAATTTCATTCCTGTCTATTTCCTGTGATCTATTTTTTACTTTCTTCTCTGCTGCATCAGCATGAAAATTATTGCTCTTTTCATCTTTGTCAGTGTCCATTTTATTTGAAATATCCTCTGCTGCCCTTTTACCGAATACAAGTGCTTCCATAAGAGAATTGCTTGCAAGTCTGTTTGCGCCATGCACGCCTGTACATGAACATTCTCCAACGGCATAGAGATTTTTAATATTTGTCCTGCTGTACAAGTCTACTTTTATACCGCCCATGAAATAATGCTGTGCCGGGGTTACGGGGACATAATCTTTATCCATTTCTATTCCCCTGCTCATGCATTTTGAATATATAGTATTAAACCTGTTTTCGAGAAAATCTCTGTCATACAGTGTGGCATCCAGATAAATGTAATCCGAATTGTACCTTTTCATCTGGTCCTCTATCGCCCTGGCTACTATATCCCTCGGTGCCAGTTCCTTTCTTCTGTCATAACGATCCATAAATCTTTCTTTGCATGCATTTCTGAGAACCGCACCTTCTCCCCTGACTGCCTCTGATATTAAAAACAACCTGTCTCCCGTATTACGGGAATACAATGCAGTTGGATGGAATTGCACATACTGCATATTGTCCAAATCCACCCCTGCCCTAAGTGCCATTGCTATTCCATCTCCCGTAAGCACATCCACATTGGTGGTTTTTGAAAATATCTGTCCTATTCCACCGGATGCCATGACACAAATTCCTGCCCGGAAATAGATAAACCTGTTTTTCCAGAATGCAGTGAGCCCTGTAAATTTTTTCTCATCCGTTACAATATCCACGGCAAGTATATCAGTTATGACCTTTATATTTGGAGCATCCTCAACTCTTTTAATGAGTACATCCATTATCCCCTTACCTGTAGCATCACCGTTGACATGAAGTATTCTTGGAATGGAATGATTCCCTTCAAGAGATCTATAATATTTCCCACTGCTGTCCCTGTCGAACTCCACTCCAATCCCCAACAGCTTGTCTATGGCATCTTCGGATTCGTTCACAAGTACATTCACAGCTTCCTTATCATTTATGTAGCAGCCTGCATCGAGGGTATCTTCTACGTGAAGCTTTCTGTCATCATCTTCTATACTGGCCGCAATCCCTCCCTGTGCCAGACAGGAATCCGAATCAAATAAATCTTTTTTGCTTAGAACTGCTATTTTAAAATTTTCTGGAAGCATAAGCGCCGTATAGAGCCCGGATATTCCAGCTCCTATTATAATTATGTCATAATACTGCTCACTGGTTATGGGAGCACCACTGCAATGAGCCATATATCTTTTCAATTTACATCACCTTCCAAACTTTATAGTGTTTATTTTACGGATAGCATCCTGTCAAGGGAGCTCAATGCCTTTGTACTTACATCTTCGGGGACAATGACTTCATTATCCATATTCATCAGTGACCTGTAAACGTCATAAAGGGATGTCATCTTCATATTCTCGCATACAAGTCTTTTGCTGAGCAGATAAAATTTTTTCTGCGGGCTGTCATTCTGCATCTTGTGCAGTACTCCTATTTCCGTTCCTATAATAAACTCCTGGCACTTTGAGTTTTGGGCATAGTCTATTATCTGTGAAGTACTCCCCACGAAGTCGGCATCTGCCCTTATCTCTTCACTAACCTCGGGATGAACCAGCATCTCGGCCTCCGGGTGTTCTCTTTTTATATTGAAAACATCCTCCATTGTTATTCTTACATGGGTAATGCAATTGCCCAGCCATGGTATTATCTTTTTATTTTCCACCTTTTCCGCCACATATGAAGCCAGATTTTGATCCGGTACAAAAATTACCTGCTCTGAATCAATGCTGTCAACAACCTTTACTGCATTTGAAGAGGTGCAGCATATATCACTGGCAGCCTTTACCTCCGCTGAGGAATTTATATAGCATACCACCTTTGCATCGGGATAATTTTTTTTCTCCCTCTCAAGTTGTTTCTCATCTATAGAATCTGCCAGTGGACAGCCTGCATTGGCTGCTGGCAGAAGTACGATCTTATCCGGGGATAAAATTTTTGCGCTTTCCGCCATAAACCTTACACCGCAGAACACTATCACCTTGTTATCCAGATCTGCAGCCGCCCTGCTGAGCGCAAAAGAATCTCCGACTATATCCGCTATATCCTGTACATCAGGTATCTGATAATTATGTGCCAATATACAGGCGTCCCTTTCAGCTTTCAATCTATTTATCTCTTCAATCAACAATGATTTATCCATCTCCACACTCCTAAAACATTATTATATGTATATACACTAGTATATACTCTTTTTCTTTTTTTAACAATAGAAAAGGTATCGTCCACATTCATCAGGACAATACCCATTCAGCTTATTTGGCGGGGAAAAGATATAGAAGTATGCAGAGAAAATGACATATACTGCCGCCCATTACGAACAAGTGCCATATGGCATGATTGTACGGTATCCTGTCAATCAAATAGAGCACCGCTCCTGCAGTATATATAATGCCCCCTGCAAAAAGCAGCACTATTCCTGCAGTTGGCAGGAGCATCATGAGCCTTTTCATGGCAAATATTATTATCCATCCCATTCCAATATATATCAGAGTAGAAATCACATTGAACCTTCCTATCCAGAAAACCTTCATTATTATTCCCGCGATAGCAAGTGTCCACACTATACCGAATATGATCCATCCAACTGTAGGCCTCAATACCGTCAGTGTAAATGGTGTATAAGTACCTGCTATCAGCAGATAGATCGATGCATGGTCAAATATTCTAAACAGTTTCTTTACCTTCATGTTTGTTATACTGTGATATAATGTGGATTCCAAGTATAGTAAAAGAAGAGAAATACCGTATATGGTATAACTCAGTACATACCATTTGTCTCCTTTATTCTCTGCAAATACGATCAGAAGTACAAGTGCGGCTACCGACAGACCTGCACCTATTCCGTGCGTTACTGCATTGGCAACTTCTTCTCCTCGTGTGTAGAATTTCAAATCCCCTTCCAAATAAATCACTTCCCAAAATTTATTATTATATTACCACATATAGTTATCATAACTATATGTGGTAATATAATAATATCACAATACAAATTTATATTCAATACATTTATATTGTGATATTATTAATTATAAAATATACAGCATACAAAGAATTTATTGTATAATGGATACAAATAGGAGGATGATCTTTACAAATGCTCAAGCAAAGCCTTACAAATGAATTGATAAAAAAGTTTATGGACTATTTGAATAATATAGAAGCAGAGAAAAATGATGAAGACTATGAAGCTGCTGTTAAATTAATAGGCGATGCCTTCAAGGACGTATTCCGACTTGGCCTTGAATTCTTCAATTCCTTTACTACGGAAAATATTATAGACATGGCAAGCAGTAACAGAAGACAGAATACGGACAGATGCATAATGATTGCAAAACTTCTGGAGGAGGAGGGGTTTATACTTGAAAAACAGGGCAGGCTGAATGATGCCTTCTACATAAACCAGAAATCTCTGGATGTATTCCTCGATGCGTATATGAACAGAAGTGAACACTGCGACCTGGAAGAATACTTCAAGGATATACAGCCTTTAATAGATAATGTTTTTCAATATAAGCTTCCTACTGTTTTAGAAGAAAAAATCAGAAACTACTACACGGAAACAAACAGATATGACAAGGCAGAAGATGTAATTTACTATATACTGGAAGAAGCCAAATACAGTAGAAGCTGTATAGAAGAAGCACTTAAATTTTATAATGACCTATTGTCAAAAGAAGATTCTGATTTAACAAAGGGAGGACTTTCAAAAGAGGAAATTCAAGAATCGATAAAAGGACTCCAGTCCAGACTGTAACTACAAATTTCCAGGGTTCATACGTCCATTGAATCCTGGAAATTCTTTAGCAGTATCAATTTGTAATTTCTTCCTGTTTTTTATATACCTTGCCTTTAGCTGTAAGTGAAAAGTAGGAACCTATCAAAATAAGCACTATTCCTGCAACGGTATTAAGTGGTATTTTTTCTCCAAGTATAATCAATGCAAGAATCGGTGCCAGGGCAGGTTTTATAAAGAATACCACTGAGGCTTTGGTTGCAGAAGTAGCATCCATTGCAAGAAAATAAAACATATACCCGAGTCCGGTTACTACAATTCCCAGAAATATCAGCGGAATTATATTATCCCCGTTTATTCCTTCAAAAATAGGTATATTGGACATGAAATTCAAATTTCCATCAGGGTTTATCATGCTTCTAATTGCGGAAAGTTTGGATATCAATATAATTACAAGCATAATAACATCGCCAATTAAAAATGTAATGCAATTCAAGGCTATACTTCCATATTTCCCGGATCTCATTTTGCCGAGTACACTGTACATGGAAAAAGTAACTGCTGCCAGTATTGATAGTACTATTCCCTTCACATCACCACTTGTACCAAAAGGATTCAATATGAAAAAGATTCCCACAAGACTCAACAGTATAGATATAATGGTCCCCTTGTTCAATTCCTCTTTCAATACAATATATGCAAGCAGTACAGTAAACACAGGATTAGTACTGAATATTATTGCAACTGTAGATGCCGTTGTGTAAGTAATAGCCAGCTGAAAGAAGGACATGCTTACTACGACACAGAGAAATCCCGCTACCAGGAAATAATAAAGATCATCTTTTTTCAGTTTTATACCCCTGGCCTTTATAGCTTTGACTGCCGATGGAAGTAATATCAGTCCGCCTATGGCAAATCTCAAAAAATTCAGTTGGATCGGATTCAAGCCCACAGCCAACTTTCCTGTTATCTCCATGGTACTGAATATTACTGCAGTTAGAATAATATATGCATAACCCATCTATAACCATCTCCCTTGAAATTGATATGGGTTCACATGGAATAAAATCGCAGCAAAACAAACCCCGCCATGCCGTAAGCCCAAGTTATTTGAACCCGCTTTCAAGCAGGTGGGTACCGCCTTTTTGCTTCCTGTTCCTGATATTCACCAGGTATCATTTCACAAAAAGAGTCAAGTTCCCTTTCTAGATATGTTCGGTCAATATGAACTCGAACCTACGTACACAGCAGGAATTGTCAGCTGTATATAAAATTATATTATCATTATACTACATATTTTCTTATTTTTCATCTATACGGACACCAAGATCCTTCAATTGTATTTCATCTACTATATTAGGTGCTTCCGTGAGAGGACAGAAGGCATTCTGGTTTTTAGGAAATGCAATGACATCTTTTATATTGTCCGTTCCAGCCAAAAACATTACCATTCTGTCAAATCCATATGCAAGTCCTCCATGTGGAGGCGGGCCGTATTTAAATGCCTGAAGCAGAAAACCAAATCTCTCCCAGGCAGATTTGTCTGTAAATCCCAGAACTTCAAACATCTTCTGCTGCAGTTCCGTATCGTGTATTCTTATACTTCCGCCTCCCATTTCCTCTCCATTCAGCACTATATCATAGGCCTTGGCCCTTACCCTGCCAGGATCAGTATCCAGATACTTTATATCCTCATCCATGGGCATGGTAAATGGATGGTGTTCCGCCTCATATCTCTTCTCATCCTCATTGTATGACAGAAGCGGGAACTCTGTTATCCATACAAATCTGAATTCATTGTTTCCCTCAAGTATTCCGGTCTGCTTTGCCATGTGGACTCTAAGTGCCCCAAGTCCCTGGAGTACCGTACTATTCCTGTCCGCAGCCACAAGTACCAGATCGCCTGTATCGACATTCATCCTGGAAAATATGGAATCTATAATCTCCTGGTTCAGGAATTTACTTATGGAAGATTTAACACCATCTTCCCTGTTTGCTATCCATACAAGTCCTTTTAATCCATAGTCCTTTACAAATTCAACAAGCTTATCTATCTGCTTTCTTCCCATGGAAACACAATTTTCTACTTTGATGGCCCTTACAGAACCTCCTGATTCAATTGCACTTTTAAATACCATGAAATCCATGTTTCGAACTTCATCAGTTATATCATTTATCTCCATTCCAAACCTCAGATCAGGTTTGTCACTTCCATACTTGTTCATTGCAGTTTCATAGGTCATTCTTTCAATAGGAAGTTTTACATCCACTCCTGCAATTTCCCTGAATATCTTCTTTATGAGCCTTTCATTCAACTCAATTATATCCTCTTCCTCCACAAATGAGAGTTCCATATCCACCTGTGTAAATTCAGGCTGTCTGTTTGCCCTCAGATCCTCATCTCTAAAGCACTTTGCAATCTGAAAGTACCTGTCGTATCCAGACACCATGAGAAGCTGCTTGAAAAGCTGTGGTGATTGTGGAAGGGCATAGAACTTTCCCGGATAGTTTCTGCTTGGTACAAGATAGTCCCTTGCTCCCTCTGGAGTACTCTTTGTAAGTACGGGGGTCTCTATTTCCAGAAATCCTTCCTCATCCATGAAATCTCTTATTACCTTTGCTGTCCTGTGCCTTATTTTGAATATTTTCTGCATGTCAGGCCTTCTCAGGTCAAGGTATCTGTATTTCAGCCTTATGCTTTCTGCCGCATCCAGATCTTCTTTTATATATATAGGCGGAGTTTCAGATTTGGAGAATATCTTTATGTATTCACCTTCCAGTTCCACCATTCCAGTAGGTATTTCCCTGTTTACCGATTCTCTTTTGACCAGAGTACCCTTGATTGCAATACAGTATTCGGATTTTACAGTATCCGCCTTTTCAAATGCCTCATTATTTATTTTCTCTCCAAAAACAGCCTGGATTATACCGGTTCTGTCTCTTAAATCTATAAATATAAGTCCGCCAAGGTTTCTCTTCCTTTGAACCCATCCCATTACAGTGAATTCATTTCCTATGTTTTCTTCCCTGAGAACACCGCACATAGAGGTTCTTTTCAAACCTTCTAAAGATTCTCCCATTTATACTCAACTCCTGTTATACATATTATTGAATTATGCTGACTATTTCATCAAAATCATCCAGCTTCAACTCGTATTGCTGTCCATCATCCATTCTCTTGAATTTTGCAATACCGGATTTAATCTCATCTTCTCCTATTATAACTGTAAATCGTGCATCTATTTTATTTGCATATTTCATTTCAGCCTTCACTTTTCTATTCATATGGTCGCATTCACATCTCAGATTGTTTTCTCTCAATAGATTTGCCAGTTTGAGTGATTCCATCTTTGCAGTATCTCCAATAGAACCTATATATAAATCTATATAAGGCGATTTTGGTATTTCTATTCCATTTTCCTCAAGGGTAAGAAGCGTCCTCTCTATTCCCATTCCGAAACCCATTGCAGGTATAGACGGCCCCCCTACTTCTTCTATAAGATAGTCATACCTTCCTCCGGCACATATGGTCATGTCATTGTTTATTATTTCAAACACGGTCTTGGTATAGTAGTCAAGTCCTCTTACAATATGCGGGTCTACTTTGAATTCTATGCCGAGTGCCTTCAAGTACTTTTTAAGGCCTTCAAAATGTTCCCTGCATTCATCACATATGTAGTCGAGTATACTGGGTGCATTTTTTACAACTTCTTTTTTCCCGTCTATTTTACAATCCAGTATCCTCATTGGATTTTTATCAAATCGTGTCTTGCATGTATCACACAGTTCGTCATATCTCTCTGAAAGATACTTTTTAAGTGCAGTATTGTATTCTTTCCTGCACTTTGCACAGCCTATGCTGTTTATATTGAGTTCTATGTCATTCACACCCAACTCTTTATAAACTCTCATTGCTATGCTTATGACTTCAGCATCAATGGAAGGTCCTTCTGCTCCAAATGCCTCTATCCCGAATTGATGATGTTCCCTCAGTCTTCCATTCTGGACATTTTCATATCGAAATGCCGGGGTGAAGTAGAATAATTTTGTAGGTTGGGCTTCATTATAAAGATTTCCCTGAACAAACGCCCTTACAGCAGGAGATGTTCCCTCAGGTTTCAGTGTGATGCTTCTATTGCCCCTGTCCTCAAAAGTATACATCTCCTTCTGTACAACATCCGTAGTTTCCCCCACACCTCTCTGAAACAATTCAGTGTATTCAAATGCAGGGGTTCTTATTTCCCTGTGTCCATAAGATGCCGCTATACTGCGGAACTTGTTCTCTAAATATTGCCATTTATATATTTCACTAGGCAGTACGTCTTTAGTACCTTTAGGTGACTGAATAGCCATGAATATTTACTTCCTCTCTGTTTAATTTCTTTGTATCAATAACCATTATATATTTGCCCTGTTCATTTTTCAATTAATCCTTCCATGCACAGCTTTACTATAGAAAAGGGTTGGAATTTCTCTCTCTGCCTATGGAACTTTCCCCCTCATGTCCTGGCAGTACAACCGTATTGTCAGGCAAAATCATCAGCCTATTCTTTATACTATCTATCAGGGTATCAAAATCTCCGCCTTCCATGTCAGTTCTGCCTATACTGCCGGAAAACAGTGTGTCTCCCGTAAATACTACATTATCTACAAGAAAGCACACGCCGCCGGGTGAATGCCCCGGTGTGTATATAACTTTTATTTCAAGACCTCCAAAGGTCAGTTTATCCCCGTCTTTCAGGAATTCGTCAACACTGTCATGCACATTCCCATACATGAAAGTTCCACGCTTCATCATATTGTAATCTTCTTTATTGCAATAAATTGGTGCATTGAAAGAATTCTTTATATCCAGGGCGGCACCAGTATGGTCTGCATGCCCATGGGTCAGAAGTATAAATTTCACTTTGCCGGCATTCATGGCTTTCAAGGCATTTTTTATAACCTCGGAGTCTCCGCCGGGATCGATCACTGCACACTCATTTGAATTTTCATCTAAAACTATATAACAATTTGCCGCATACATTCCAACTGACATTCTCTGTATCTTCATACACATACCTCCTCCATCTACAACTTGTTCTAAAAAATTTTTTTGCTGTCCAAAAGAATGGTGACAGGGCCATCATTCTCTATATGTACCATCATATCTGCACCAAATTTTCCAGTTTCAACTTTTTTTACTACTGACCTGCACTCTTCTATAAATTTATTATACAATTTCTCAGATTCTCGGCCTGAAAGGGCTTCTATGAAACTCGGTCTTCTCCCTTTTCTGCAATCACCATAAAGTGTAAATTGTGAGATCAAAAGAAGATCTCCGCCGATATCCATAAGTGATCTATTCAATTTTCCTCCGTCATCCTCAAATATTCTCAAATTTACTATTTTGTCTCTCAGGTATGTTACATCTGAAATATCATCATCTCTGGATATACCTAAAAGCACGTTGAGTCCTCTTCCAATTTCGCCAATTATCTTATTGTCCACTTCTACTCTTGACTCTTTGACTCTTTGAACTACCGCACGCATACTACCACCTCTAACTATTTGTTCTATATACTTCCAATACGCCTTTCATCTTCCTGAATTTTTTCATGATATCCCTAATATCTTTTACATCCGTGATTTTGAGCTTTATTTTTATAAGAGCTATACCATTTTTCACTGGCTTGGCATCCACCGCATACAGTGAAGTATTGCTGTCACCGATAATTTCTATGGATTCATTCAAAAGTCTTGGTCTATCTTCACTTTTAATCTGTATTTCCGTAATGTATTCTTCACCCTTAGGTTTTCCCCAGCTTACCTCTACGACCTTATTTTCCTTGTTTCTCAATAGATAATCTATATTTTTACAGTCACTTCTATGAATGGATACTCCTCTACCTTTCGTTATATACCCTACTATTGCATCTCCCGGTACTGGATTGCAGCACTTTGCAAATCTTACAAGTACGTTGCTCTCACCCTTTACTATTACTCCAGGGGATTTTTTCTTTGCCCTTGCAGACTTGTTATCTGATTTCTTGAGTTGATCCTGTATGGCTCTCCAATCGGTTATATTCTTTTTCAACATGGAATCATGAATTTCCTTAAATCTCGATACTACAGTATTTAAATTCAAGGCCCCTATGCCAACTGCTGCATACAGCTCATCCATGGAACCCATATTGTACTTCTTCAATACAATATTTACAGCTTCACCTTTGG
>Ga0334882_1002348_pt1 | contig 19659 bp, 19 predicted proteins | sample GraSluR1_MG_5_FD_207226 | JGI IMG/M metagenome (GOLD analysis project Ga0334882, IMG submission 207226) | Sludge microbial communities from methane-producing bioreactor in Wageningen University, Netherlands - Granular Sludge_15_04-R1 | ecosystem: Engineered > Bioreactor > Anaerobic >...
CGGCAACATCCACATCACCGCCCGGAAGGATATCAAGGAAGACAAACCCGAGCTGGCCCGGTTTCTGTCCAACATGTTCCTGACCAACTCTGAGGTGGGATCCCTCATGGTGGCGATCCGTGAATCCAGCAAGAGTGAAGAAGAAGCCGCCCGGGAGTGGCTGGCCGCCAACGAAGACGTGGTGGCCGACTGGATTCCCCGGTAGTCAAAGGTTTTGACCATACAGCCCGGGGGGAAGCCCCCGGGCTTTTTTGGTTTTTCATCCGCCTGAAATTGAATAATCCGGTGAAAAACCGGATCTGGTGTGATACAATCGAGGCGCTTTCAAAGAGCAAAACGAATCGGAAGGTAAGGATGACCACAGAAAAAAGCGACGAACTGCTTTCCAGCATAAGAAGAATTATCCGTGCCGTGGATGTCCACTCCAAGAACCTGCTCAAGCAGTACGGCATCACCGGACCCCAGCTTATCATTCTCAAGGAAATCGGCCGCAACCAGTTTATCAGCGTCTCTGATCTGGCCCGCAAGGTAAGCCTGAGCCAGGCTACGGTGACCAATATCCTGGTGCGTCTGGAGCAGCAGGGTTATCTGCAGCGGCGGAAAGGGGAGGGGGACAAGCGGAAGGTCTATATGGATATATCCGATAAAACCCGGCGGATCATTGAAAGCAATCCCAGTCTGCTGCAGCTTACCTTCGTGAAGAAGTTTCAGAACCTGGCGGACTGGGAACAGTCCCTGCTTCTTTCGTCCCTTCAGAGAATTGCCTCCATGATGGATGCCCAGGACCTCGATGCGGTGCCACATCTGTTCAGCGATCCCCTGGACGGTCTGGAATCCGATCAGGGCTGATCTATTAATTAATTTCTCTCAGGGAGGTGGCCAACCATGCACATACTGGAAGAGATCAAACAAATCCTGGGCAAAGACGAAATCCTCTACCTGCAGACCCATAATTTCCCCGACCATGACGCGGTGGCCTCCGCCTTCGGCCTCCAGACCCTGTTCAGGACCCTGGGGGTGGAAACCCAAATCATCTACGAGGGGGAGATTCAGCGCCAGTCTCTTCACGAAATGATCAGGCAGCTGGGCATCAGGATCACCCACAACGAGCACCACGGCCTCACCGAGAAAGACAAGATTCTCATTGTGGACGGCTGCAAGGGGAACAAGAACGTCACTGATCTCATAGGCGACGAGATCGCCGTAATAGACCATCACCGGACCAGCGCCTCCGACGATGTGCCCTTTTCCGACATCCGTCCCGGCTACGGCGCCTGTGCCTCCATCGTAGCCTCTTACTTTGAAGATCTTTCGGTCGAAGTGCCCCGGAACGTGGCCACCGCCCTGATGATAGGCATCAACATGGACACGGCCCTGCTTACCCGGGGCGTCTCGGAGGATGACATTGATCAGTACTCCCGGCTCTACAAAATATCCGATGTGCGGCTTCAGAACACGGTGCTGCGTAACTACATCCAGACCAAGGATCTTGAATTCTACCGCCATGTGATCGAAAATGTGACCATCAACAGCGGAATTGCCTATTGTTTCTTCGAGAAGGGCTGCAACCAGAACCTCATGGGGATCCTGGGAGATTTTCTTCTGGCTCTGGAGGAGGTGGATTTTGTCATCCTGGGGGCCCGGAACCGGGACAAGGTAAATTACAGCCTCCGGAGTGAGGAGGAAAAATGGAACGCCGCGGCGATCATTCAGGAAGCCCTGCAGGGCATCGGCTTCGGCGGAGGCCACTTCGACATGGCGGGGGGAATTATTCAGGACCTGGCCGGTTTTGACGAAGCTGTGGTGAAACGACGGCTCCTGCGGGAGCTGCGGGAGCGCCGTTGACCGTTGGATCAGGCTGAAAGCTGCCCGGGAAGGGATCGGAGGCTGAGCGGGGAAGGGGAAGCAGCGGCTGAAAGAGGCTATTGAAAACTTTTTTGTTATTTGGTATTTTCCCTTTAGCGTCGGCTGATGCCAGCGGCAACCGCCCGCCCAACGTGCCAGAATAGCTCAGCGGTAGAGCAGCTCACTCGTAATGAGCAGGTCAAGGGTTCAATTCCCTTTTCTGGCTTTAATTAAAACCTTACTTTGTAAGGAAATATGAAAGCTACCGGTAAACCGATGCTTTTATCTCCAATCCAGTGTGAGAAAAACTGTGGGAAAAACAGTTTTTTGGGGAGGTAATATGCAACGGTTTTATTTATTTAAGAGGGAAAAGATCTGGTATATCAACCTGATTAACCCTGAAACAGGTAAAAAAATCACTGCCAAAAGCAGCGGTACCGAAGACCGCCAGGAAGCCGAGTACATCGCCCAGAAATGGCTTTATGAGGGGGTTCCTTCGGGAAAGACCTCAGAACCCCGCAGCTTCCGTGAAATTAAATCCATCGACAAAATCCTTACCGAACTCAAATCTTTGGAATGCCTTACCAGAGAAGATGTACAGAAGTTCCTGAACCACTTCAAGAATCAAGGATTCATCGTCTCCGACAGGGTTCAAAAAAACAGCGATGCTAATCTCTTTGGTTTTCTGGAAGAATTTTGGGACTACGACAAAAGCCCCTACGTTAAAGAAAAACTCTCCCACGGCCATTCTATCACCCGCAATTACTGCCAGGGCATGGAACGCCATATCAAGCGGCGCTGGAAGACTTATTTCAAAGATATACCCCTCCATGAGCTGCATCGGCAGGATTTAAAAGATTTCAGCCAACACCTGGCGGAATCCGAAGTGATTGGCCAAAATGGCAAACCTAACGGAAAGCTTCTGGCACACCAATCCATCAATCGAATATTGACGGTGGGAACCATCGCCTTCAAATGGGCCTGTGACAACGGGATACTTGAAACAGACCCGGGGAAGAATCTTCCGAAGTTTTCCGGGAAAGCCAAAAGACGGGGAGTCCTTTCCGATGATGAGGTGAACAAACTGTTCTCTGATCCTTGGTTCGGCAACCCCGCAAACCGTTTGGGGAATCTTCTCTCCTGCCAATCAGGGTTAAGGCTGGGGGAGGTGGTTGCCCTCCGGGTAGAGGATATTCAAAACGGATACATCCACGTTCGTCATTCCTGGTCGGAAGTGGACGGCCTGAAAGCCCCCAAGAACGGCGAAGAGCGGATTGTTCCCCTGCTGCCGGATCTGGAAAAAGAACTGCTTAAACACGCCCGGCTGAATCCTGCAGGGTGCGGTCCTACATCTTGGATTTTTTGGGCCCTGGACCGGAAAGACGGCCCCCATCGGGGTCAAAACATCTCCAGCGCTTTAAACACGGCCCTGGAGAATATCAAAATAGATCATGAAGAGCGCCTTTCCAGGGGGCTGACCTTTCACAGCTGGCGTCATTACTATGCCAAGAAGATGGCTGATGCCCTGGATATAAGGGCCGCCAAACTTACAGGGCATAAAACCCCGGCCATGCTGGAACACTACGCCGACCACGCAGAACAGAAAGATTTGAAGAAGGCCGCGGAGGCCACCGCCGAAGTATTCGGGAGGATCCTTGCGTTCAAGTCGGCCCAATGATGGGGTTCCCCTCGGTTAACGCTCATTAGGCCTTGTCTTCCCAATGCCTGCAATAGGGCTCTTTTTAAAGGACCCATCAAAACAGAAAGTTAGAATCTCCCAATACTGACAAAATAAGTCATGAATGGACATCAAGGTAAAATATAATTATATTTTGTATACCCCCCCAGGGTATAAGGAGTTTGTTATGGCTGGGCCTTTTCATAAAATTAGAAAAAGCTGGAACGCCTATCTTGAGCGGCTGGCGAAGGTGAACAAGGAGCTTTATGGCGGGAAGCGGTTGGATTGCTGTGACCTGAAAAATGAGAGGAAGCCTCCAGCGGTGAACGGTAAAGACTCGTGATGCTTAGATAATCTTCACAATCACTTCATAATCGCTTCATATTTATAAAGTAGACTAAATTTGTCAAGAAAAAGGGCTTTCTGTGAGAAGGGTCCCTAGATAAATAGAATCATGCAGGGAGGTCAATGATGTATAACGGTTTTGGGCAATTCTGTAATGGATTGTTTTCGGCAGGAAGATTTCCTTATGGAGGTATGGTTACGATGATTATAGGTTTAATTTTACTTTTGGTGGTGTTATACCTGGTGTTTAGAAAATCCGGAGTTTCGACTTCGTTTAACTCTGAATCAGAATCGCCCCTGGAGGTTCTTCAGAAACGGTACATAAACGGCGAGATCGACAAGGAAGAATACCTTGAGAAGAAGGACATACTGAAGGGAAGGGCATTGGTAATCGCAAAGAGTGGTACACCCCCCGGCCGCCCCTCCGGGGCGCCCCGGGGCCCTCATCCGGTAACCCCTGGTTTCTCAGTTTCTGCCTCTCTGTTTATGTTTTAGCCCCACCAGCCTCCGTGCTCTTCCAGGAACCCGGCTGGCGCCCGGTTCCGTCTTCCCCTGGGGACGGCGCAAAAACCGCGCCGCTTCGCAGCGCTCTCTTTTTTGCTTTCCCCGGGTTGCCAGGGAAGGTTCCAGCATCCCGAAAACCGCGCCCTGCGGGCGCTCTTTTTTTCGGGCCTGTGGGGTTGGTCGTTAACGGTGTCTTTATCTGCCGGCCCTCCCTGGCCGGCCCGGGGAATTTAGCTTTTCCGGAAGCTCTTACAGTCCGCCTCATAAGGCCGGCTTTTTTTGTCTGTTCTGCTTCACCAGGGTTAGGTGCTGTAGAGGGGGCTTTGTTTCTCTTTGCCGGCCTCAATCGTCGGGCTGTCCCTTGGGGCCTCCACCCGGACAGGGGCGCGCCCTAAGGAAATTATTCTTTGTCCTCGCTTTTGCCCACGCCCCCCCCTCCCGTCCCCCCTCGGGGGGGAGGCGTCCGGGTTCCCGGCCCCAAGGGCCGGCGCTGTGCCGCCGGCCTTACGGCCCGCGGCGCCCCTTACCTTCGGGAAGGGGGTTTTTAAGGTGGGCTTAGCTTTGGTTGAGCCGGTCCGGCTCCGGGATCGCCTGGCGGCGAACCCTCCGCCGCCCCGGCCGGCGGGTCTTTTTTAGATTTTATGGTTTTCCTTTTGCCCCTGCGGGGCGTGTTTTTTTAGGCTTCAGTTTCTATGAACCTTAATGAAGCAAATGAACCTTTTTCGCCATGAACCTTACTCTCTTTTCTCTCTTTCTTTCTTTTTCTAGTTATTCATAAAGATCTACTAGAAAAAGGTTCATAAAGGTACAGTCTCTTCATGAGGGTAATCCAGGGGAAGAGGGGGCAACCGGGGAATGAAGGATGGGATGAAGGTTATGAACCTTTGGGGGCATAAAAAGGGTGTGGTGCGGGAAAAAGAGGGGTTTGGGGCTTGCTATTTTTCTTGAAGTTCCAGGCCCAGCCAGTGGATTCCTTGAGTCAGCCTCACCTTATCAAGGCCGGTTTCACCAAGGCGGCCGCCGAAGCCACGAAGGCTGAGGCCGTGTTCGCCGTTTTGGTCGCACCAGGTTTTGTAGGCTTCGTAGAGCTCCGAGGCCTTCACCATGGCCCCGTCGCTGCGGCGGCATTTTTCTTCCAGGAAGGTTTCTATGGCGCTCATCTCCTGTCGGTATTCGTCGGTGGCGGCCTGCACTTCCGGGGGGGAACCCAGGCCTTCCCGGTGCCAGCGCAGGCAGCCTTCCAACATCCAGGAGAGGATGCCGGGCAGCTCCTGTTCCAGTTTATCGGCCAACCGGGGGTCCCTGTCCTTTTCGGTGAACACCGCTTCGAAGGGGATTAGCCTGATGCGGCGCCAGATGGCGTTGTCCATGCCGCCTCTCTTGGGTTTGTGGTTGGTGGCCATGAAGATCTTGAAGGTGGGGGTGGTGTAGGTACCAGGTGGCAAGAAGGCCCGGGGGAGTTTTCAGGTAGAGTTTGTCCTTCCGGGCCCGGGCGGCTTCCAGGGCTTCGGGGGGAATGCCGGTCCTTCCTCCGGCGGGCTGGTTTAAGAGGTAGCGGCGGCCTTTTGTTCCCAGGCTTCATAGCGGGTCAGCTGTTCTATCATCCGGCGGTGAATCTTCTTTTCCGCCATTTTTCACGTTCCTTCGGGGGCCACGAAGATCTTCACAGGTTCCCCCGTCACGGGGTAGCGGGCGGTTTTCATGAACTTTTCGGGTAAGAGGATGACAAGGTTTTCTCCGTCCTGTTCCAGCTCGCCCCAGGCCCAGCGGCCTTTGGTGTCAAAGAGGCGGGGGCGGTAGATGTGGCAGAGTTTTCCGGTTTTGTAGCGGTTGTTTCTCTTATGGTGGTAGACCGCGTAGCTGCTTTGTACCTCGGGCCTCACCGGGCGGCCCGAGGCGCCCTGTTGGTAGAAGGACAGGCCCCGGGGAAAGGCCAGGGGCAGGGTTATCTCGCCTCTCCGGGGTGGTTCGGGCAGGATAATGTCGTATTCGATTCTCTCATCATCCAGGCGGTGAATCAGGTGGCGCCTTTTGTTGGTCTCCACCGCCAGGGCCCTCCGGGCCGCCTCATCGGCGGCGGCCTCCCGGGCGGCTGCCAAGGCGGTGGCGGCCATCTCCTCTTCGGCGATCATCCAAAGGCGAAGAACCAGATGAGTTACCTCCTTTCGGGTATAGCTCTCCTTCCAGGCGGGAAGAAAGGCTTCTACGTCCCCTGTCGATGGCGCGGCGGGTGCCGGGGTGGTCAGCAAGGAAAGCATCATCAGGGCTGTTAAGCACTTCAAGGCGGGTTTTTTCTGTGAGGGCTTTTTCATACAGGGGGCTCCTAGGGCTATTTTTTTTGTTAAAACCATTTGACCTCCCCAGGCGGGTAGATTAGTCTTTATTTGTACGATGAGAAGGTAGGGTTTTCCCGGTCCATGGGGTTATCTTCATGCAGCTGTTACCTTTAAGAATCCTTCTCTATCTTGCATCGTGTTTGTAATTCTTTTATATTGTGTGAGTAACCAAATTATTCTTCATCAAGAAAAGTGAAACAATGTAAAATCCCTTGGGAACCTCCCAGGGGTAAGGGATGCGATTCTTGACTGCAGATATTTATCAACCGGCCGATGCAAAAATAGTATGGAAAGACTTTCAGGTATCCTTCACCCGCCTCTTCGATGTTCTTCTTTTATTTCACGGGGTCGTAGCGGTTCTTCTTGTCTTGGTCCATTTCTTTTCTGGTTTCCAATACAACCACTTTTTTCTCTTTAATCTTTTTATAGCGGTTATCGCCCTATTACTCTTTTTTATGAGAAAAAGGGTCTCTGCTGTCATAAAACTCTGGGTTCTCACCTCGATCCTTTGTTTTCTTCTCTATATACAATTTTCATATTACGGTTCCGCCGGTTCTGCCTTTATCTACCTTTTGAGTCTTCAGATTCTTCAGGTGGTCTTTTACAGTTTTAGAAAGGCCCTCCCGATCCTCATAGCAGGAACCCTTTCCGCCCTTGTTATTGGAATCCTCTCCCATTTTAAAATCATTGTCTATTATCCTCATCTTTCGGATCTTATGCAGACCTTCGGTCACTGGCTTAATATTTTTGTTGCCTTATTCTATTTTACCCTTGTTTCGGGAATAACCATATTAGGAATGAAAGAGCGAATGTTGGCTTCTTTGAATCAGCTTAAAAAATCCAACGACACTCTACGGGCCCATGAAAACGACTTAAAACAATTGGCCTATTACGACCAACTCACAAGGCTGCCTAATAAATTCTGGTTTAACCAGGAGCTGTCACGACGGCTTGAAGAAAACTCGTCCCTTTCTGGGTGTTTGATCCTTGCCGAAATTGTGAACTTCCGCACCGTCAATTCCCTTTTGGGTCCCGAACGGGCCGATAATCTTCTTAAAATCATCAGCAATTTTTTCCGCAGTTATTCCAAAGGTGAACTTCTTTTAGGCCGGCTCAATGGGGTAGAGTTCATCAGTTGGGCCGAAGGCTGGTCCGAGGAGACTTTGAGGCGCAATGTTCACGCTTTTCGTCCTGCCTTGAAACATCGTATCCAGGAGAAGTTTCCCGGTCTTCCTTTCGATATTACCGTGGCTGCAGTCCGGTACCCGCAGGATGCCTCTAACCTTTCTGATCTCCATCAAAAGTGTGTTACCGCCATGACCGAGGCGCAATTGCATTTCCGGGAAGATGTTGTCTTTTTCAAACCTTCTATGATCGAGGGGTTGAATCGGGAATTTCTCCTCCAAAATGCTCTAACAGATTCCATAAATAACGATGGTTTTCTTCTTTATTATCAAGAGCAGTTGAATATCAGGACAAATACTGTGGTGGGTTTAGAGGTTTTAGCCCGGTGGCAAGACAGGGAAAACTGTTTCATTTCTCCTGGAGTGTTTATCCCTATTCTTACCAAACATAACCTTATTATCCGTTTCAGTCGGCTGATTTTTACCAAGGTCCTTAAGGATATGCCCCTTGTTTTCTCGCGGTATGGTCAAAACATTAAGGTGTCTATCAATATTTCTCCTGTTTTCTTTCTTTCGGAGGGGTTTTCTATTTTTATAGGAAAGATTTTATCCGAGTATGATGTTCCTCCCTCCTCAATCACCCTAGAAATCACCGAAGATGTGTTTATCGAAGATCTTTCTATCATCCGGGGCATTATCGCAGAGGTAAAAGCCCTGGGCTTCTCTGTTTCATTGGATGATTTTGGCAAAGGGTTTTCATCCCTGTCTTATTTAAGCAGCCTCCCCCTGGATGAAGTTAAGATAGATAAGGAGTTTATTAAAAACATTCTTGAAGACGCGAAACAGTTTGGGGTGGTCAAATCGATCTGTGATCTTGCTAAGATCTTAGGTTACAAGGTGGTTATCGAGGGTATTGAGACCGAAGAGCAGGTTCATAAGATAAGACAGACCAGCTGCGACCTGGTTCAGGGCTATTTCTATTCCCGGCCCGCCCCGTTGAAAAAAGAGCCTTCCTTGTCTTTATAGGTTAGTTTTTGGGTTTTGCGACAACACCTTTCCTGCCACCTTGAGGCCCACCACGCCGAAGAGGACCAGCACCAGAACAATCAGCCACATCCATTCTGATATGAGCTTTTCCTTTAAAAGGTGGGTGGCCAGGGCCAGGCAGGCGGGTTTGAAGCCTAAGAGTTTACTAGGAAGGCTCAAGGCCCTCTTTCCCAAAATAGAAAAATGTTCCCTGTAGGTGATTTCCCAGAGGGGTTTGTCGCTTATGATGATGCCGTCCCGGCCGGGGTTGTCTTTCACGGGGGCTCCTTCTACTGGGTGATGGCGGTGATGATCACCGCGGCGAGCATGCCGGCTTGGAGAAGCAGGGTTATGATGTTGTGGCTGCCCTTACTTCTTTGGCTGTGGTTTCTCTGGTGTTCCTTCAGGGCCCGACCTATGGTGCAAGTTTCGGGGTTTGATTGACGGGTTTCGCAGCGGGTTTCCAGGTCCCGGTAGCGCTCCAGGCTTGTTTCCTTGAAGCTTTTCATTTCCCCCCTAAGCTGGCCTATTTCTTCCAAGAGTTTGTTTAGAAGCTCCCGTTCCTGGTTACTCAAAAGCCTTTTTCCTCCTCCAAGGTTATCTGGGCGGTAAATCCTTCCTTTACAGAGTAGGTTAGCTTTAGTTCTGTTACCCGGGTAAGCGGGGTTTCCCCCGTTTCTAAAGAAAGGTAGGTTTTGGATCCCACCCGGGGATAGAAGAGGCCGTGCTGGGTTTCTCCACTAAACCGGCGGCGTGGTTCTTTGTTGGTAGCGAGGGTGTGAGTCGTCCAGTCCTCAAAATGGGGTATGCCGTTTACTTCGTGGTCTAAAAAATGCTTGCCGGTGTGGTTTAAGATTTTAAGGCCGTTTTGGTCTATGGATTCCTGGTCCCGGCGGTAGCAGGCCTGGTTGGAGAGTACCACGGTGGGGGCTCCTTCTATAAAGAGGTTTTGCAGCCTGTCATCGGCGGTGTGGGTTGCAAGGTGGTAGAAGAGCTTTTCTTCCAGGGTGGGTATTTCTGTTTCATCACTTTCTTCTTGCTGGTAGCGGGAATCTGAGAGTATCAGGGTTTTGTCGGTGCCCGATGATAGCCGGGCATGCATGGCCCGGGTCAGGTCGCATAGCTCTGCGTAGGGGCTTCTTGTTGGTTTTGCGTAGGGGACTGTTAAGGGGATGCTGACGCAGTCTATCTCTCCGGGGGGTACGCCTGCTTTTAGAGCCATGGCGTGAAAGAGGCTTTTTTCGGGGTGTTCTTTGTCGCAGGCTGCCGAATCCACCAGGGTTTCGGTGCTGGTCCAGTCCCGCAGGTTTCGGGTGCGTTTTATCCGGGCCAGGCTGTCTTCCAGAAAGAGGCGGTAGAGATCGTCCTGGCCCCCCTCCTGAAGGTGCTGCAGGTTCTTTTCATCCGGGATCATGGTAAAGCGGTGAAGGGTGAGGCTGTAGGCGCCTGAAGAAAGGTGTATCTCTGCTTTGATCACGATTTGGGGGGCAGATCCTTCGGGAAGGGTGAAGGTTAGTTCTCCGGTGGTTAGAATTATCCCGTCTTGGTTGGAGAATGAGGTTATCTGGGCTGTTTTGAGGTTTTCGTGGGGTATGGTAAGGGTTTGTTGGTCTGAAAGGGTCAGGGTAAGGGCTATCAAGATGGGGTTAGAGAAGTCTGAAAGGGCATCTTTCAGGGCGGGGTCTAGGGGGAAGAAATTCATTTGACCTCCTCAGGCGGGTAGTTTAGGATGGCTTGAGGGGCTTTTCTGGTGGGGTTTACCCTGCTGGGGGTCATTTGAGCTTTGATGTAAGAAGGTAATGTTAAAATAGAGAAAAATGGTGGGGTATGAAAAAAGCTGTTGTTGTTGATCCTATCTTTGAAGATCTCTTGGTGTCCAATTGTATATACTCTTATGTTAATATGATTTTTCTGAAGCTATGATTGCTTGATAAATGATTTATTGTAGGGTATTAGGTAAATTGGGGATAGTGTAAATATCGGCAATGCGTTTTTTCTAAAGTTGTATGAAATGCTTGGGAGGCTACCATCAACCATGAGAAGATACATGTGCGAAGAGATTGAAAAAAACTTGCCCATTAAGAATGCCCAACATCCATGTTGGGCATAAGAGATTTGGAGATTAAACCATGTGGAATGATGTAGAAACAATTGAAGACTTATTGAATTTCAAGGTCATTGCAGATACGGCAGCTCAAATGATCAAAGATGCAAATGGTCAGCCTGTTTCAATTGGAGTTTCCGGAGGCTGGGGTGTTGGCAAGTCCTCACTTGTTCAAATGATTGGTGAGTCCCTCAAAAGTCTTGATGGTGGGGAAAGCTACATCTTCATTAATTTTAATGCCTGGCTGTATCAGGGCTATGATGATGCTCGCATGGCACTTCTCCAAAAAGTTGCCGACAAAATAATGGAGGAGTCTGAATCGCGTAAAACCTGTGTCGACAAGGCCAAAGAGTTTATCAAGCGCATCAATTGGTTGAGAACTGCGAAATTCATTGCTCCGGTTACCACTGGAATTATTACTGGCGGGGCAGTCGCTGGACCTGTTGGCTCTTTTATTGGTGCGGTCAGTGGTTTGTTAGGTCAAAGTGGAATGCCAAGCCAAGAAGACCTGAGTAAGGTCAAGGAATCCTATAATCAGGTGGCGCCTGATCTGCAGAAACTCCTGAATGATAAAGAAGAAAAGTCGGTGCCGAAAGAGATTGCAGCCCTTAGGTCATTATTTCAGGAGTTGCTGGAAAAACTCGAATTGAGCCTGATAGTTTTGGTCGATGACCTCGATCGGTGTTTACCCAATACGGCAATCTCGACGCTTGAAGCTATGAGGTTGTTGCTGTTCATCCCCCAAACGGCATTCATCATAGCAGCTGATGAGCAGATGATCCGCAATGCGGTGAGATCCCACTTCGGCAATATCGACCTTAGCGATGATCTTGTAACAAGTTACTTCGATAAGCTGATCCAGATTCCCCTCAGGGTTCCACGTCTTGGAGCCAATGAGGTTAAGGGATATCTTATTTTGCTTCTAGCTGATCTCGCTCAACGGCGTGGTCAAATCACACAGGAAGAGAAATATATAGGTCACGAGGCAATCGTCAGTGCTATCAAGAAATCTTGGGCTGGTGGCCTAACCAAAAAGGTTATCGAAGATGCCTATGGAGATGCAGCTTCAAAACTTGCCATTCAAATAGATCTGGCCGACCAACTTGCCAATATCATGGCTACCTCAGATCACATCGCAGGCAATCCGAGGCTCATCAAGAGGTTTTTGAACAACCTCATTATTCGGGAGTCGATTGCCAAAGCTCAAGAGATGAGCGTTTCCTTTGAAGAGCTCGTTAAGCTGCAGCTATTTGAAAGATGCGCCCCTGCCGCCGCGTTTGAGTATCTTGCCAAACAGGTCGGTGACAGCGAGGACGGTAAACCGAGATTTCTTCAAGAGCTTGAAGAAAAGGTCGCCAAAGCTGAAGAACTCACATTCCCACATGAGTCATGGAAAGCTCCATTTATTTCAGAATGGCTAAAGTTGGCTCCACCACTGTCTGAAATCGATTTGCGACCGCTACTGTATTTGAGCCGGGATAAAGCAATATCCCTTGCAAGTTTCGATGAACTTTCTCCTGTTGGCAGAGAGCTATTGTCAGCTCTCTGTGAGGCTAAAAGTTTCCTGCAGCCGCTTATCGCCAACATCAAGCAGATTGGATTGATTGAGTCAGATAAAATCCTAACTCGAATGAAACGGAGAGCCAGAAACCAACAATGGGAATCCACGGTTATCGTTCAAGCGTTACATCTACCCAAAGCGTTTCCTGAATTGGCCACTTCTTTCATTGCCATGCTTGATGAAATCCCCGATAGCAAAAGACCCGCACCATTGATCCCTCATTTGCGAAATGAGACATGGGCAAAGGAGTTGTTGGATCGCTGGGAACAGGATGACAGCTCGCCTGCACCTGTAAAGAAAGCTATCAATACAGCTAGGAGGAAAAAATAATGGGAACTTCTTCATCAAGTTCAGGTCCCGGAGGCGGAGTTCCATTTGATCCCCCTTGGCTAAGTTCTGTTGCGTCGGAAATCGGGTCGCCATTGGAGCAAATTTCCGGTGAGCCTGATCAGATAGGTCAGAATCCTCAGCAAACCGAGCCAGCTGCACAACCTGTTGAGATGGCTCCCCCAAGGCGATTTGGCAACGCACGACGGCTCCTTGGAGAATATGCAAGCAGTGGTGATCGGGGTACCCTACAGAAAGCGTTGGGAAGCTATTCCAGAAGAGGTATGGGAGGAGCATCTAAAGTTGCCAGTCGAATGCGGATGTCAACGTCTGCTGGTGCAGGGCTTTTCAATTTCCTTCAAGGCGTTCGTGACAGTGCGGACACAAAAGTCAGGGACTGGGTAAATCAACTTACCTCCAAGAATCTTTCGGCATATGAAGTTGCCGATGAAATCATAGATCAAGTGATATCAACAGGGGGCAGCCTCGAAGAAGAGTCTTGCCGTGACTCCATGGCTCAGGCGATGTCAGACCTTTTGACGATCGATCCCGATGTTGACTTACTCAATATGGATAATGACAGCATTTGGACTGTGATAGAATTGTTCATGGCCAACGAGGCATTCAATCGAATCAATCTGGATATCGGTCAACTATTTGAAAGTGATAGATATTCCCCAAGAGAAGCCGTTTCCAGAATGAATGATATGCGAGATTATCTAAAGTCTGAAATCTCGGCACAGATACAGGAACTGCGAACTGATACATCTAATCCGACAAAGGCAGAGATGAACACTTTGCTTCAATCTGCAATAAAGATCACTTTTGAAGTGTTCGAGGAGGAAGCATGAGAAAGATCGTTTGTGCTCCGGAAAGCCTCATCCCACAGCAGCTTGTGGAAGATACCAAATATTTCTCTATATACTCGAATCCTCGAAGGGAGAATGTCGGTTATTTCGGTTCTACTTTGATAAGAGACGTTCAAAGAGTCGGTATACATCCTTCAGAGAATATCTGGGATTTCAATACAATTGCTTTGTCGGTCGCGGCTGCTGATAATTCGCTGACAAGAAAAGACAGTGCTGATGGATGGACTCGGCAAATTGATTTAACCGTTCACCTCTGTAATCCAAATGTTTGGGAGCCAGCGAAGCAGGATCTTGAAAAAACGCTAAGATTTCTTACAGGGGATTTTTGGTCTCTGACTTTCAAGGATAGAGGTGTTTCTCTTCCCGTTCAGCCAGACAGAAAGTTCAACCTTTTTGAATCCACTAACTTTGATGAAGATTGCGTTTGTTTACTATCCGGCGGTGTAGATAGTTTGGCTGGTGCGATTGATCTAGTGACTGAAGGTCGTAGACCCATTTTTGTTTCGCAGGTGGTCAGAGGAGATGCTGACACTCAAAGAACCTATGCTGAGAGAATTTATCCAGAAAGTCATCACTTTCAATGGAATCATAATATCCATCTACCTGATGATGAATCCGAAGGATCGACCAGAGGACGATCGATTATTTTCTTTGCCTTCGCGGCCTTGGCGGCATCTGCTATTGAAGCACAGTCCGACTCCCCATTTGACATATACGTTCCTGAAAATGGGTTTATCAGTCTAAATATTCCGCTCAATTCTGGTCGAATGGGCAGTTTTAGCACCAAGACTACTCATCCCGTTTACTTAAAAGGGATTCAGGATCTCTGGAATGTAGTCGGAATCAGTCTAAATCTTATCATGCCCTATCAGTTCAAGACAAAAGGAGAAGTGCTGACAGAATGTAAAAACCAACAGCTATTGAAGGAGTTGGTTTTTCAATCTGTAAGTTGTGGGAAATATCGAGTGTACAAGATGCAGCATTGCGGCAGATGTGTTCCTTGCTTGGTTCGGAGGGCGGCATTTAAACACTGGGGAGAAGCTGACCAAACATCAGGCGGCTATTATTCAGAACAATTGGAGCGGATAAATCATGGAAATCCTGATGATGTAGGTGCCGCTGCCAGTGCATGTTTAATTGCCGAGCAATCTGGAATCCACAGGTTGATTTCAGGACACCTGTTTTTTTCCGACAACCAGAATCGAGGTGACTTCGAAGGTGTCTTTTCACGAGGTCTTGCTGAGGTTAAAGAACTTTTACTAGATAAAGGGGTGATATGATAGATCTGCATACACACCTTGATTTATATCCTAATGCGCTCGATATCCTAGCCCGGGTCAATAAAGAAAACCGTTTCACACTGGCTGTCACAACCAGTCCAAGGGCATGGGTGGCGACTTCACGAGTTTTCAAAGGACACGAGAACATCAAGGTTGCTCTCGGTTTGCATCCTGAAGTGGCTGACCAAAAGTTCAATGAAATGAACCTTCTGTTAAGTTCGATCCATGAGGCTGATTTTATCGGAGAGGTTGGGATCGATGGCTCTTCGAGGTATTCGAAGACATTAGAGAAACAGGAAATGATTTTTGATAGCACGATCCGGGAGTGTGAAAAAGCGGGTGGCAGAATCATCAGCATTCATTCGAGAGGTGCAGCTTCCAAGATATTGTCAATCATCAAAAAGTACCCGAGTTGTGGCACGCCAATACTTCACTGGTTTTCGGGATCGATTAACGAATTGAAAGAATCCATCGAAATGAGGTGTTACTTCAGTGTCAATGCACTTATGCTAAAAAGCAAAAAAGGCAGAGACCTGGCTTCGAGAATACCCTCCGAATTGGTATTGCCGGAATCAGATGGACCTTTTGCAAATTTGAAAGGAAAACCGATCATGCCTTGGGAAGCTATAAATGTTTGCTTTGTTTTAAGTGAAATATGGGAAAAACCAATTAGTGAAACTAAAGTAATACTTAATAATAATTTAGACTTTTTGCTGAATAATAATAATCAGCTTCCGCACGTCCTGTGCTAAAGCTGAAAGAAATGGGCAAGTTTTTTTAGAGGAATGAAAGACTCACATGTATAAAGAGACAATAATTATGAAAACCATCTCCCAAGCACATCATACAACAGCGGCTATATGGTTCCGCTTCGCTTCACCCAAATTTTTGCTTCACTGCGTTCCGCAAAAACTTCATATAGCCGCGAAACGTTATCGGCAATTTCAGGCTAGATTAATTTATATATAAAGGACTTTATTATGGCAAAAGAATTACAGTTCCAAAAACATGATTGGTATCAATTAAAAATTAGCCTCAACAATATTAAACCTCCAATTTGGAGAAGATTCGTTGTAGAATCAAATATTAAATTACCAGATTTGCATAAAGTTATTCAAACTATCATGGGTTGGACAAATTCTCATTTACATCAATTTATAATAGATGGAAAGTATTATTCTGAACCAGATGAAGATTCATTTACAGAATGTATTGACTATAGAAAAATAAAATTGGCACAAGTCCTTTCAAGCGAGAAACAGACAATTACATATGTATATGATTTTGGTGATGGTTGGGAACATAAACTTGTATTAGAAGAAATATTACAGAATCATAGTCAGAAATCTCCGGCCTGTCTTGCTGGAAAAAGAAGTTGTCCACCGGAAGATTGTGGTGGCCCTTATGGATATGAAGATTTATTGAAAGTAATTTCTGATCCAAAGAATGAAGAGTATAATGAAATGATTGAATGGTTAGGAGATGATTTTGATCCCGAGTACATTGATATTGAAGAAATAAATGAGATGTTAAAAGAAAGGGATTATGGGTGTATAACTTTAGACTAAAGCCGTCTGAAACAGCCGATAACCGCGAGTACCCGGCTGCGCTTCGATCTGCCCAAAATGGCTCTCGTTGGTCGCAACTTCGGGTACTCGCGGAACGTAATCTGGGCGGTTAAGAAGTGCTCATGGGGTATAGAAAGGGTTTTTAGTTCTTAAAGGAACAATGCCATCAAAACCAGGTTGGAACAGTAAAACAGGTTCCTTTTGGCTAGATCCCGGAGAAATAATTTCATTTGACCTCTTCAAGCGGGTAGTTTAGGATGAATGAAGGACCTTTGCTGGTGGGGTTCACCCCGCTTTAACTATTTATAGAAAAACAACATCGAGGATAAAATGCCGCTATTTCAAAGGGATAAACAGAACCTCACCCTCATTCAGCCGAGGAAGTTTCTCAATGAGAAGGAGCTCCAGGGGCTCATTGAATCCAATCTCACTGAGATGTTCAATTGCCGCTTCGTGGCCACCGAGTTCTCCACCGGGCCGGTCCATGGGGGGCGCATCGATTCCCTGGCCCTTTCTGAAGAGAACAATCCGGTAATTATTGAGTATAAAGTGGTGGAATCATCCCAGCTGGTGAATCAATCCCTCTACTATCTCTCCTGGATCAAGGATCATAAGGGCGATTTCTCTATCGCTGTCCAGAAAGCCTTCCCCGGTGAGGATATTGAAATCGACTGGTCCGATATCCGTGTTATCTGTATTGCTCCGGAATACAAGAAGTACGATCTCCATGCGGTGCAGATGATGGGTTCCAACATCGAACTTTGGCAGTACCGGTATTACGACAACGGGGCTCTCTTCCTGGAGGAGGTTTACAAGAAATCTGTGGTTATAACCTCCCCTTCCTCCGAAGACTCTGGGGGGAAGAACCCCGTCATGGTAGAGGCGGGGAGGAAGGCCGCCCTGACCCGGGCCACCGGGGTTTATACCCTGGAGGAGCACTTTTCCAGGATTGAGAAGGCGAAGCGGGAACTGGTCACTCAGGTGCAGGACTACATCCTCGGTTTGGATGATTCTGTCGAAGAGGTTCCCAAGAAGCAGTATATCGCCTATAAGGTTTCCCAGAATTTTGTCTGTATGGAGATTCATAAAACCAAGATTCTTCTTTATCTTAAGGTAGATCCTAAAACGGTCAATCCCATGCCCTCCAATTGCCGGGATGTCACAAATATTGGCCATTTTGGTACCGGGAATTTTGAGGTTGTTCTCTCCGGTGAAGAAGATCTTGAAGCAGCCAAAGAGTTTATCCAGCAGGCTTTTAACCGAATCGGCGGGAATTAGTTTTACATCAGAAGTGAAAGGAACTTAGCCATCATGTCAGAAGAACAAAAGAAACTGCTGGAAGCCCAGCTTTGGGGCATCGCCAACCTGTTGCGGGGTAAGATCAGTGCCGACGACTACCGGGATTACATCCTTGGGTTTATCTTCTATAAATATTTGAGTGAAAAGCAGTACCTCTACGCCAACCAGCTCCTGGAGGGGGAGGCGGTCACCGACTATAAGAATGTCACCGATCCGGAGATTCTGACGGCCATCAAGGAGGAGTCTCTTCTCAAGCTGGGGTATTTCTTAAAACCCTCCGAGCTATTTTCCGAGCTGGCCCGCAAGGGCAATGCGGATATCGAGAACGAGAGTAACTACATCATCGAAGATCTGCAGGCGGTGATGAACCACATCGAGCAGTCCACCATGGGCACCGATTCCGAGGAAGATTTTAACTCCCTCTTCGAGGATCTGGATCTAAGCTCTACAAAGATCGGCCGTACCGTCAAGGCTCGGAACGAGATCATCGTGAAGATCCTCATCTACCTGGATAAGATCGATTTCGGCCTTCAGGACGTGGAAGCCGATGTCCTGGGCGACGCCTACGAGTACCTCATCGGCAAGTTTGCCGCCGGGGCGGGGAAGTCCGCCGGAGAGTTCTACACCCCCCAGCAGGTCTCCAAGATCTTGGCCAAGCTGGTCACCACCGGCAAGAGCCGGCTTAAGTCGGTTTACGATCCTACCTGTGGATCCGGCTCCCTGCTCTTGCGGGTGGCCCGGGAGGTGGAGGATGTGAGCGAGTTCTACGGCCAGGAGCTCAACCGCACCACCTACAACCTGGCCCGTATGAACATGATTCTTCACGATGTCCACTACCGGAATTTCGATATCCGCCACGAGGACACCCTGGAGAATCCTCAGCATTTGGACCTGCGTTTCGAGGCGGTGGTGGCCAATCCTCCTTTTTCGGCTCACTGGAAGGGGGATGATAATCCTCTCAATAGCACCGATGAGCGGTTCAACCAATACGGGAAGCTCGCTCCCAAGACTAAAGCCGATTACGCCTTTGTTTTGCATATGATCCATCAGTTGGCCGACAACGGCACCATGGCCACGGTGCTGCCCCATGGGGTTCTCTTCCGGGGTGCCGCCGAGGGAGTTATCCGGGAGTATTTGATTAAGGAACTTAACTACCTCGATGCGGTCATCGGGCTGCCCGCTAATATCTTCTACGGTACTTCTATTCCCACCTGTGTCCTTGTGTTCAAGAAGTGCCGGGAGGCCGACGACAACGTTGTCTTCATCGATGCCTCAGGGGAAGGGCATTTCGTAAAGGAGGGCAATCAGAACGCCCTGCGGGACAGCGATGTGGAGGAGATCGTCGACACCTACCGGGCCCGGGAAACCAAGGATAAGTATTCCTACGTGGCCACCCTGCAGGAAATTGCCGACAACGACTACAACCTTAATATTCCCCGCTATGTGGATACCTTCGAGGAAGAAGAGCCAGTGGATCTGGATATGGTGGCTAAGGATCTGTCTGCCATTGAAGATGAGTTGGCGGAGGTGAATAAAGAGATTGCCGGGTTTTGTGCAGAGCTGGGGATTGCTCCTCCCTTCAAGGTAGCCAGGTAATGGAGAAGAGAGTACCGGAGCTGCGCTTCCCGGGTTTTGAGGGGGCGTGGGAGGAGGAGAGACTTATTCAAATAGCTACAATCGAGAGAGGTAAATTTTCACCTAGACCTAGAAATAATCCGATTTATTACGGGGGGGATATCCCTTTTGTTCAGACAGGAGATGTTGTAAATTCAAATGGTTTAGTAGATAGCTAT
>Ga0334882_1002351_pt1 | contig 19644 bp, 20 predicted proteins | sample GraSluR1_MG_5_FD_207226 | JGI IMG/M metagenome (GOLD analysis project Ga0334882, IMG submission 207226) | Sludge microbial communities from methane-producing bioreactor in Wageningen University, Netherlands - Granular Sludge_15_04-R1 | ecosystem: Engineered > Bioreactor > Anaerobic >...
TGCACCGGACGCTGGACGACTGCACGCTGCTCGCCGGCGAGAAGTCGCGGATCCGGCTGTGCAAGGGCGCGTACGCCGAACCGGCCGAGGTCGCCCACCAGACCCGCGAGGAAGTGTCGACCGCGTACGTGGCATGCGCCCGCGTCCTGATCGCCGGGGACGGCTATCCGATGCTGGCCACGCACGACCCGGAGATGATCGCCGCCGTCGCCGAGCTGGCCGCCCAGTACGGCCGCGAGCCGGGCAGCTACGAGTACCAGATGCTGTACGGCATCCGCTCCGACGAGCAGCGCCGGCTCGCCGCGACGGGCGAGGCCGTGCGGGTGTACGTCCCCTTCGGCACCGACTGGTGGGGCTACTTCGTCCGCCGCCTCGCCGAGCGTCCGGCGAACCTGCTGTTCTTCCTGCGCGCCCTGCTGGGTCGCTAGCCGGCCGCGCCGCCCGTCCGGCCGGTCGAGCCTGTCGGAACCCCGCGTGGACCGAGTTCGGAACCGTCCCCAATTCGGTCCGGACCGGGTTGGGGACGGTTCCTATTACGGTCCACCCTCGAGCCAACGGGCCACCGCGGCATCCGCGTCGACGAGGCCGACCACGATCCTCGGACCGTCGTGCGGACGCAGGTAGCTCTCCCGGATCCGGGCGTTCAGGTCGGCGACGATCTCGCGCACTTCCGCCTCGGTGGGGACTCCGGCCAGCGTCTCCGGCAGCCGCTCGACCTCGCGGCGCAGGGCCAGCGGGGTGGGAAGCAGCGGTTCGAGGTGCTCCCTGGCGATCTTGGCCTTCACCCACCAGTCCGGGTCGTCGTCCAGGTGCAGGGGTTTGCCCGCCCCGGGCAGGTCGTCGAACTCGCCGCGCTCGATCGCTTCCCGGACCTGACGGTCGATCCACGACTCGTACTGCATGGCTCCATCCTGCCCCTGCGAACGGGGGCCGACCTCAGCCGGCCGACGCCGCCCGGTCGAGCCCGGCGCGCAGGTCTGCGACCAGGTCGGACGCGTCCTCGACGCCCAGGCTGAGCCGCAGCAGGCCGGCGGTGATCCCTGCGGCCGCCTGCACCTGGAGCGGCATCGCCGCGTGGGTCATCGTGGCCGGGTGCGAGATGAGCGACTCGACGCCGCCGAGGCTCTCCGCCAGGCAGAAGCACTCCAGCCCGTCGACGAGCGCCCGGACCGCGGCCTCACCACCCACGTCGAAGGTGACGATCGCGCCGAAGCCGTCCATCTGGCCGGCGGCGAGCGCGTGTTGGGGATGCGTGGCGAGCCCCGGGTAGTGGACGGCCCGCACGGCAGGGTGCGCGCCGAGCAAGTCGACGATCGCGGCGGCGTTGGCCTGGGCTGCAGCCATCCGCAGGTGCAGGGTGCGCAGCCCGCGCAACACGAGGTACGCGTCCAGGGCTCCGCCGGTGGATCCCAGGGTGTTCGCCCACCACCCCAGCTGGTCGAGCACGTCCCCGGACGCGGCGACGATCGCTCCCGCCACCACGTCGCTGTGCCCGTTGAGGTACTTGGTCGCCGAGTGCACCACCACGTCGGCGCCCCACTCCAGCGGACGTTGCACGACCGGGCTGGCGAACGTGTTGTCCGCCACCACCCGCGCGCCCGCGGCGTGGGCCGCCCGGCACAGCGCCGCGATGTCGGTGATCCGCAGCAGCGGATTCGACGGGGTCTCCAGCCAGACGAGGTCGGCTCCGGCCAGCGCGTCCGGCCAGGTGGAGGGGTCGCTGAGGGCGACCAGGCGCAACTGCAGGCGTCCGGTGCGGGCCAGTGCGTCGAACAACCGCCAGGAACCGCCGTAGCAGTCCAGCGGCGCGACCAGCGTGCCGCCGGGTGGCAGCAGGGCCAGCACCGTGGTGGCGACCGCGCCCATGCCGGACGCCGTGACGACACCGCCCACCCCGCCTTCGAGCCCGGCAATCGCGTCCGCGAGTACCGACCTGGTGGGGTTGCCGGCCCGGCTGTAGTCGTAGCCGCCGGGCTCGCCGAAGCCGGGGAAGGAGTAGGTCGTCGACAGGTACACCGGAGGCACGACAGCACCGTGCGACGGGTCGGTGTTGATCCCGGCCCGGACCGCCCGCGTCCGGGGGTGCTGGTGTGTCACAGCGCGAGACCCTACCGGCCGGGGGGCCGCGACACGCCCGTCCCACGGGGCATTTGCCGCACCCCGTGTCCTCTGGTGCGTGGTCGCCGCCCGGGGTAGCGTCCCAGACATGAAGATCGAGGACATCATCCGCAACAAGGGCGCGGACGTGGTCACCATCGCCCCCGCCGCAACCGTCGCCGAGCTGGTCGAGCTGCTCGGCAGGAACAACATCGGCGCCGTGGTGGTCAGCGAAGACGGTGCCACGATCTCCGGCATCGTCAGCGAGCGGGACGTCGTCCGGCACCTCGCCGACGGGACGGGTGTGCTCAGCCAGCCGGTCTCGACGATCATGACCGCGAACGTCAAGACCTGCACTCCCGAGGACTCCCTCGAGGCCACCGGCCACACCATGACCTACTCCCGGATCCGGCACCTGCCCGTGGTCGGCGAGGACGGCAAGCTTGCCGCGATCGTCTCCATCGGTGACGTCGTGAAGTACCGCATCGACCAGCTCACCGACGAGCGGAACCACCTGCTTGAGTACCTCCACACCTGAGGCCCCCGCCGAGGCGGCCCTGATCGCGGCCGGCCTGACCTACCGGGTGGTCCGGCACCCTCCGGCGAGGTCGCTGGCCGAGGCCGCGGCCCTGCGCGGGATCAGCCCGGCCGACATCGTCAAGACCCTCGTCGTGCGCCGCGGCGAGGACGACTACCTGTTCGTCCTCGTGCCCGGTGACCGCGAGATCGCCTGGCCCAAGCTGCGCGCGCACCTCGGCGTGGGCCGGCTGTCCATGCCGGACGCCGAGGCGGCGTACACCGCGACCGGCTACCGCCGCGGCACGATCACCCCGTTCGGCTCGCGGGTCGCCTGGCCCGTGATCGCGGACGCGAGCATCGCCGGCCGCACCATCTCGCTCGGCGCCGGGGAGCCCGGGGCCACCGTCCTGCTCGACGCGGACGCGGCGCTCGCCACCCTCGGGGCCGCGGTCGCCGACGTCACCGAACCGGCGGCCTGAGCCGGGTTGCCGGCGCCCGCACTGCCTCGACGATCGCTTCCGGAGTGCGCCGGACCATGGAGGTGCCCGTCGGTGAGATCCAGGCGCAGGCGTTCACCTCCGTCGGCCGGGTGTGAGGGAGCGTGGACAGCACAGTCCTGCCGGCTGATCTCCCGTGGCGCTGTCGGAGGTCGGGGGCATGCTGGACGCATGAGTGACCCCGTCGCCGTCGCCCAGATCGTCCCGCCGTACCTGCTGCAGCACCTCGCCCAGGGCAGCGAGCCGATCGCGGAGCAGGCCCGCGCCACCCTCGTTGCGGACACCCAGAAACGCCGGGCGCGATCCCGGCGCACCGCCCCCACGGTGATCGCGGGCGGCAGCGCGGCCACGTCCGGCCCGTCCCGGGAGATCTTCGACGCCGGACACTCCGAGAACCTTCCCGGCAAGGCGGTCCGCGCCGAGGGCGCGCCCGCCACCGGCGACCCCGCCGCCGACGAGGCCTATGACGGCTTCGGCGCCACCTGGAAGCTGTTCGACGAGGTGTACGGGCGCAACTCCATCGACGGCTCCGGCATGGCCCTGCTCGGCACCGTCCACTACGGCGAGGGCTACCAGAACGCCTTCTGGAACGGCGAGCGGATGGTCTTCGGCGACGGCGACGGAGTCATCTTCGGCCGCTTCACCGCCAGCCTCGACGTGATCGGCCACGAGCTCACCCACGGCGTCACCGAGCACGCCGCCGGCCTCACCTACCGCAACCAGTCCGGCGCGCTCAACGAATCGGTCTCCGACGTGTTCGGCGTGCTCGTCGCCCAGTACCGGGCGGGCCAGACCGCTGCCGAGGCCGACTGGCTGATCGGCGCGGACCTGTTGCTCCCCGGTGTGAAGGGGGTCGCGCTGCGCAACATGCTGCATCCGGGCACGGCCTACGACGACCCTCGGCTCGGCAAGGACCCGCAGCCGGCCGACATGAGCGGGTACGTGCAGACCAGTTCCGACAACGGCGGCGTGCACTACAACTCGGGCATCCCGAACCGGGCGTTCGCGCTCACCGCCACCACGCTCGGAGGCCATGCCTGGGAGACCGCGGGACGCGTCTGGTACGACGTGCTCACCGGTCCGGACATCCAGCCGGGCTGTGACTTCGCCACTTTCGCGGCCCTCACGATCAACGCAGCCGTCGCCCGTTTCGGCGAGGGAGCCGAGGCGGCCGCGGTCCGCTCGGCGTGGGCGAGTGTCGGCGTGGGCGCACGCGCTGCGGACGCGCCGCCGCGCGGGGAGGGCATCGACCCGAACGCCCCGCTGCTCGTCCGCCGCACCGGTGGCTTCGCCGGTCTGGTCCGGGAGCGGCGGACGAGCCTCGCCGAGCTCCCTCGCAGCGACCGGCGCGCCTGGACCGGGCTGCTGGCCGACCAGACGCTGGCCGCGCTGGCCACGGCGAGCCGGCCCACCCCGGACGCCTTCTGCTACGGGGTGGTCTGCCAGGCAGCGGAGGTGGACGTCGAGGTCGCCGAGCACGACCTGCCCGGCCACGTGCGCGCGCTGCTGGAACGCACGCTCGAGGGCTAGACGGACGCCAGCGGCCCACCGGCGGGCGCGCACCCACCAAGGAGCGGGCTGCACCGGCCGCGGCGACGGGCACGTCCGGGAGGGCGCGGACGCCCTTCGTGGCACGAGGAACGATCGTGGTGCTTGGTGGAGCCGGCTCGTCGCTACCCTTGCCGCCGTGCCCGAACCGAGCCGGCTGCGTCCCGCACTGATGATGGTCGCCGCGGCCGTCCTGTTCGGCACGACCGGCACGACCCAGGCCCTGGGTCCCCCGCAGGCCAATCCGCTCAGCGTGGGCGCGGTGCGCCAGGTGGTGGGCGGTTCCGCGCTGCTGGTGGTCGGCGCCGTGTGGTGGCTGCGGCACCACGGCGGCCGGCTCCCCCGCTGGTCGGGGAAGGTGGGCTGGGTGCTGCTGGGCGGGCTCAGCGTGATGGCGTTCCAGGCCACCTTCTTCTTCGGCACCCGGCTCAACGGCGTCGCCGTCGGCACCGTGGTCGCGCTCGGTTCGAGCCCGTTGTTCGCGGGCGTGTTCGACGGGCTTCGCGGGCGCGCGCCCACCCGTCGGTGGGCGGCGGCCACGGCGCTGGCAGTGGTGGGCATGGTGCTGCTGTCCGGCGCGCTGGGCAACGCGGCCCCGCTGCAACCGCTCGGCGTACTCGCCTCGCTGATCGCCGGGGCGGCCTACGCCGGCTACGCGGTGGCGACCTCGACGCTAGTCCAGCAAGGCGCTGCAGCAGTGCCCACCACCGCGGCCGTGATCGGCACCAGCGGCCTGCTCGGGGCTGCCGTCCTGCCGTTCACCGACAACGCGTGGGTCGGAGAGCCGGCCGGCCTCGCGATGGCGGCCTGGCTCGGCCTGGTCACCGTCGTCGTCTCCTACCTGCTGATGGGGACGGCCCTGCGCCACCTGTCGGCGTCCACCGCGATCACGCTGGGCCTGGCCGAGCCGACCACCGCCACCCTGCTGGGAGTCGTCGTGCTGGGCGAGCGCCTCGGCGCGCTGCAGTGGGCCGGGCTCCTCGCCGTCCTGGCCGGTGTCGTGGTGGCGGGCTCCGGTCGGGCGCGGGTCAGCGAACCAGGCTGATCCGGTTCGAGGTGGTGCCCGCCGTGGCCCCCTTCAGTGGGTTGTACACGGCACTCGAGACCACCCCGGTGCGGGTGTTGATCGTGACGATCCGGACCGGGTTGTTGCCCGAACCGCTCAACTCGTTGCCGAGGTAGGAGACCACCGTGTGGCCCCGGTAGGTGTCGGTCCGGGTCGTGAACTTCCCGGTGTGCCCGGAGAACACCAGCTTCACGTTGGCGTACGGCTTGACCACCTGGTCGTAGAGGTACTTCGGGCTGGTCGCACCGTAGCCGCCGTCGGAGGCCGAGATCTTCCCGCCGCCGGTGAGGTAGCTGTGGGTCTGGATGATCACGTTGACGTTCGGGTGGCTTGCGACAACGTCCTTCGCCCAGGCCACGACCTCCTTCCGCGGCCACAGTTCGAGGGTCAGCACCAGCCACTGGGTGTCGTCGGCACTGAACGTGGTCCAGTAGTTGTCGATCTTGCCGGCCTCGTACGCGCCACCGACGTTCTGGATGCTGCTGAGCGGGAACGACTGGTTGAACGCGCCGGTCTTCCGGACCAGGAGCGACGACTTGCACGCGCCGGCACCCAGCCGGACCGGGCACTCCGGGTTGTACGCGTACGCCGAGCCGCCGTACCCGCTCGAGCCCGGCACGCCGTTCCAGCCGACGACCTCGGTGTCGTGGTTCCCGATGGCGAGCGCGTAGGGGAGCCCGGCGTTCCGGAGCACCGCAACCGCCGCCTTCGCGCGCGTGAACTGGCCGGCGTCCAGCCAGCCCCAGTTGACCATGTCGCCGGTGTGCAGCACATACCTCAGGTCGAACCGGGACGTGTTCGCGACCATCCAGTTCACCCGGTTCAGGAACGGGGTGTTCGCGGTGTTGTTGGTCTCGGCCTGGGTATCGGGCATCACAGCGATCGAGAACTGGTCGCTGTTCGGCTCCGGGGCCACCACACCCACAGCCGCGGCCTTCGACGCACTGTAGGACTTCACCGAGACCCCTGCGCAGGCCAGGTCCGAGGCAGTCGTGTCCACGTCGGGCCGGGCCCAGAGATAGGTGTAGCCAGCCTTCTTGAGCCGCTTCCGGGACGCGTCCTTGGCGGTCAGCTGCCAGGTGGGCGGCTTGATCGAACCGCCTCGCCACGCACGCAGGTAGAGCCGGACCGACTTCAGCGCCGCCACCGCCGCCTCGAGGTTGATCACATCTCCGGGCTGCACCCGGATCCCCAGATCGGTGGCGTCCCCCAGCATGGTCTCCCGCCCCGAGGCCACCCGGCTGAACGAGCCGCTCACCGACCCGTCCGCCGCGACCGACAACCGCGCCCGGTAGCCGGAAGAGGTGGACCTGGCCCGGAACTGGAAGCCGAAGGTCACCGGCACCGCGGACGGGATCGTCACGGCGGCCGACGCGATGGACGTCGTGCGCTTGGACGAGATCCTCGACCAGCTGGACGCATCGGGCGTCAGCGGGAGGCTGGCGGAGCCGGCGTTGGCGGGTGCGGCGGGGACGAGGCCGACGAGCATGAGCACGGCGACCAGGAGCGCCAGCGTACGAACGATCGGGAGAACAACACGTGCGGACGGCTCGGGGGTGGGCATGGGCAGCACTCCGGTCTGTCGGCGGCTCCCCGGGGGCGACCGGGAACGGGCTCCCTTACCGGGGGCTTGTGAAGATCATCACCCGGCGGGTGGGGCGATTTCCAGCTTCACAGGTCAGTTGTCCGTGGATGTGCCCACCAGCGGCGGCTCGCTCGACCACGGGAAGGAGATCCAGTCCGAGGTGCGCTTCCACACGTAGTCGCACTTCACCACCGATTGCGGCTTCTCGTAGAGCACGGCCGTCCGCGTCTCCGCGACGTGCGCGGCACAGAAGTCGCGGACCATGCGCAGGGTCTCGCCGGTATCCGCGACGTCGTCGACGATCAGCACAGTCTTGGCCGACAGGTCCACCGCGGCGGGCACCGGCGGCAGCAGGACGGGCAGCGCCAGCCGGGTGTCGACCCCGGTGTAGAACTCCACGTTGATGATGTGCAGGTTCTTGATGCCCATCGCGTAGCTCATGGTGCCGGCGGGCAGCATGCCGCCCCGGGTGATCGACAGGATCAGGTCGGGCCGGAAGCCCGAGTCCACCACCGTCTGGGCCAGCTCCCGGGCCGCCTTGCCGAACGTTTCCCAGGTGAGTACCTCGCGGACCGGTTCGCTCATGCGCACATCTTTCCAGACCGATCGGCCCGTCTCGACCCTTCGACAGGCTGCGGGCAGGTCGAGCTCGACCAGCGAGAACGAAACCGGCCCTTTCGGGGTCGGTGACGGCCGGGACAGTGTTGAATAGGTCGTCATGATCGCGGTGGTCATGACCGTGCGCGGACGCGTCCAGGGCGTCGGCTTCCGCTGGTGGGCGATGGGCGAGGCCCGCTATCTCGGCCTGTCCGGTTATGCAGAGAACCAGTCGGACGGCTCGGTCGTGATCCGCGCCCAGGGCGACGCGGAGGCGGTGGGAAAGATGATCCGCCTGGTCTCGGAGTTCCCCTCGACCACCGCCCGCCCGGGATCGGTGGACGACTTCGACCTCAACTGGGTGGACGTCATCCCTGGCGCGCGGGCGTTCGGCTACCGCTGAACCCCGCCCACCATCCCGAGGACGGCCACCACGAACGGCGTCACGCTGAGGCCCGCCAGCACCACGTTCACCCAGAAGTGGTCGCGCAGCACGGCGAAGAACTCCCGGATCACCGCGCTCGGCCAGTAGTACGGCGCCGTCGGGGCACCGACGCTGTAGCCGGCCAGGCCGTGCCTGCGCATCAACAGCGCGGCCCGGAACGCATGGAAGTCGCTGGTCACGACGGCGATCGGCCCGGTGATCCCGCGGGACGCGAGGAGCGCTGCGGTGTTGCCCAGGTTCTCGTCGGTGTTCGTGGACTCGTTCTCCACCAGCACCACCTCGGGTGGCACCCCGTCCTCGATCAGATAGGCGGCCATGGCGTCGGCCTCGGCCACGGGTTCGTCGGGTCCACGGCCACCGGAGGTGACCAGCACGCGGGCCGGCGTCCCGTGTTCCGCGAGCCGTTCGAACACCTGCCGTCCCCGCTGCAACCGGGACGCGAGCAGCGGCGGCACGCGTCCGTCGATCAGCCCGGAGCCGAGCACCACGACCGCCTCCACCGACCCGCCGCGCCGTGCCATCACCGCGGGGTAGAGGCTGCCGTAGAGCAGGAAGGAGGTGAAGGCGAAGCCCAGGTATGCGGCCGGGAGCCCCAGCAGCAGCAGCCAGGTGAACAGCCCGACGGAGTTGGTGTACACCACGGCGACGGCCAGGCCGCAGTAGGCCAGCAGCGCGAGGCCGGCCACGATGCCCAGCAGGCGGGACAGCGCGAACCCCTCCCGGCGCACCACTGTCACGCCGGCCGCGATCAGGAACGCGGCGAACCCGACCACCGTGGCCAGGCCCAGCCCGATCAGGACGAGCAGCACGATCGCTCCGGCGAGCGGGTCGAGGCTGGACGCCCAGCCGGTGAGCCCGCCGGCGATGACGAGCACCAGCCAGAACAGGGCGAACAGCAGGTAGAGCCCGGTGCGGACCTTGCGTGGGTCGAGCCAGAAGCTGACCAGGAAGACCGCGACCGGCAGCAGGGCGGTCACCGGCACGACGCGTCCCGGTTCACTGCCCGACGGTGGTGTCGTTGAACGGCATGAACGGCGCAACAGCGGGGAACACCCAGACGAACAAGACGGCGACCACGGCGAGCACCAGCATCGCCGCTTCGACCACCTTCAGCGCCGTCGGCCCCGGCAGCAGCCGCCAGATCAGCCCGTAGAACGACATCAGGACACCTCCAGCACGCCGGCGGGGACGCCCTGGTCGTGCGGGTAGCTGGCGTCCAGGGTGGCGTGCACGACGAAGCGCTCGCGGGCACTGAACTCGGGATGGCAGCTGGTCATCGTCAGCACCGCCTCGGTGGGCTCGGCATCAGGCTGGTTCGGCACCGGCAGGAGCACAGAGACCTGCGTGGGCGGCACGATCTCGTGGCCGCTGACCCGGTACACGTACCAGGTCGACTTCGTCTCCACCAGCACGACGTCGCCCTTCTCGAGGGTGGCGATCTGGTTGAACGGCTTGCCGTAGGTGGTCCGATGCCCGGCCATGGCCAGGTTGCCGACCTCACCCGGCATCGCGGTGTCGGTGTAGTGGCCGATCCCCCGCTGCAGGATGTCCCTGGTGGTGCCCTCGTAGAGCGGACGGGCGAACGTCGCCCCGAACCGGGGGATGCGCACGATCGCGAACGCGTCCCCGAGCTTCACGTGCTTCGGCTGCACCCATTCCGGGCTGTCGAAGTCCGCCTGCAGTGCGTCCACCACCTGCGCGGCATCGGCGTCGGAGACGACGTCGGTCCACCACAGCTGCCAGCCGACGAACAGCAGCAGCACCACGCCGACGGTGACCAGGAGCTCGCCGAGCAGGCCGGCGACACCACGGACGAACCGCATCCCGCCTCCCCATCTGGCCCGGTCCCGGCGCCTTGCCGGCGCGGCCAAGGCTACCCGTCGGGACCGTCCCACCGGTGTCCCCCGGCCGGCTGACCGCGGACCGGCCCCCGGGTCGCCACCGCCATCGCGGCCCGTCCTCCCCGTGCCCGGGCGGCCCGCCTGACCCCGGCGCAGCGACGCCGGGCGATCGACCCACGACCTCGTCAAGAGGCTGCCGGGAGTCATAGGGTTCCCACAGGAAACTGCCAGCAGTTCCTCACCCGGCACTGAGAGAGTCGATGCATGGCCATCACTGCGCGAAGCGGACAGGAAGCCCTCACCCGCCCCGACGGCACGGCGATCCGGGTGCTCACCGTGGACGACGAGACCAGCCTCACCGAACTGCTCAGCATGGCGCTGCGCTACGAGGGCTGGGAGGTGTCGACGGCCGCATCGGGCCTGGCCGCGGTGAAGACCGCCCGTGAGGTGCGCCCGGACGCGATCGTGCTGGACATGATGCTGCCCGACTTCGACGGCCTGGAGGTGATGCGCCGGATCCGTGCCGAGCAGCCGGACGTGCCGGTGATCTTCCTCACCGCGAGGGACGCCCTCGACGACCGGATCGGCGGATTGACCGCGGGTGGCGACGACTACGTGACCAAGCCGTTCAGCCTGGAGGAACTGGTGGCCCGGCTGCGTGCGCTGCTGCGCCGTTCCGGTGCGACCACGCTGCGCAACGAGTCACAGCTCGTGGTCGGCGACCTCACCCTCGACGAGGACAGCCACGAGGTGTCCCGGGCCGGTGAGCTGATCAGCCTGACCGCGACGGAGTTCGAACTGCTGCGCTACCTGATGCGCAACCCTCGCCGGGTACTGAGCAAGGCCCAGATCCTCGACCGGGTCTGGAACTACGACTTCGGCGGCCAGGCCAACGTCGTGGAGCTCTACATCTCCTACCTGCGCAAGAAGATCGACGCGGGCCGCGCCCCGATGATCCACACCATGCGCGGGGCCGGGTACGTCCTCAAACCCGCCACCGAATGACCCTTCCGACCACGCCCCCGGCGCCGGCTGCGCCTCCGACGCCGATGGGAAAGGGGACGCTGAGCCGGCAGTTGGTGCTGCGCACGACTGCGCTGGTGGCCCTGGTCACCGTGGCGCTGAGCATGTTCACCGCGCTGGCCAGCTTCCAGATCCTGCAGCAGCAGCTGGACAGCCGGCTCGAGTCGGCGATCGAGCGTCCCGCGTTCCGGTCGCGGCCGGGCAGCACCGGGACCAACACCGGCACCGACGAGCAGACCTCGCCCGGCGACCCCGGCGGTTCAGGGCTGATCCGGGTCGACGCCACCCTCGGCCAGGACGCCGCCGGCAACCTGGTCGTGACGCTGTACCGGGATCCGACCCGTCCGGACAGCATCAGCCGGGCCACCGTTGTCCAGCTGCTCGCCGCCGTGGCGAACCGGGTGAACGCTGCGCCGTTCACGGTGCGGGTGAACGGCGGCGGCCTCTACCGCGTCCAGGTGCGCACCGACGCGAACTCCGTGACCACCATGGTCGGGCTGCCCTACAGCGAGGTGACCTCGCCGATGACCAGCCAGCTGGTCATGGCCGGGCTGCTCACCATCGGCGCCGTCGTCTTGTCCTACGTCGCGGCCCGGCGGGTCGTGGAGACCAGCCTGCGTCCGCTGACCCGGCTGGCCGCGACCGCCAACCAGGTGTCGAACCTGCCGCTGGAGAGCGGCGAGGGGCTGGTACCGATCCGGGTGGCCCCCCAGGACGCCAACCCCGCCTCCGAGGTCGGCCAGGTGGGACTGGCGTTCAACCACATGCTCGACAACGTCGAGAACGCACTGGCCGTGCGGCACCGCAGCGAGACCAAGGTGCGCCAGTTCGTGGCGGACGCGTCCCACGAACTGCGCAACCCGCTGGCCTCCATCCGCGGCTACGCCGAGCTGACCCGCCGTGGCAGCGAGGAGCTGCCCGAGGACGCCGCCCACGCGCTCGGCCGGATCGAGGCGGAGTCGGAGCGGATGTCGGCGCTGGTCCAGGACCTGCTCCTGCTTGCCCGCCTGGACTCCGAGCCCACGCTCGACCTGCAGCCCACGGACGTGACCGAGCTCGTCCTGAACGCGGTCAGCGATGCCCGGGCGGCCAGCTCCGAGCGCACCTGGGGCCTGGACCTGCCGGACGATCCGGTCACGGCGCGGGCGGACGCGCACCGCCTGCACCAGGTGGTGGCGAACCTGCTGGCCAACGCCCGCACCCACACCCCTCCGGGCACGCGGGTGGAGACCACGTTGCGGGCCGAGGGCGGCTGGGCGGTGATCTCGGTCACCGACAACGGCCCCGGCGTGCCCGAGGAGATCCGCGACTCGGTGTTCGAACGGTTCACCAGGGCGGACTCGAGTCGCGTCCGTCAGGCCGGGGGCTCGTCCACCGGGCTCGGGCTGGCCATCGTCTCCGCCGTGGTGAACGCCCACGGGGGCCAGGTGCTCCTCGACAGCGCGCCCGGCCACACCACGTTCTCGATCCGGATTCCCCTCGCCTGAGCCCGGACCGAGTTGGGGACGGTTCCGAACTCGGTCCACGTCCCGAAGGTGGACCGAGTTCGGAACCGTCCCCAACTCGGTCCGCACGGTGAACAGGTCACACGAGGCACACAGGAGTGACCGATGGGCCGCCCAGCCCGGTGGCGTTCGATGAACGCATGACGTTGATCGAGACCGAGTCGCCGGCCACAACGGGCGGGCCCGCGGACGCACAACCGGTGCGCCACTACTTCAGCTACGTCGCCGACCGCCCGGACTGGGTGGTGCGGGGCTCTGTGATCGCCCTGCTGGTCGCGACGGCCTTCCTCTACATCTGGGGCCTGTCGGCCTCCGGGTACGCCAACTCCTTCTACTCGGCGGCCGCGCAAGCCGGGTCGACCAACCTCGAGGCCTGGTTCTTCGGTTCGCTGGACGGCGGGAACAGCATCACCGTCGACAAGCCGCCGGCCGCGATCTGGCTGATGGCGCTGTCGGTGCGCCTGTTCGGGCTGAGCTCGTGGAGCATCCTTGTGCCCGAGGCGCTGCTCGGTGTGGCCAGCGTCGGCGTCCTGTACGCCACCGTGCGCCGCAGCCTGCTGTCCTGGCGCAACGCCCCGGGCAGCACCCACCCGCTGACCGCACGCAACGTGCACTGGGCGGCCCTGGTCGGTGCCGCCGTGTTTGCCCTCACCCCGGTGGCGACGCTGATGTTCCGGTTCAACAATCCCGACGCCCTGCTGGTCTTCACGATGGTGGTGGCGAGCTACTTCACCGTCCGCGCGTCGGAGACCGCCTCCCGCGGCTGGCTCGCACTGGCCGGCGTCGCGATCGGGCTGGGCTTCCTGACCAAGATGCTGCAGGCGTTTCTGGTGCTGCCCGCACTGGTCGTGGCCTACTGGATCGCAGCCCCCGCGTCCTGGAAGAAGCGGCTGCTCGACCTGTTCATCGCGTTCGTGACGATGGTGGCGTCCTTCGGCTGGTACGTGGCCGTCGTCGAGCTGACCCCCGCGTCCCTGCGGCCCTACATCGGCGGCTCGCAGACCAACTCGTTGCTCGAGCTCATCATCAGCTACAACGGCCTCGGCCGGATCACCGGGGCCGAGGTCGGATCGGTGGGCGGTGGCGGCGGCCGGGGCGGGAACTGGGGATCCACCGGCATCCTGCGCATGTTCGAGGGGGTCTCGGGCGGCATGGTCTCCTGGCTGATCCCTGCCGCGCTGGTGCTCTCGCTCGGCGCGCTCGGCTACGCGTTCGCGCACCGCAGGCTCGCGCCCTCCGCGGCAGAGGGAGGACGCCGGTTGCAGACCCCCAGCCAGGCACTCGCCGCAGGCGTGGTGATCTGGCTCGGCTGGCTCGTCGTCACCACGCTCACCTTCAGCTTCATGGCCGGCATCTACCACGACTACTACACGATCGCCCTCGCTCCGGCGATCGGCGGGGCGGTCGCGCTCGGCGGCGCCTCGCTGTGGGCCCACCGCGGCAGGCTGGCCGCGCGGCTGCTACTGGCTGCGACCAGCGTGGGCACCGGCACGTGGGCCCTGGTGCTGCTGCAGCAGGCCGGTTCCTGGTACACGGTCCTCGGCTGGTCGGTGTTCGGCGTCTCCGTCGCGGCCGGTCTCGCCCTGGTGTGGGTGGACCGGCTGCCGAGGACGCTCGCGTCCACCGCTCTCGCCGCTGCGGTCGTGGCCGCGCTGGCCGGTCCCTACGCCTACTCGATCAACACCGCTGCCACCGCGCACACCGGTTCGATCGTGACCGCCGGCCCGGTGTCCAGCTTCGGCGGCGGAGGTGGCCCCGGCGGCGGGGGTGGCTTCGGCGGACGCCCCGGCGGCGGACAGCCCCCGGGACAGCCCCCGGGCCAGGCGCAGGGACAGACGTCGATTGGTACGACGAGCCCCGGCCAGAGCCGCGGCGGCATGGGCGGCCTGCTGAACGGCGCGTCCACCTCCTCCGAGCTGGTCGCCCTGCTCGAGACGAACGCCTCGTCCTACACCTGGGTGGCAGCGACCGTCGGCTCGCAGAACGCGGCGAGCTATCAGCTGGCCACCGGCGACCCGGTGATGGCGATCGGCGGCTTCAACGGCTCCGACCCGTCCCCCACCCTCGCCGAGTTCCAGCAGGACGTGGCGCAGGGGAGGATCCACTACTTCATCGCGAACAGCATCGGCACATCGAACGGTGGCTCGGACGTCTCCGGTCAGATCACCGAGTGGGTGGAGCAGAACTACACGGCGACGACCGTCGGCGACGCGACCGTCTACGACCTCACCGCGGCGAAGTGAGGTGGCAGCGATGACCACGCTTCCCGTCCCTGGCGCCGAGGTCCGGCCGGCCACCCGCACCGCCCTGGTCGACGTCGTCGTCCCGGTCTACAACGAGGTCGACGACCTGGCCGCGTCGGTGCAGAGGCTGGAGGAGTACCTCGCCGGCAGCTTCCCGTACGACTACCGGGTCGTGATCGCGGACAACGCGTCCACCGACGGCACCTGGCCGGTTGCGCAGCGGCTGGCCGCCCGCAACAGTCGTGTCTGGGCCGTGCACCTGGACGCCAAGGGCCGCGGCCGGGCCTTGCGGCAGACCTGGCTCGCCTCGGACGCGGACGTGGTCGCCTACATGGACGTGGACCTGTCCACCGACCTGAAGGCGCTGCTGCCACTGGTGGCGCCGCTGGTGTCGGGGCACTCCGACGTGGCGATCGGATCGCGGCTCGCCCGGGGCTCGCGGGTGACCCGCGGGCCGAAGCGGGAGTTCATCTCGCGCAGCTACAACCTGATCCTGCGGACGGCGCTCGGCGTGACCTTCTCCGACGCCCAGTGCGGGTTCAAGGCCGTCCGCAGCGACGTCGCGCAGCGGCTGCTGCCGCTGGTCGAGGACAACAACTGGTTCTTCGACACCGAACTGCTGGTGCTCGCACAACGGGCCGGGCTGCGGATCCACGAGGTACCGGTGGACTGGGTCGACGACCCGGGAACGACCGTCGACATCGTGGCCACGGCGCGGGAGGACCTGCGTGGGGTCTGGCGGTTGCTGAGCGGCTTCGCGACCGGGCGCATCCCGCTGGACCGGGTCCGGGCGGAACTGCGCCGTCCGGAGGTCCCTTCGACCGTGCCCGGAGTGCCGACCGGGCTGCTCGGGCAGTTGCTCCGCTTCGGCGCGGTCGGGGTGGCCAGCACGCTGGCCTACTTCGCGCTGTACCTGCTGCTGCGTCCGCTGGGCGCGCAGGCTGCGAACCTGGTCGCGCTGCTGGTCACCGCGATCGCGAACACTGCGGCGAACCGGCGGCTCACCTTCGGCATCAGCGGGCGCGCCGGTGCCCTCAGACACCACGTCGGAGGGCTCGCGGCGTTCGGGGTTGCCCTCGGGTTGACCAGTGGCTCGCTGTGGCTGCTGGACACCGTCTGGCCCGGTGCCGGCCGGCTGTTCGAGGTCGGTGTGCTGGTCGTGGCCAACGCCGCGGCCACGCTGCTGCGGTTCCTCGCCCTGCGCCTGATGATGCACCGGCCGCCGGTCAGGCAGCTGCCCGCGTGACCAGCCGGGCGTCGGTCTCCGCGGAGCAGGGCGGCGTCACGCGGTACGGCTCGGGGACCGGCTCGGCCTGTTCGACCGCGCGCAGCTCGTCGTCGATGCGGGCCGCATCCCGATCGAAGCGCGGGTCGCTGCCAGGACGCCAGTGCCGGGTCGTGCGGCGCTGGGTGACCTCAAGGGCCGTCACCAGCAGGGCCATGAAGACGAGGAGGATGAGTGTTCCGGTCATGGCAGTAATCCTTCCGTCACTCACATAACTGCCACCAGTGGCTGGATTGCCATTGTTCGAAGGAATCCAGTCAGTATGCTGTGTCCATGGCACTGCACAGCGTGAGCGTGATCGTCCTCGAACCGGTATCGGTCTTCGAGTTCGGGGTCGCGACCGAGATCTTCGGCATCGACCGCGCCGCCGACGGCATCGAGTTCGACTTCCGGGTCTGCGGCATCCACCCCGGGCGTCCGCTGGCCGCCAAGGTCACGACGCCACTGAGCATCACCCCCACCCACGGCCTGGACGCGGTCGTGGGCAGCGACCTGGTGATCGTCTGCCCGGCCCTGCCCCAGCCGGAGTACCCGGCGGAGGTGCTGGACGCGATCCGGCAGGCCCACGCCGGCGGCAGCATCATCCTCAGCGCCTGCTCCGGGTCGTTCGTGCTGGGCGCGACCGGGCTGCTCGACGGCCGCCGCAGCACGACCCACTGGCTGTACGCCGACGAGATGCAGCGGCGCTTCCCCGCCACGACGGTCGACCCGAGCGTCCTGTTCGTCGACACCGGAGACATCGTGACCAGTGCCGGCACCGCGGCAGCCGTGGATGCCTGCCTGCACCTGGTCCGCCGCGAGCTCGGTGCCGCCACGGCGAGCACGATCGCCCGGCGCATGGTGGTGCCCCCGCAGCGCGATGGCGGCCAGCAGCAGTTCGTGGCCACCCCCATCCCGGACTGCTGCTCCGACGGCTTCGGCCACGTCCTCGACTGGGCGGTGGAACACCTCGCGGACGACCACAGCGTCGCCTCGCTCGCCGGACGCGCGGCGATGAGCGAGCGCACGTTCGCGCGCCGGTTCGCCGCCGAGACGGGCACCACCCCGCACAAGTGGCTCACCCAGCAGCGCGTCCTGGCCGCCCGGCACCTGCTCGAGACCTCCGACCTCCCGGTCGAACAGGTCGCCGGCCGGGTCGGCTTCGGCTCCGCGGTCGTGCTGCGCGACCACTTCCGTCGCGTCACGGGGCTGGCCCCCACCTCGTACCGCCAGCGCTTCGGCACGACGACGGAGTAGGTTCAGCAGAGTGAACCTCACTCCTGCCGAACTGGCCCGCTACGTCGATCACACGCTGCTCTCCCCTACCGCGACGGACGCCGACGTCGCCGCGCTCGCCGCTGAGGCGGTGCAGCTCGGCACGTGGTCTATCTGCGTCTCGCCGTCCATGCTGCCGCTGACCGTGGCGCTCGGCCCGGTCAAGCTCGCCACCGTCTGCGGCTTCCCTTCCGGCAAGCACACCGCCACCACCAAGGCGGCTGAGGCCGCCGAGTCGGTGGCGCAGGGCGCGGACGAGGTCGACATGGTGATCGACCTCGGCCTGCTGAAGGCCGGGCGCCCCGAGCTCACCCAGGCCGAGATCGCCGCCGTGCGCGCAGCCGTGCCGTCCCCGACCGTGCTCAAGGTGATCATCGAGTCGGCGGCGCTGACCGACGACGAGATCGTGGCGGCCTGCCGGGCGGCAGAGGCCGCCGGCGCCGACTTCGTGAAGACCTCGACCGGTTTCCACCCCGCGGGCGGCGCGTCCGTGCACGCTGTCGAACTGATGGCGGCGACGGTCGGCGGCAGGCTCGGCGTGAAGGCGTCCGGCGGGATCAGGGACTGGGCCACAGCCGTCGCGATGATCGAGGCGGGAGCCACCCGCCTCGGTCTTTCCGGGACGGCGGCCGTGCTGGCCGGGGGCACCAGCCAGGGGTACTGAGCCCGCAGCCCCGATCGGTCGGCTCTGTGGGGCTGGACCCGTCGCAACCCGCTTCAGCCCAACCCCTGCTCCTTCAACCACCGCGTAGCGACGTCAGCCACGGTGCCGCCTGCTGCGACCTGGGCCTGCAGGTCCAGCAGCGTGTCCGTCGTGAGGGCCTGTGCGACCGCGTCCACTGTGAGCACCTGCTCAGGCTCGGCATCGGTGAGGGCGGTGTTCACGAGCACCAGCCCGGGGTCGGCCACGGTCAGCTTCTCCACGTCGACGAGATCGACGAGACCGGACGCGCCGGTGTACTCGGTCTGGCGGAACGCCGCGATCACGGCCGTCCCACCGGTGAGCAGGGACGCCCGCTGCACGGGGTCGTCCACTTTCAGCAGCTCGAACCGCGCCCCGTAGACCGTCTTCAGCCCGGGCACTCCGTCGGCGCGCGAGACGGCCAGCTTCGGCACCGCCGCCACCTTCCCGTCCGACCAGTCCCGGAGCCGGGCAAGGCTGGTGATGCCATCCCGGGCAGTGTCGGCGGTGACCCGCCACACCAGCGATCCGTCCACACCCGGCATCGGCAGCGCGCTGACATCGGGCGCGAGCAGGCCGGCCACCTCACCCAGCAGGTCCTTCGCTGCCGGTGGTTCGTCCTCCTTGCTCAGCGACGCCCAGACCGTCCCCGCGTAGGCCGGGAGTGCGGACAGGTCCCCATGCCCCAGTGCGGCCAGCCAGTCCTTGCCCTGCGCCGCCACCGCGGCGCCGCGCCCCTTCGCCATGAGCGCCCCGACGACTAGCTGGGCGAGCATGGCGCCGGCCGGCGTCCCGTCCTGCCCGATCGCGAGTGGCGCGGCGGCCGGGGCACTCGACGCCGGCGACAAGGAAGCCTCGGGTGGAGGCACCCGGGCACAGCCAGCGGCCAGCAGTGCGGTCGCTCCGACCAGGAATCCTCGTCTGTCCACCCGTCCAGTCTCACCGAGGGCGCGTCGTCAGCCGGAGAGGCCACGCCGGAGCTTCTCGGACCCGTCACCCACACGGGGGACGTCGCTGGTGGCAATCGGCCGCTCGATCGGCTATCCTCGCCTAAGGCCGTACTTCTCGGGGGGGAACAGGCGGCCGCGTCCGGGCCAGCTACCCGGACAAAGGGGGACAAACCTGGCATTCCCGCAAGCGAGAGCGGACGAAGCCGTTAGTCCTAACCGGGAGCCCGGCGACCAGTCGCCGGGCTCCCGGTGCATTCCCCGCGCGATCTGAGGACGCGGCCCGCCCTGCGGCACCTCCTCGGTCCCACCGTGCGAACCCGGACAGCCCGGTGCGCCGCCTCCTGGACGGGAGACGGCGCACCGGGATGACTCAGCCCTACCGTGCCTTCAACGCGGACTGCGCGGCGGCCAGGCGCGCGATCGGCACCCGGAACGGCGAGCAGGACACGTAGTTGAGGCCCACCTGCGAGCAGAACTCGATGGACGACGGGTCGCCACCGTGCTCGC